>OLLT01000169.1_pt1 | contig 11674 bp, 9 predicted proteins | sample 1604621 | NCBI WGS metagenome assembly OLLT01 (sample SAMEA104055725, study PRJEB20765) | soil metagenome | biome: Arctic tundra; feature: Polygonal ground; material: soil | place: USA | collected 2011-09 | depth 0-0.5 m | reverse complement strand
GCCGGCGCCGCCCGAGATCGCCAGCAGCCGGTAGTAGAGGATGCCGGCGGCGAGGGCGACGATCGGCGCCGTGATCGTCGAGGCGAGGGCGCTGAAGACGATGCGGATGATCGAGCCGTCGGAGATGCCGGCGGCGATCGCGCCGAAGATGAACCCGCCGATCACCGAGATCAGGTAGGCGACGACGACGACCCCGAAGACCGGCCAACCGTTGCCGCGAACGAGCTCACGTGAGCGCCCGAAGGCCTCGAAGACGCTGGCCCGCTCGATCACGATCGCCGGCGCGATCACGGCCCAGATCGTCAACAGGATCAGGCCGGGGACCAGCAGGAGGATCATCCCGATCCCGATCGCGATGCCGGAGATGATGCCGGCGCCGATCAGCGGCAGCAGTACCGGCGCGGCGAAGCCGAAGAGCTCGCCGACCGAGGAGTCGCGGCGGCCATCCTGGACGTCGCGGACCAGCCCCACCACCATCCCCTGGTAGAGCGTGCCGGCGATCGTGCTGACGACGATCACCAGCGGCAGCAGGCCCAGGTTCGAGCCGACGACGCCGTCGACGATCGCGACGACGAGGAAAAGCCAGAAGGCGACCGGCAGCAGGACGCCGGCGTTGGCGCCGTAGGTGGAGAAGATCTCGCTGAGGGTGTCGCCGACGCGGAGCTTTCTGTCCATGGATGCTGCTTCGACCCCTCGCGCCCGGACCCTCCATCCCACCACCGATCCGGCATGACTACGCTCACCTCGTGGCGAGCGAGATCGAGCGCAAGTTCCTCGTTTCATCCGCCCCGGCCTGGCTCGGAGAATGCTCGTCGCTGCGGATCGAGCAGGGCTACCTGGCGATCACGGCGGAGACCGAGCTGAGGCTGCGCCGCGCCGGCGGCGAGCTGACGCTGACCGCCAAGCGCGGCCATGGCGAAGTGCGCGAGGAGATCGAGGTCCAGCTCGGCCCAGGGCAGTTCGCCGCGCTCTGGCCGCTCAGCGCCGAGCGGCGGGTGACAAAGGTCCGCCACATCGTCCCAATGGGAAACGCGCTGCGGGCCGAGGTCGATGTCTATGCAGGTGAGCTGGAGGGGCTGGTGACCGCGGAGGTCGAGTTCGGGAGCGAGGCGCGGAGCCGGTGGTTCCGGCCGCCGGCCTGGTTCGGCGAGGAGCTGACCGGCGATGGCCGCTACTCGAACCAGAGCCTGGCGACCGCCGGAGCGCCGACGCATAACTTGGCCGACGGCGGGAAGGTGCAGAGCATCGCCTCAACGCAGAAGAGCAAGAGCTACCAGCTGAAGCGCGAGGAGAGCGCCGCCGACGGGCTGCGCCGAGTCGCCCGCGGCCGGGCCGTGAAGGCAAGCAAGCGGCTGCGCAACGCCGACGGCGACCTCACCGACTCGATTCACGGCGCGCGTAAGGATCTGAAGAAGATCCGCGCGGTCCTGCGGCTGATCCACGCCGAGCTGGGCGACAAGCGCTTCCACGTCGAAAACCGGCACTACCGCGACGCCGGCCGCCTGCTCTCGGCGAGCCGCGACACCGAGGTCAAGCTGGAGACCCTGGAAGCTCTCGAAGATCGCTTCGAGGACGACTTCCCGGCCGGGCCGTCGGTCGCCTGGTCGCAGGCGCTCGAGGCGGAGCGCGAGCAGCATGCCGGCGGCGACGTCGCGGACAAGATCGCGCGGGCGATCGAGGAGATCGACGATGCCGCGGAGCGGATCGGCGGTTGGCCGCTCGAGGCCGGCTCCTGGAAGCTGCTCGAGCCCGGGCTGACCCGCGGCTACCGCGCCGGGCGTGAGGCACTGAAGCGGGCGCGGGCCGACGGCGACGCCGGCCGCGTCCACGAGCTCCGCAAACGCGCCAAGGATCTCTGGTACCAGCTGTGCCTGCTCGAGGACGCCTGGCCGGCGCTGCTCGAGGAGACCGCGGAGCAGGTTCACGAGCTGGCCGATCTGCTCGGGGACCATCACGACCTCGCGGTTCTGGCGGAGGACCTCGAGGGTCGCACCGGGATCGTCGCCGAGCGCGAGGCCTTCGTGGCGCTGATCGAGAGGCGCCAGGCGGAGCTGCTGGAGAGTGCGCTCGCGCTTGGCTCTCGCATCTACGCCGAGAAGCCGAAGCACTTCCGCCGCCGGCTGCGCGCCTACTGGCGGATCTGGCGCGGGGGAGCGTAGGCAATTGGGGGCGAGCCGACCTCCCCACCAGGAATGAGGCCGACCCGCCTCTCCCGCTAGGCGGGCTTCGTGACTGAAATCGCCGGGTAAATCGGCTTCTCGGTTGAGATCTTCACTGTGTTCACCCCCCTTCCTCCGATTGGCAAATCTGCACGTCGGAGCGACCCGAGAGATCAATGGAACTGATTCCACCGGTTGGATTGACTCCAGCAAGTTGCGAACTCGAATGCTCAGAGCCTGTATTACGATTGGGGAAGTTCTAGGAAATCCTCTGTTTTGGCAAAACCCTTGGAAAGGAAAGAGCGAATGACCCAGGCGGCGAAGCAGAAGGCGGGTATCGAGTCAACGCTGGGCGCGATCACCGCCCACCCGACCAGGGTGGAGTGCTACGTACTGCTCACCGAGCGGGTCGCCAGCCCAAACGAAATCGCCGCCGCGGCCGGGCTCAAGCTGAGCGACGTCGCCTACCACGTGCGCAAGCTCCTGGAGTTCAAGGTGATCGAGCTGGTCGACACGAAGCAGCGCCGCGGCGCCACCGAGCATTTCTACCGGGCGACGAAACGGCCCTTCTCCTCAGACGCCGACTTCGCGGAGATGACCCCAGAGCAGCGCGACTCGCTGTCTCGCTACACCCTGCAGCTGCTCGTCGCCGATGCCCAGCGGGCGCTCGACACCGGCACCTTCGATGCCCGCCCGAATCGCTGGCTGGTACGGGTGCCGGGCCAGGTCGACGAGGAGGGCTTCGCCGAAATGAACAGCCTCCACGAGGAGATGTACGAACGCGAGCTGGAGATCATGGCCAAGAGCGCCGGTCGCCTCAGCGCGCAGCCGGCCGAGACGGCGATCCCGATCGTGGCGGCGATGATGTTCTTCGAGCCGCCGTCGAAGCGCGACCGGTAGCCAGGGCCTCGCCGAACTAGGTGGTCGTGGAACTACTCATCTAGGTGAGGCCGTGCAGGCAGACCATCGGTGAGCCGGAGCCGCCGCGGTGCGACGGGGTGAACTCGTGGGGCATCTACGAATCCGTCCGCTCGTACGGCGCGTAGCGGTTGTGCAGCATCAGGTCGTTGCCGTCGGGATCGGTGAAGAGGGCCATGTGGCAGACGCCGGTGTCCATCGTCTCGCCGAGGAACTCGACCCCTTTGGCCTCCAGCTCGGCGCGGGCCGCGGCGCCCTTGATTTGGCGTGAAGCCGGTCGCGGCGATTATGAGGGGACCGGGGAGAGCTCGCCGACCAACGCCCCGAGGTCCGAGCCGATCTGCGCCCAGGTGTACTTGCCGAGGACCTCTTCGCGGGCGCGCTCGCCGCGCAGCCGGCGGGCGGGCGGGTCGTTGACCGCCTCGACCATCGCGTCGGCGAAGGCATCGACAGCGTCCGGGGGAACGAGCCAGCCGGTCTCGGGATCGTCGACGATCGTCGCCGGACCGCCGTGGTTGACGGCGATCACGGGCAGGGCGCAGGCCATCGCCTCGACCAGGACCTGACCGAACTGCTCCTTGACCGAGGCGTGGACGAGCAGGTCGGCGGCGTTGAGGAAGTGGGGCAGCTCGGCGTGGGTATGCCAGCCGGCGAGGAAGACGTCGTCGAGCCCGAGGCGCTCGACCGTCTCGCTCGGGTGCTCCCCCTCCCACTCGCCGGGATAGCCGCCGAGCAGGACGAGGGCGGTCGGCTCGAGGAAGCGGGGACGGGCCCGGGCGTAGGCCTCGAGCAGCAGCGGCAGGCGCTTGACCTCGGTGAAGCGGCCGGTGTAGAGCAGAACCGTCCCGTCCAGCGGCTCCAGCTCCGCCTCCCCGTAGGCGACACTGCCGGGCCCCGACCCCGGTCGCCACCCCTGCGGCCGCTCGACCAGGTGCCGGCGCCAGTGGGCGCGGCGGTCGACCGGGTGCGGGGCGAAGCTGGAATCGAAGCCGTTGGGAACGCAGACGAAGCGATCGGAGTCGAGGTCGAGCACGGCCCTGGCGCGCTCGAGGCCGTCGCCGCTGCTGACGACGATTCGCTCGCAGCGGTCGGCCCAGTCGCGAACCCGCTCGGCCCAGGCCTCGGCGTCGGTCCAGCTCGCCGGCGCGCCGGCGGCGATCCGTTCCAGCATCAGCAGCTCGGTGCCGTGGACGTGGCCGATCACCGGCAGGCCGGGGCAGGCCCGTGCCGCCGCCTCGTTGAGGGGCGTCAGATGGTGCAGGTAGAGGAGGTCCGCGTCGGCGGCCCCGGCCAGGCGCAGCTCGCGGGCCCAGGCGTCGACCTGGATCTCGTAGGCGCCGTCGTCGAGAGAGGCCAGGATCGGGTCCTCGGCGTCGAGGCGGTCCTCATAAGAAGCGTGCATCGGCGCGGTCCCGGCGCCACCCTCGAACCGGAGCCCGTCGGCGCTGAGCAGCGCCGGCGTGAAGTCGACCGGGCGCAGATCGAGCCCGGAATAGAAGCTCGGCGCCAGCGCGTGCTCGCCGTGATCGGAGCGCGAGCCGGAGAGCACGGTGACCTCGAGCTCGTTGCGCTCGAACTCGCGCGCGAGCGCCCGGCAGACGTGGGCGGAGCCGCCGCGGGGATAGAAGTAGATGCCCATCAACAGCTTTGTAGGAGTCGAGGGCATCTACACCGAGGCTACTCGGAGGGACTGTTTTCTCAGCCAGGCCGCCTACAGAGCGACGAAGTGGAGCGCGGTGGCGATCTCGCGGCCACCGGGGAGCTCCTTGCCGTGCTCCTCGCGCGGCGTGTTTCGCGAGCGCCCGCCGATCACGAGCGAGGCCGAGCCGCCGCCGTCGAGGTTGATCGCCCGCTCGGCGCCGAGGCCGACCATCGCAGTGGCCAGCTCGGCCATCGTCAGGCCCGCCTCGTCGTTGGCGCGTCCTTCGCAGACGGCGGCGATCAGATCTCCGGCATCGAGGCCGAGGGCGGCGCGGGGATAGCGGCCGGCGGTGATGTCGGAGTCGAACTGGCGCGAGCCGGCGGAGAAGCCCTCGAGGTCCTGATCCTCGTGGATCAGCGATTCGCCCTGACCCACGAGCATCGGCCCGGCCTGCAGCAGGTCCCCCACCGGCTCGCCCGGGAGCTCGCCGCGCGGGGCGAGCGAAACCTCGCCGTCCCCGGCGTGAACACAGCCGCGCAGAGCGCCCCACGGCGAGTCGAAGGGAACGCTCGGAAGGGGGCGGCCGCCGATCCGCAGGTCGCCCAGCGGCGGGCCGCCGGGGCGCATGTAGAAGCCGCCGATCATCGCGTGCTCGGCGCTGTTCTCGGTGCACCAGCGCAGCAGGGTCGAGGGCGGGTCGAGGGCGACCACGCGGACGCCGAACCGGGAGCGCTCGAAGCGGGCGACCCAGAGCGTGCTGAGCGCGCCATCGTCAAGGGTCAGCCTGACCCGCTCGACCGCCGGGCTCGGCGCGAGGACGGCGGAGCGGCGGCGGCTGGACAGGATGGCGCGCATTGGCTCGGGACCTGAACCGACATGCAACAGCACTTTGCGGACCGACTTGTGTCCGGATGGATACGAGTGGCCCAGACCCGGAGCGTTCGCTGAAAGACCTTTGGCGCTCCTGGCAACTACAAAGCCTCAGCCCTCAGGGTGTTTTTTCTTGGCGAACCGCCTTGTATACCGCCGACCGACTGAATAGATTTGTAATCCAATCGTTTGGCCGGGCTTGGAGGTGCTGCGCCGACTCTTGACCACGACGTCGAAGAAGCTAGAGACTGTGATCGTCCGGTTCGCCGGGGACTCCGGCGACGGTATGCAGTTGGTCGGGGACCGCTTCACGGCCGCCACCGCCCACGTCGGCAACGACCTCTCGACGCTGCCCGACTTCCCGGCTGAGATCCGCGCCCCGGCGGGGACGCCCGGTGGCGTCTCCGCCTTCCAGATCCACTTCGCGTCGCGCGACATCCTCACCCCGGGTGACCATCCGAACACCCTGGTGGCGATGAACCCGGCGGCGCTGAAAGCCCACCTCGGCGCGCTCGAGAAGGGCGGCATGCTGATCGTCAACGAGGACGCCTTCACGGCGGCCAACCTGCGCAAGGCCGGCTACGAGGCGAACCCGCTCGAGGACGGCACGGTCGAGGACTACCAGACATTCGAGGTGCCGATGACGACGCTGACCACGCGCGCCACCGACGAGATCGAGAACCTCAAACCGGCGGAGGCGCAGCGGACCAAGAACCTCTTCGCCCTCGGCCTGATCTCGTGGATGTACGGGCGGCCGGGAAAGGCGACGATCTCCTGGCTGGAAGCGAAGTTCGCCAAACGGCCGGCGATCATGGCGGCCAACGTCGCCGCCTTCAAGGCCGGCTACAACTTCGGCGACACGGCGGAGATCGCGGCGACTCCGATCGAAGTCGGCCCGGCGCCGCTCGACGCCGGCGAATACCGCAACATCAACGGCGCCAACGCGACCGCGATGGGGCTGCTCGCGGCGAGCGTCAAAAGCGGGCTGCAGCTGTTCTTCGCGACCTATCCGATCACCCCCGCCTCCGAACTCCTCCACCACCTCGCCCGCCACAACCGCTTCGGCGTCCGCACCGTCCAGGCGGAGGACGAGATCGCCGCCGTCAACATGGCGCTCGGCGCCTCCTTCGGCGGCAAGCTCGGGGTGACGGCGACCAGCGGGCCCGGGATGGACCTGAAGGCGGAGACGATCGCGCTGGCGGCGGTGCTGGAGCTGCCGCTGGTGGTCATCGACGTCCAGCGTGCCGGCCCCTCGACCGGGCTGCCGACGAAAACCGAACAGTCGGACCTACTGATGGCGATCCACGGCCGCCACGGCGAGTCGCCGCTGCCGGTGATCGCCGCCTCGACCCCGTCCGACTGCTTCGACGCGGCGGTCGAAGCCGCCCGGATCGCGGTCCGCTTCCGAACCCCGGTGATCCTCCTCTCCGACACCTTCCTGACCAACTCCTCGGAGCCCTGGCGGCTGCCGGACGTGGCCAATCTGCCGGAGATCGATCCCGACTTCGCCACCGGCCCCAACGCGGGCGACGAATTCCTCCCCTATCTGCGCGACGAGCACGGCGCCCGCCCCTGGGCGATCCCGGGCACCCCTGGGCTGCAGCACCGGCTCGGCGGTCTCGAGAAGGAGCACGGCAGCGGCAAGGTCAGCTACGACCCCGCCAACCACGCCCTGATGACCAAGCTCCGCGCCGAGAAGCTCGAGAAGCTGGCCGCGGAGCTGCCGCCGCTCACGGTAGACGCCGACGAGGGCGCCGAGATTCTGGTCCTCGGCTGGGGCTCGACCTCGGGAGTGATCGGCGCCGCCGCGCGGAGGATTCGCGGCCGCGGGCTGCCGATCGCGGTCGCCCAGCTGCGCAACCTCGAACCGATGCCGACCAACACCGGGGACGTCGTCCGCTGCTTCGACAAGGTGCTGATCCCGGAGCTGAACACAGGCCAGTTGCTGAGCCTGGTCCGCGACAAGTTCCTGGTCGATGCGATCGGCTACAACAAAGTCGAGGGGCTGCCGATCCTGGCGGAAGAGCTCGAGCAGGCGATCTTGGAGGTGATCGAGTGAGTGAGAACGGCCACAGCCACGGCCACGGCAACGGCGCCACCGCGGTCCTGACCAAGTCCGACTTCCAGTCGGGGCAGGAAACCCGCTGGTGCCCGGGCTGCGGCGACTACGCGATCCTGGCCAGCGTCCAGGCGCTGATGCCCGAGCTCGGGATCCCGCCCGAGAAGACCGTCTTCATCTCCGGCATCGGCTGCGCCGGGCGCTTCGTCTACTACATGGACACCTACGGGATGCACGGCATCCACGGCCGCGCGCCGGCGCTGGCGACCGGGATCGCGACCGCCCGCGAGGACCTCTCGGTCTGGGTTGTCAGCGGCGACGGCGACTCGCTCTCGATCGGCGGCAACCACCTGATCCACAGCCTGCGGCGCAACGTCCCGATCAAGCTGCTGCTCTTCAACAACCAGATCTACGGGCTGACCAAGGGCCAGTACTCGCCGACCAGCGAGACCGGCAAGATCACCAAGTCGACTCCGTTCGGCTCCGAGGACCACCCCTTCAACCCGCTGGCGCTGGCGCTCGGCGCCGACGCCTCCTTCGTCGCCCGCACGATCGACGTCGAGAAAAAGCACCTGACCGAGGTCCTGCGGCGGGCCGCCGAACACGAGGGCTCGGCCTTCGTCGAGATCTACCAGAACTGCAACGTCTTCAACGACGGCGCCTTCGACGCGGTCCGCGGCAAGGGCGGTGCCGACAATCAGATCCGGCTCGAGCACGGCCGGCCGATCCGCTTCGGCGCCGAGAACGAGCACGGTGTCGTCCGCTCGCCGAAGGGTGGGCTCGAAGTGGTCGACGTCGCCGACGTCGGCGAGGACGCGCTGGTCGTCCACGATGTCCACGTCGAGGACCCCAGCCACGCGACCGCGCTGGCCCGCCTCGCCGAGAGCCCCACCGGCCCGACCCCGATCGGGGTCTTCCGCGACGTCAAGCGCGCGGTCTACGGATCCAGCCGCCAGCAGGAGCTGCTCTCGGCCCACGCCAACGCCACGCTCGCCGACCTCGACGAGCTGCTGCGCTCGGGCGACACCTGGACCGTTTAGCGACCCGGTGCGGCGCGACAGCGGCACCGTTTAGGCTCGCCTACATGAGGATTCGTGCCGCCGTTCTGGAGGAGTTCGGTCAGCCGCTCGGGGTCCAGGAGGTCGAGCTCGCCGAGCCGCGGGCCGGCGAGGTGCTGGTCCGACTGCACGCCTGCGGCGTCTGCCACACCGACCTCTACACCGCCTCCGGCGCCGACCCTTCCGGCTACGCGCCGGCCGTGCTCGGCCACGAGGGCGCCGGCGTCGTCGAGAGCATCGGGCCCGACGTCACCTCGCTCTCCCCCGGCGACCACGTCGTCACCCTCTTCTCGCCCCAGTGCGGCGAATGCATCCACTGCGTCGACCCGCGGACCAACCTCTGCATGGCGATCCGCGCCGAGCAGAACCTCGGCCACCTGCCCGACGGCAGCACCAGGCTCTCGCGCGAGGGCGAGGAGATCCGCCACTTCATGGGCTGCTCGACCTTTGCCGAGTACACGGTGATGCCGGAGATCGCGCTGGCGAAGATCAACCCCGAGGCGCCGCTCGAGCACGCCTGCCTCTTCGCCTGCGGCCTCTCGACCGGCCTCGGCGCCGCGATCAACACCGCCGCGGTGGCCCCGGGCAGCACCTGCGTCGTCTTCGGCGCCGGCATGGTCGGCCTCGGCGCCGTCGCCGGCTGCCGCCTGCAGGGGGCGGAGCGGATCTTCTGCGTCGACCTCTCCCCCGAGCGGCTGGAGCTCGCCCGCGGCCAGGGCGCGACCGACCTGCTCGTCGGCGGCGAGGACACGGTTGAGAAAATCCTCGAGATGACCGGCGGCTACGGCGCCGACTACACCTTCGAGGCGACCGGCAACGTCGAGGTGATGCGCCAGGCGGTCGAGGCCGCGCGGATGGCCTGGGGCCTGTGCACGGTCGCCGGCGTCGCCGGCAAGGGCGAGACGCTCGACGTGGTCCCCCGCCTCCTGATCACCGGCCGCCGCGTCGCCGGCTCCTCCTTCGGCGGCGTCAAGGGCCGCGACCAGGTCCCGGTCCTGGTCGAGCGCTGCCTCGCCGGCGAGATCGACGTCGAGCCCTTCCTCTCCCACCGCATCAGCCTCGACGAAGTCAACCGCGGCTTCGAGCTGATGGAGGCCCAGGACGGGATCCGCAGCGTGATCGAGTTCGCCTAGAGGCTCGGCTGCGTGAATACCGCATCCACCCGGCACCCCCTGACCAGGGCGCTGCTGGTGCTGACCTTCACCACCGGCGTCATCGACGCCGCCAGCTACCTCGGCCTCGGTCATGTCTTCACCGCGAACATGACCGGCAACATCGTCCTGCTCGGCTTCGGGATCGCCGGCGGCAGTGGGCTGCCGGTGATCGCGCCGCTGGTTTCGCTCGCCGCCTTCCTGATCGGCGCCGCCCTCGGCGGCCGGATGGGCAGGCCACCGCCGGCGGGCACGCGGCATCTCTCGCGGGCAATGGCGATCGAGATCGGCGTCCTCCTTCTCGCCGCCGCCTTCTCCCTGGCGCTCGACATCACCCCGGACCGGCTCTCCGGCGACCTCGTGATCGGCCTGCTGGCCTTCGGAATGGGCGTGCGCAACGCCACCGTCGAAGGGCTGAAGGTCGCCGACCTGACGACGACCGTGCTGACGATGACCCTGACCGGCCTGGCGGCGGAGTCGCCGCTGGGCGGAGGTGACGGCGAGGGCAGCTGGAGACGGACCGCGGCCGTGCTGGCGATGCTGTTCGGGGCGATCGCCGGGGCGCTGTTGCTGAAGGTGCACCTGTCCCTGGTGCTGGGGCTCGCCGCCGTCCTGGCGATCCTCACCTGGATCGTCTTCATCCCCGCCGCCCGGGCGATCGAGCGAGCCGGCGAGCCGCCTGGCGCCGGAAAGTAGGCTGTTTCGATGCCCGCCCCCGCCAGGCCGGTTCTTTCCAGCTCGCAATTCGAGACGCTCGCCCGACACGGTGAGAAGCGGACCGCCGCCGTCGGCGAGACGTTGTTCGAGATCGGCGACCGGAGCTATCCCTTCATCGCGATCATCGAGGGCGAAGTCGCGGTGCTCGACCCCGCCGGCGAGGAGATCATCCGCCACGGCGCTTCCGGGTTCCTCGGCGAGATGAACCTGCTCTCCGGCCAGACCGTCTTCCTCACCGCCGTGGTCACCGCGCCGATGCGCTACATCGCCGTCGATCGCGACGTCCTCAAGCAGCTGCTGTTCGAGGACAGCTCGCTCTCCGACCTGCTCCTCCCGGCCTTCATCCAGCGGCGCGAGCTGCTCCAGCAGCGCCAGGGAATCGGGGTCGAGATCATCGGGCCGCGGAACTCGAGCGAGACCCGCCGCCTGACCGACTTCGCCCGCCACCAGCGGCTCCCCTACACCTGGACCGACCCGGCCGAGAGCCTCGAGGCGGCGGCGCGGATCGAAGCGCTGGACCCCGCCGAGGTCCCCCTGGTCCTCCTTCCCGGCGGCGCCGAGCTGCACCGGCCCAGCAACGGCGAGCTCTCGCGGGCGCTCGGCATCGGCCTCGTCCTCGGCGAGAAGGAGGAGGTCGACCTGCTGATCGTCGGCGGTGGCCCCGCCGGCCTCGGCGCCGCCGTCTACGGTGCCTCGGAGGGATTGGAGACGCTGCTGATCGACGGCACCGTGCTCGGCGGCCAGGCCGGAACCTCGCGCCGGATCGAGAACTACCTCGGCTTTCCGGCCGGGATCAGCGGCACCGAACTGGCCGGCCGGGCGATCACCCAGGCGCGCAAGTTCGGCGCCCGCACCGGCTCGCCCTACCGCGCCCAGACGCTCGAGCTCGGCTCCGAGCGCCACCTGGTCAGGCTCGATGAGGGCAACGAGATCGCCGCCCGGACGGTGCTGCTCGCCACCGGCGCCGAATACCGGCGCCTGCCGGTCGCCGATCTCGACCAGTACGAGGGGATCAGCGTCTTCTACGCCGCCGGCCCGCCCGAGGCACAGCTCTGCGGCGCCCAGCGGGTCGGCGTCATCGGCGGCGGCAACTCGGCCGC
>OLLT01000122.1_pt1 | contig 11740 bp, 12 predicted proteins | sample 1604621 | NCBI WGS metagenome assembly OLLT01 (sample SAMEA104055725, study PRJEB20765) | soil metagenome | biome: Arctic tundra; feature: Polygonal ground; material: soil | place: USA | collected 2011-09 | depth 0-0.5 m | reverse complement strand
CCGGCTACGCGCTGGGCGGCGGCTGCGAGCTGGCGCTCGCCTGCGACATGATCGTCGCCGACGAGAGCACCCGCTTCGGCCAACCCGAGATCACCCTCGGAATCATCCCCGGCGGCGGCGGCACTCAGCGCCTGACGCGGGCGATCGGCAAGCAGCGGGCGATGGAGTACGTGCTCACCGGCCGGCGCTTCGACGCCGACACGGCCGAGGCGTGGGGCCTCGTCAACAGGGTCGCCGAGCAGGGCCGCTGCCTGGACGCGGCGCTGGAGCTGGCCCGGACGGTCGCTGAGCGCCCGCCGATCGCCGCCCGCCTCGCCAAGCGGGCGGTGCTGAACGCCGAGGAGCTGGGGATGGCCGCCGGGCTCGAGGCCGAGCGGGCGCTGTTCGACCAGGCGATGGCGACCGAGGACCGGGTCGAGGGCATGCAGGCCTTCCTCGAGAAGCGCGAGCCCGACTTCAGGGGCCGCTGACGATGGCCGGCCTCGGCGTCCTCGGCGCTGGGACGATGGGCACCGGCATCGCCCAGGTCGCGGCTCTGGGCGGCTACGAGACCCGGCTCTACGACCCCGACGCGGCGGCGGCCGAGAACGCCGAGGCCCGGCTCGGCGAAGCGCTCGCCAAGGGCCTCTCGCACGCGCGCTGGACCGAGCTCGAAGCCGAGGAAGCGCTGGACCGAGTCCGCGCCACGACCGACCTCGAGGACCTGGCCGAGTGCGAGCTGCTGATCGAGGCGGCGCCCGAGAAGGTCGAGCTGAAGCGCGACCTCTTCCGCGCCGTCGCCGCCGTCTGCGCGCCCAGCGCGGTCCTCGCCACCAACACCTCGTCGCTTCGGGTCACCGACATCGCCGCCGGGGTCCCCAATCCCGAACGCCTGGTCGGGATGCATTTCTTCAACCCGCCGGCGCTGATGAAACTGGTCGAGGTGGTCGCCACCGAGCACTCCTCCGAGGCGGCGCTGGCGGCGACCGAAGCGGTCGCCGTGAGGATGGGCCGGACGCCGATCCGGGCCAAGGACTCCCCCGGCTTCGTCGCCAACCGGCTCGCCCGGCCCTTCGCGCTGGAGTCGCTGCGGATGCTCGCCGACGGCGTCGCCGGGGCCGCGAGGATCGACCGCATCGTCCGGCTCGGCGGCGGCTTCCGGATGGGGCCCTTCGAACTGATCGACCTGATCGGGCTCGACGTCAACCTCGAGATCGCCCGCTCCTTCTTCGCCCAGGGCGGCGAGCCGGAGCGCTGGCGCCCGAGCCCGATCCAGGAACGGCTGGTCGCCGAGGGGAAGCTCGGACGCAAGAGCGGCGCCGGCTACTACGAGTACGGCGAGGGAGCCCAGCGGGAGATCGACCCCGAGCTGGGAATCCTGGCGCCGACGCTCGACCCCGAGAAGCTGGAGCGAATCGACCCCGCCGCGAGCGCTGTCCTCAGCCGCCTCTTCGCCCAGATCGCCAACGAGACCGCCTTCGCCCTGGAAGAGGACGTCGCCTCCCCGGACGATATGGACACGGCGATGCAGCTGGGACTGAACTGGCCGCTGGGCCCACTCAGCCTGGCCGAGAGGATCGGCGCCAAGCCGGCGCTGGCACTGCTGGAGCAGCTCGAGGTTGCCGGGGGCGGCGCCTACGCGCCGGCGCCGCTGCTGCGCCGCGCCGCCGAGCAGGGTGCCGGGCTGCGCGAGGTCAAGCGATAGGGCCGTCGCCGGCCTCAGCGGCCCTCGATGCGAAGGGTCAGTTCGTCCGGGTAGCACCAGCTCCAGTCCTCGCCCGGCTCGGCCGAGCGGATGATCGGGTGACCCGTTGCCCGGTGATGGGCGGTCGCGTGCTTGCCGACCGAGTTGTCACAGCAGCCGATGTGGCCACAGGTCTGGCACATCCGCAGGTGCATCCATCGCATTCCGATTGCGAGGCACTCCTCGCACCCCTCGACCTGATCCGGGAGGTTGAGGAACTGGACAGAGTCGAGATGGGTACATTCGGCAGGCGTCGGACGACGATACACCCGCGGCGGCGGCCGGGCGTTGACTTCGTGGAGGAGGTTTGGCGAGGAGGGGTTTGGGGTGTCCGTTCCGCTTGCTGGGATTTTCGCCGGGGACAACGCCTCTCTCTCCGTCTATCCGGTTGCCCCTTGTAGCCCTGTGGGCGACAAGGGGCAACCGGCGTGCTTTGAAGCTGGGTATGGGCTCGGATGGGAGGGTCGGGTGCCCCTCGTACGAGCGGCGTCCTGATTTTCGCAGTGCCAGCTTGGCGAGAGATGGGCCGTTAAAGGCGAAAGTCCCAGCGGAGGTAGAGGAGCACCCGACCCTCCCTCACGCCCCCACCCCTAACAAGAAGCCCCCCCGGCCCCCGTGGGACCCGATCGCCAGGAGCTCGGCGCGATCTCGACCGGCTCGCCGCCCGGCATCCAGTGCGCCTCGACCGGCGGTGGGCTGTCGCGCAGGTAACGCTCGGCGTCGAGGGCGCCCATGCAGCCGGTGCCGGCGGCGGTGACCGCCTGGCGGTAGGTGTGATCGACGACGTCGCCGACGGCGAGCACCCCGGCCAGGTTGGTCCGGGTCGAGCCGGGCTCGGTGACGATGTAGCCGTCCTCGTCGGTCTCGACCTGGCCCTTGACGATCTCCGATTTGGGGATGTGGCCGATCGCGACGAAGGCGCCGCCGGCCGCGATCTCCTCGGTCTCGCCGGTCTCGGCGTGGCGGACGCGGATCGTCGCCAGCTTGCCGTCCTCCCCGGCGACAAACTCCTCCGGGACGTACGGCGTCTTGAGGTCGATGTTGTCCTTCTCGCTGGCGCGGTCGAACATGATCTTCGAGGCGCGGAACTCGTCGCGGCGGTTGACGATGGTCAGCTTGCTGGCGTACTTGGAGATGAAGATCGAGTCCTCCATCGCCGAGTCGCCGCCGCCGACCACGATCACCGGCTGGTCCTTGAAGAAGGCGCCGTCGCAGACGCCGCAGGTCGAGACGCCGCGTCCTCCCAGCTCCCTCTCGCCGGGGATGCCGAGCCGTTTGGGCTCCGCCCCCATCGCCAGGATCACCGTCTTGGCGCGGTGCTCCTCGTCGCCGAGGAAGACCTTCTGGAGGCCGCCGTCGGAAAGCTCGACGCGGTCGACGTCGTCGGTGACGAAGCGGGTCCCGAAGCGCTCTGCCTGGGCACGGAACTGGCTCATCATCTCCGGGCCCATGATCCCCTCGGGATAGCCCGGGTAGTTCTCGACGTCGGTCGTGTTCTGCAGCTGCCCACCCCACTGGAATCCCTCGAAGACGAGCGGCTCGAGGTTGGCGCGCGCGGTGTAGAGCGCGGCCGTGTAGCCGGCCGGCCCACCGCCGATGATGATTACGTTCTCGACCTTCTTGTTGTCAGTCATGTCCGCCATTTTCGCGAGCTAGAGGCTATTGCTTTACTTTTTATAGTACTGCCCCCAACGGGCCTGCGCAATCGTCCCCACCGCGGGCTCCAGATCTGATTTCGCGCTGCCTCCGCGGTCGATCGGCAGTCCCTCCATCTCCCAGCGTTGGACCGTTTTACGGAGCTGGAAGAAGGCGAGGATACCCGCCGGGATCGGCATCCAGAAGGCGACCAGACGGTAGATCAGGATCGCCGGGAAGACGGTTTCCTCGGGCAGGCCAAAGAGGACGAAGGCGCCGATCATGCCGGCGTCGACGGCGCCCACGCCCGCCGGCGCCAGCGGGAAGAGGTTGGCGACCATGCCGAGGAAGAAGCCCTGGACGACCACGGCCAGCGGGACGTGGACTCCGAAGGCGTGGAAGGAGGCCCAGAGCACGCCGATGCTCGCCGCCCAGAAGCCGGCGGCGCCGAGCACCGCCAGGCCGCCGCGCGAGGGGTGGGCGAAGAGGCCGACCGCGAACCTGAACCCCTCCCCCACCGTGGCGGGGACTTTGGCGGCGGTATGGAGGAACGATTTCGCTTTGTCGCCGTGCGCGAAGGGGCTCAGCCGGCGCTCGATGTCAGCCGGGATCAGCGCGACCATGACCCCGATCACCAGCAGCAGCCCGGCGACCGCGGCCGGGATCACCGTCAGCTCGACCGAGTGCTCGCCGTTGAGGACGCCGGTCCGCAGCAGTACGCCGAAGGCGATCAGCGCCAGCGGGTAGAAGGCGTAGTGGAGGCTGACGAAGGCGACCATCCGCCGGGCGACGTCGCGGCGGGCCATTCCGGCCTTGCGCAGCGCCCAGTAGGTGACGGCGATGCCGCCGGCGCCGCCGGCTGAGAAGAGCAGCGTCGCCGCCACCCCCGCCATGTTGATCTCGTAGGTCTCGACCCAGCGCAGCCGCAGCGCGTCGCCGCCGACGACCGCCTTGAAGAGGGCGATGTAGGTGGCGTAGGCGACGATGTTGAAGCCGATCGCCACCCCGATCCAGACCGGGTCGGCGTCGTCGAGCTTGCTCATCGCGCCGCTGAGGCCGACCAACTTGGGGAAGAGGAAGTAGATGCTGCCGAGCAGCACCAGGACGATCACGGCCGTCTGCAGCAGGCGGCGCGTCGTCAGCAGCGGCATCTCGGCGACGCGATCCCCGTTCGCCGAGTCTTCGTGAGACACCTGCGAAAAGCTACCCGCTCGCGATTCTCTCCAAGCGCTGCAGCGTTTCGCTGGCCCTGCGGACCAGCGGCTCCACCAGCGGCTCCCCGCGCCTGACGGCGGCGACGAGCAGCACTCCAGCGGCGAGATCGGTGACGTAGTGCTCGCCCAGATAGACCAGCCCGAAGCCGAGCGTCAGCGCGTAGCCCCAGCCAAGGGCCCCCTCGACCCTGCCCGCTTCCGAGAGCGAGATCGCGGCGGATACCGAGGTGGCGAAATGCAGCGAGGGCATCGCCGCCCACGGGTTCCCGCCCAGCGCCTCGTACATCTTCGGCCAGGCCGAGCCCCAGGTCTCCTCGCCGACCTCGACCATGATCCGGCGCACCTCGTCGCCGGTCAGCCCCTGCTCGGAGGCCCACCACGGCGGCGCCGTCGGGAGCGCGAAGTAGACGGCGCAGCCGACGTCGAAGATCGCCGCCAGCTGGCGGGCCGAACGCGGGAAGCGCTGGTTGTGGCGGATCAGGATCACGGCGAGCGCGACGTAGGGCTCGAAGAACCAGAGCCAGTGGGTCCAGGTGAGGAAGCGGTTGAAGGCGCCGACCTTCGGCAACCTGGCCAGCCCCTGCTGCAGGCGGGTGTTGGGGAGGACGCCGCCGCCGAGGGCGCGGTCGGAGACGATCGGGTAGCGACTGCGAAGGCGACCGCGAAGCCGCTCCGGATTATCGAAAGGCAGCTCGTGAACCATGATGAAGCCCCACATCTGCAAGGCGAAGATGGCGACGTCGCGCTTCTTCGAGCGCGGCTGCAGAACGGATACGCCGAGAGGCCCGGCGGCGCAGGCCGCGATCGTCACCGGCGCCGGTACCCGCAGTCGCTTGCGGGCCAACGGAACCGCGATCGCGGCGCCGATCGCCGAGGCGGCCCCTGCCCTGACGGCGAGTCGAAGCGCGGGAGATGGCCGGGAGCGCCTCTTCATCGGGCGGCGAGTATAGGTAGGCGACCGGGAACCGGAGCACCGCCACGCCGCCCGGCGTGAATAGAATGGCCGCGCTTTGTCACCCCACTCCCCCGGCACTCACCAGATCGACACGCTGCTTTGGATCGGCCTCGTCGCCGTGGCGATCGTCGTCGTCGTCGTCAACGTCGCCCTGTTCTACGCCGTGCGCCGCTTCCGCGCCGAGCGCGGCGCCAAGCCGCGTCAGCTCAGCGGCGGTCGCCGGGTCCAGGTCCGGGTCGCCACCGCCCTCACCGTGTTCGCCGCGGTGATCTTCATCCTCAGCATCGTCTACACCGAAAAGGCACGGGAAACGCCGACCACCGGTTCCGCCGGCCTCGCCTCGGCGAAGACCAAGCCGCTGACGATCGAAGCGACCGGCCAGCAGTGGCTGTGGCGATACAGCTACCCGAACGGGGCCTTCAGCTACTACAAACTCGTGGTCCCGGTCGACACCGCGGTCGTCCTCAACCTGGTCTCCACCGACGTCGTCCACACCTGGAACGTCCCCGACCTCTCGGGCAAGCGCGACGCGGTCCCGGGCAAGGTCAACCACGTCGTCTTCCTGGCCGAAGAAGAAGGCAGCTTCACCGGTCAGTCCGCGACCTTCTCCGGCCAGGCCTATGCGGCGATGCGAACCGAAGTCGAAGTCGTCTCTCCGGCCGCATACAAGACCTTCGTCGCCCACCGGAAAAGCGAAGTCGAAGCGGCCCAGGAACGCGTCGTCGGCCTGATCCAGAACGGAGAAGTGCCATGAGCGAGACGCCGCATCCGGAGCTCGTCGTAGCCGGCTACCCGAGGAGGCGCCCGCGCTGGATCGAGCTCGCGACCAGCGCCGATCACAAGGACGTCGGCCGGATTCTGGTCACGGGCTCGCTCGGGTTCCTCTTCCTCGCCCTGGTCGAGATGCTGCTGATGCGGCTGCAGCTGGCGGTCCCGGAGAACAGCTTCATGTCGCCGGTCGACTTCAACCGGATGCTCTCCGACTACGGCGCCACCGCGATCTTCTTCTTCGCGATCCCGCTGGTGCTCGGCATCTTCTATTACGTGACACCGCTTCAGGTCGGCGCCCGAGGCACCGCCCTGCCCCGGCTCGGGCAGATCGGCCTGGCGCTCTGGGTGGCAGGCGGGGTCGTTCTCTACTCGGGCTTCCTCTGGACCCCGTCGGAGGCCGGCGTCAACCCGCTGGCGCCACTGACCGAGCTGTCCTTCCTCTCCAACAACGGCGTCGACGCCTGGGCCACCAGCACCGGCCTGGCGACCCTCGGCTTCGTCCTGATCGCGATCGACCTCTCGACGACGCTGCGCAACATGCGGGCGCCGGGGATGGTCTGGCGCCGGGTTTCGGTCTTCACCTGGGCCGCCGCTGTCGGTTCCTGGCTGCTGCTCTTCATCGGCCCGGTCCTGCTGGCGGCATTGACGATGCTGATGATCGACCGCAATTACGGCGGCATCTTCTTCGCCGACGGCTCCGGCGGCGCGCCGCTGCTCTGGCAGCACCTGAGCTGGATCTTCTACTCCGGCGCCTACATGCTGATCCTGATCTTCGCCTTCGCCGCGATCGCCGAGATCGTCGCCACCTTCTCAGGCAAGCCGCTGCTCAACCGCGGTGTCGTGATGGGGTCGCTGACGGCGATCGCCGTGATCGGCACCCTGGCCTGGATGCAGAACATGATGACCGCGCCGATCGGCATCGGCTGGATGTACTTCGCGATGCTGATGTCGCTGGCGCTGATCGTCCCCTTCGGCCTGATCGTCTTCAACCTGATCGCGACGATGATCGGCGGCGCGCTGCGGATGCGGGCACCGCTGCTGTTCGCGGTCGGGGCGATCTCGGCGATCTCGATCGGCCTCGGTGCCGAGATCGAGCAGTCGATGGTCGGCGCCGCCTGGGAGTTGAAGAACACCACCGACGCCACCGCCGCGACCCATTTCGCGCTGATCGGAGGGGCGGTCTTCGGCGGCTTCGCCGCGCTCCACTACTGGTTCCCGAAGATGACCGGCCGGACGATGGGCGAGAGCCTCGCCCGGATCTCCTTCTGGACGATGGCCGCCGGCATCCTGCTCGCCTTCGTGCCGCTGTTCCTCGCCGGCGCCGAGCAGGGCCAGGTGATCGACGCCTACAAGTTCTTCGATCACACCGGCGTCAACGCCTACAACATGATCGCCACGATCGGCACCTTCGTCCTCGGCGCCGGAATCGTGCTGTCGCTGATCAACGCGATCGCCAGCCGCGAGAACGGGCCCGAGGCCGGCCATGACCCCTGGGGGGGCGACACGCTCGAGTGGTTCACCCTCTCGCCCCCCGACCCGCACAACTTCGACGTCCTGCCCGACGTCCGCAGCGCCCGCCCGATGCGCGACATCCGCGATGCGATCGCCCATCGCGGCAGCCGCGCCGAGCTGCCGGCCCAAGAGTCCCAGCCGGTAGCCTGAGCGCCATGAACGTTGGCGCCGGCGCGCAGACCGCGCCCAACCCGACGGCAGCCGGGCCAGCCCCCCGCTCCGCCGTATTCACCGTCGTTCGCGACTACCTGACGCTGACCAAGCCGAAGGTGCAGTCGCTGCTGCTGTTCACGACGGTGACGACGATGTACGTCGCCGGCGACCCCTCGGTCGGGCTGATCTTCCTCACCTGCCTCGGCGGCGCCCTCTCGGCGGGTGGCGCCGGCGCGATCAACCACGCCGTCGACCGCGACGTCGACCTGCTGATGGCCCGCACCGCGGACCGCCCGGTCGCCTCGGGGCGGATCTCCCCCGCCGCCGCAATCGCCTTCGGAACCCTGCTCGGCTGCGCCTCCTTCGCCCTCCTGGCGCTGACCGTGAACCCGCTGGCGGCGGCGCTCTCGCTCTCGGGGCTGCTCGGCTATGTCTTCGTCTACACGCTCTGGCTGAAGCGGACGACGCCGCAGAACATCGTCATCGGCGGCGCCGCCGGCGCGGTGCCGCCGCTGGTCGCCTGGGCGGCGGTCACGGGTGGCCTCAGCGGCATGGCCTTCTTCCTCTTCGCGATCGTCTTCTTCTGGACGCCGCCGCACTTCTGGGCGCTCTCGCTGCTGATGAAGGACGAGTACGCCAAGGCCAAGATCCCGATGCTGCCGGTGGTCGCCGGGGAGGACGAGACCCGTCGCCAGATCGTCCTCTACGCGGTGCTGCTCTACGCGGTGACCCAGCTGCCCTTCTGCGCCGGCGGACTCGGCGTCGCCTACCTGGCGCCCTCGATGCTGCTCGGCGCCGCTTTCGTCGGCTTCGCCGTGATGTTGCTGAAGAAAGCCGACCGCCGCTGGGCGCTGCGCACCTACCTCTTCTCGCTCGCCTACCTGGCGCTGCTGTTCCTCTCCATGGCGATTGCGGCAAACGTCTAGACCCCACCCCACTAAAGCTCCATCCAGCTCTCGGAGGTCAACAGCTTCCGTGGAGCTAAAGCTTCCAAGGGACGGAAGCTTCCCGATGCAGCAGGCGGGGCGTCAGAAGGGGTGTTTTCGGCTGAAGTGTCGGGTCCCCCTCCTCCGGAGGCTCAAGTTCAGACGCCTCGTACCCTTTCCGACGACCCAGCTGCGCGACGGTCTCCGGAGGAGGGGGACCCGACACTTCTCCTGAGACCAAGGCCTTTCAACAGGCCCGCCTGATAGAAATCCGGCTGTGGATCGCGAGACCGCACGCAAGAACATGACCGCGGGCCTGGTCGCCGCCGGCTTCGCCGCCGCGATCTTCGCCCTTTCCTTCATCGTCGCCTTCCTCTACATCGCCTCGTAGCCGATGAGCGAGCACCGACACATCCCCGAGCCCGGCGAGATGGTCTACACGCCGAGACCCTCCTGGGGCCCGGTCTTCTTCGCGATCGGCGCCGTCGGCCTGATCAGCGGCATCTACGCGGGCGGCTTCATCTTCTCGCCCTTCATCTACGCGATCGTCGGCGCGATCTTCGCTCTCGCCGCCTTCCGCAACCTGGTCCGCGGCGCGATTCGCGACTACTTCGGCCTGCCGCGCAGGCAGCACGTGCGCGGCGCCGCGTTGCCGGTCGAAACGATCACCGCCCCGAAGCGCTAGCCGGGAGTCATCCCTGACGTCGCGCCCGCCGAGGTCCAGACGCGGACGATGTCGCGCATCGAGAGCACCCCGACCGCGTCGGCTTCGTCGAAAACGACGAGGTGACGGACCCCGCGGCGTGACATCTCGGCGGCGGCTCGCTCGAGGCTCCAGTCAGGGGCGGCGGCGATCACCCGCTCGCTCATGTGGTCGGCGACGAGCTCGACGTCCGGATCCTCGCCGGCCCCGACCGAGATCAACAGGTCGCGCTCGGTGACGATTCCCGGCGTCGGCGACTCCGCATCGCTGACCAGAGCCGCCCCGGTGCCCTTCTCGACCATCTTCGCCGCCGCCTCGCGGAGCGTGTGCGAGGGGCCGACGGTCAGCGACACCTCCGACATCCCGTCCCTCACGTGCATCTCGTCCTCCTCTGGCGCGCTTTAAAGGTAGTGCGGATCGCCTCAAAGACTACCCGAATCACCGCCTGCGCCGGACGCTTTCTGGGGGCCGCGACATATAGACTCCCGCCCGCCCGCCGCCGTATGCCAAGCCCGTCGAAACTCATCCGCCCGCTGCTCGTACTCGCCGCCCTGGCAGCCACCGTCATGGCCGCGTCGGGCTGCGGGACGACCACCGCCGACACGACCAGGGGACGCACCCTCTTCGTGCAGAAATGCGGCGTCTGCCACACCCTCGCCCAGGCGGGGACGACGGCCCAGGTCGGCCCCAACCTCGACGACGCCTTCGCCGCCGCTCGCGCCAGCGGCCAGAACAGCGCGACGATCGAAGGGATCGTCAAGGCCCAGGTCGAGTTCCCGCGTCCCAGCAACGGCGACCCGGCGGTCTCGATGCCGCGCGACGTCGTCACCGGTCAGGATCTCGACGACGTGATCGCCTACGTCGGCTCGGTCGCCGGCGTGCCAGGCGCGAAGCCGCCGGAAGTGCCCGGCGGTCCCGGCGCCCAGGTCTTCGCCAACAACGGCTGTGGCACCTGCCACACCCTTGCCGCCGCCGGTTCCGGCGGGGTCACCGGCCCGAACTTCAACGAAGTCCTTCCCGGTCAGACCCCGGCGATGGTCCAGGAATCGATCGAAGACCCGAACGCCAAAATCGCCAAGGGCTATCCGGCCAACGTGATGCCGCAGAACTTCAGCGAAACGATCTCCAAGGAAGAAATCGAACAGCTGGTCGAATACCTGATCGAAAACACCTCGAGCTCGAAGCCCAAGGGCGGCTGAGCCCGGCGGCCGCGCGGCCGCTGCCATCATCCTCGTAACGATGCGGGAACGCCTCAAAAACCGCCTCGAGATCTCCCCGGCGCGCTACGCCCAGGTCACCGCCGTCGCCCTCGCGGCCCTGGCCCTGATCGTCCTCACCGGCGCCGCCGTGCGGCTGACCGACTCCGGACTCGGCTGCCCTGACTGGCCCAAGTGCTACGGCGGCACCTCGCCGCCGCTCGAATCGCACGCGGTGATCGAGTACGGCAACCGGATCCTGACCGGATTCGTCGGCCTCGCCGTGATCGCCGCCGCGGTCCTCGCCTTCTACCGCAAGCCCTATCGCTGGCACCTGGCGCTGTTCGGCGTCCTGCTCCCTCTGGGGGTGATCGGCCAGGCGATCCTCGGCGCCCTGGTCGTCAAGTATCACCTCGCCCCGGGCCTGGTGATGTCCCACTTCATCCTCTCGATGATGCTGCTCGACGCGTCCTTTGCGCTTGCCTGGTGCTCGCGCTACGAACCCTGGGAGCGGCGCAAGTCGAAGGATCGCCTCGGTGTCTGGGCGGTGCGGGGGCTGATGCCGCTCGGCCAGCTGACGATCGTCGCCGGCACGGTCGCCACGGCCGCCGGGCCTCACGCGGGCGCCCACGCCGGGCAGCTGGTCCATCGCTTCACCTTCGAGGGCGCCAAGACGCTGGAATGGGTGGTTCAGCGCCATGCCGTGATCGCCGCCGTCTACGGCTTCGCCGCGATCGGCGTCTGGTTCCTGCTGCGCCGCCCTGGGGGCGACAGGAGGGCCATCAGGCCCCTGACGGTGGTCCTGGGCCTACTGGCGCTCCAGGGAGCTGTAGGAGGCATCCAGTGGTGGCTGGAACTGCCGACCGAGATCGTCTGGGTCCACGTCGCCCTCGCCACCTGCAACTGGCTGGCGATGCTGTGGACGGTCGCCGCCGCCGGCCGGCTGGAGCCG
>OLLT01000301.1_pt1 | contig 11773 bp, 13 predicted proteins | sample 1604621 | NCBI WGS metagenome assembly OLLT01 (sample SAMEA104055725, study PRJEB20765) | soil metagenome | biome: Arctic tundra; feature: Polygonal ground; material: soil | place: USA | collected 2011-09 | depth 0-0.5 m | reverse complement strand
CCTCCAGCAGCTCGCCGCGACGGGGACCGCGGGCCGCCGGCCTGGTGCCGGTGGCCTCGCTCACTAACCGAGCTTTTTCGCCGCGCGGCGAGCGGCCTGGGTCGCCTGTTTGCGCACCGGCTCCGCCCGGCCGCCGACCTCTTTGCGGGCCTGCTTGACGAGCCGCTCGAGCTCGCCGAGCAGCGAGTCGGTCTGCTTGCGGCCGCGTTTGAGCAGGTCGCTGAGCATCTTCTCGGCGTCGCCGCGGGTAATCCGGCCGCGCTTGACGGCGTCGTCGACGACCTCCTGCAGGCGCTCGCGGCTGAGGGTGACGCTCTGCTCGAGGCTCTCGCGGAACTGGGCGACGCTCTTGTCGAGCCCGCTGGTGGCTTTGCTGCCGGCTTTGGGAGCCGATTTTTTGGCGGCGGATTTACGCGGCGCCGCTTTTTTCGTTTTCGCTTTCGGCTTCGCGCCGGCTTTCGCTTTTTTGCTCGCTTTGCCGGCTGCTTTTTTCTCGGCCATCTCGACTGCCTCCAGAGTGAATGTTTGCGCGCGGATGTGGGGTTCGACTATGTCAACTCCGCAGCGGCAGTGGCTCGGCCGCGGCGAACCTGGCCTCGACGGGGGAGTGGTCGGAGAGCCGCAGCGCGCGCCCGTCGAGCGGTAGCTCGCGGCGCTCCGGCTGCCAGGGCGTCGGCGGCTCCAGCACCTCGAGCCCGCGCGTCAGCAGGTGGTCGATCGCCCCCGGCGCCGTCGGCCCGGTCAGCCCGAACTCCTCGCCCAGGCGCTCGAAGACCTCGGGGTTCTCGGCCGGCCGCAGGTTGAGATCGCCGCCGAAGATCAGCGGCGCCGCTGCGGCCCAGGCGATCGCGGCGGTGGCCGCTTTCAGCACGTCCGCCACCGCCAGCTCCGGCTGGTCGTTGGTCGCGTGCAGGTTGGCGATGCAGAGGCCGGAGGCGGTGCGGGTGAAGGCCATCGAGCGGCGCTCGGGTTGGCCCTTGTGGATCTCCAGCTCGCGTCGCTCGGCGATGCCGCCGAGGCGCCCCGGGACCCGGATCAGGGTCAGGTTGGAGCCGCCCTCGCCGGAGGCCATCAGGTCCGGGTTCTGGCGCGCCAGCAGTTCCCGCAGCGGCCCCAGCGAGCTGCGCGAGGTCAGCACCCGGTGTGCCTCGGCCCCGCAGGCCGCCGCCAGCGGCCCGGCGAAGCGCGCCGGCGCCTCCTGCAGCAGGGCGACGTCCCAGGCGCTGGCGGCGAGCAGCGTCGCGAACTCGGTCGTCAGGTCGCGGTTGACCTGGACGTGGGTCTCGTTGCGCTCGTCGAGGCGCAGCAGCCGCGAGCGCCAGCTGCGCAGCTCCGGGTCGGGCGGGAAATCCCGGCCGTGGAAGAGGTTCCAGGTGATCGCGGTCAGCTTCATCGTCATAGAGCCTGCCCCAAAACCCCCGTGCGCGCCTCAGCGGAGGGGGTGGGATTCGAACCCACGAGACCCCTTGCGAGGCCCAACGGCTTTCAAGGGGATGCTCGAATCCACGCATCTCGCTTGGCCATACGGGTCCAGGGGCGTTCTCGGCCCCCGTGCGATCGACTTGGCGATCGCGGTCCCCCGAGCCGCTGGCTGAATCGCACAGAGCGCGTTAGGCGGAGGCCTGCGCCACGGCCCGGCCTATTCCCGCAGTAGATAGCGAATGCCGAGCGAACTGCCCCGACGGGTCCCTATCCCAGAGCTTCCCGGAAGCCCTCTCTCCAGCTGGCCCAGCGCGGCCGCCAGCCAAGCTCGCGCTTCGCCTTGTCGTTCGAAGCACCACGCAGCTCGACGGACCCATCGGCCATGAACGGTCCCGCGAAGATGCGTGCAAGCCAGCGCGGGACCCGCCGCGGGGGCTTTGCCCCGAGCGACTCGGCGTAGAACGGAAGCCACTCGCGCAGCTCCGCGGGCTCGTCGTCGACGATGTTGTAAACGCCCCCCCGAGCGTCCTCAACGGCGGCGAGCGTCGCGGTGGCCGCGTCCTCGATATGCACGAAGGAGAAGCGGCCCCTGCCGCTGCCAACGATTGGGAACTTGCGGCTGCGGGTCATCTCCGCGAACTGGCCGCCGCGGGCGTAAGAGGTCCCGGGACCGTAGAAGTAGCCGTAGCGCAGCACGATCCCGTCGAGCCCAGCCGTCTCAAGCGTAAGTCGCTCAAGCTCACGGAGCGCAGCGACAGCGCGGTCGAAGCCCCCAGGCGCGTCGTCGAAGAGGGGGTCGTCCTCGGTTTTCAGCCCGTCGCCGTCCCAGCGGTAGGCGAACGCGACGCTTTGGGAGACGAGCAGGCGCGTGCCGGCTTCGACGGCGGCCTCGGCAAGGTGGCGCGTGCCCTCAATCCGCAGCCGGTTGGTCGGCTCGATCCACTCCGCATACTTGCGCGGGTTGAGCGGCATCGAGAGGTCGGTCAACTGATTGACAATCGCCTCGGGTGTCGCCGCTAGGACCGCCCTCCGAAGCGACTCGCGGTCAAGCGCGTCGCAGATGACCGGCTCGGCACCGAGCTCGCGCAATGCGTCCGCCTTCGCCTCGCTTCGAGTCGTGCCGAGCACCTCGTGACCGCGCTCGCGCAGCATTCGCAAGAGTGGACGCCCAACGGCGCCGGTCGCGCCCGCGACGAGCACTCTCATGCCTCCGCGCCCTTCGGCCGGAGCAGCAGCCAGAGCAGGACGGCGAACTGGATCGCGCCAAGGCCGAGCGAGGCGAGGTCGACCGGTCCTGCCCACGAGTTGTTGGCGCTGTTTACGTCGATGCCGTGGTTGATCGTGTGGGTTACGTACTGGATCGTGGTCATGGCGAGCACGGGCACGCGCCAGGAGGGGCGCTTCGCCGCACCCCATGCCCCGAGCGCGAATGCGACGTAGAACGTGGCCACATCGCGCTCGTAGTGGCGGTTGTAGGGGCCGAAGGCGCCGATCGTCGTGTAGAAGCTGTGCGGGAAGAAGAACAGCCAGATGGCCAGGCCGAGGTTGAACCCTGCGAAGGCAAAGAAGACAATTCGCAGGCTCCGCTCCGACACTTCCGTCACATTACCTACCATATGGTAGGTTGTCAATGACGAACGACTCCCCTCGCAAACGGCTGAGCGCCGAGGCAAGGCGCACACGGATCGTCGACGCCGCAATGCAGGTGTTCGCCGAGCGCGGATATCACGCCGCGTCAATCGATGAAATTGCGCGCGCGGCCGGGATCTCAAAGCCTGTCGTTTATGACCACTTTGCTTCGAAGGCCGATCTGCACCTGCGTTTGCTCGCGCATGAGCGCGACCGACTGCTCGCCCTGACGAACGCCGCCTCTTCCCCCGAGGACGCGATTGAGGCGTTCTTCGCCTACGTCGAGGGCCATCCGTATGCATGGCGGATGCTCTTCCGCGAGACGACCGGTGATCCCGCCGTCGCCCGCAAGCACGAGCGCATCCTCGCTGAGGCGCGCGCGGGGATCGCGCGCCAGATCGCCCCAGGCGCCGCCTTGCACGGCCGCGGTGCGGGCCAGCGGTTTGAGCTGCTCGCCGAGGGCGTCATGGGGGTAACCCACGGGCTCGCGCTTTGGTGGCAGACCCATCCCAGCGTCCCGCGGCGCGAGATAGTCCGCGCTGCGACCGACCTCATCGCCCCCGGACTCAAGCGACTGGCCAGCCCACTGCGACGGTGACGAGCTTTCCTGAGACGGAGCCGGTCAATCGTGATGTTCTAGCCACTCGGCGCCTCCCCAACGGCTTCAAGGGGCTCGTCCAGTCCACCGTGCTCCGCTTGCCAACGCGGGACAATGGCCGAGGTTGTTCGTAGCACGATCGATTTTGCGATCAAAATTCAGTTCTTAACGGACGTAGCTTTGAGGGTGAGACGTTTTCGTCACGCTTTCGCAGACCGAAGTCCTCCAAAGTCGAGACGTAATCACTGTGCCGTGGTCTCACGCCTATTCGGTAACAGCCCTAGACTCGCAACACTCTGATTCTCGAGCGTCTCGGCATCAAGACGCCGGTCATACAGGCTGGCATGGGCGGAGGGCTCAGCCGCCACGAGCTGGCGGCCGCCGTTTCCGCCGCCGGGGGGCTTGGGACGATCGCGGTCAACGGTGCGAGGGCCATCGAGCGGGAGCTGGCGGCGGCGCGGGCGCTGACCGATCGGCCGATCGCAGTCAACCTGCTGCTTCCCTTCGCCCGCCGCGACTGGTTTGCCGCCGCGGCAGAGGCTGATGTAGTCGTAACCTTCTGGGGCGCGCCCAAGAGACGCACCCCGGGAGTCTGGATTCACCAGTGTGGCTCGGCTGGGGAGGCGCGAGCGGCACACGCCCGGGGCGCTGATGCCCTGATCCTCCAGGGGGTCGAGGCCGGTGGCCACGTGCGTGGCAGGGTAGCTGCCCTCGATCTACTCGAGCAGATGCGGGCAGAGCTGTCATCCGCATTCCCACTGTTCCTTGCCGGCGGGATCGCCGAGCGCCGCGACGTTCAGCAGGCCCTTGATGCCGGTGCGAGTGGGGCTGTGGCCGGCACCCGCTTCCTCCTCTCCGAGGAGAGTCGCGCGCACCCCCGCTACAAGCAAAGCCTGCTCGGAGCCAACGAGACGATTCTCACGGAGCTGTTCGGTGCCGGCTGGCCCGCCCCTCATCGAGTGGTGCGAAATGCAGCCACCGACCACTGGCTCGGCTCTGACTCGCGCGCACCAGCGCTAAACCTCACCCTCAATCGCCTCTCAGCCATCGGCGCCCGCTACATCCCAGAGACGGCGCAAGGACGGATTGCCCGTGCTCAGCGGCCCGACAGTCGCCTGCTTTCTCCAGCTGGCCCTACTGACGATGGCCCGGAGACGCTAGTCGAGGCTGGCGCGCTGTACGCCGGTCAGACGGTGGCGCGCATTCACGACATCCGTCCCGCAGCTGATCTGGTGCACTCTCTGACTCCCTAGCCTGCGCTGCGATGGCGGGATTTGCGGCTAACCTAGTCGGCATATGGGGCCAGCGACGGAAGATGGGAGGAGACACACTGAATAGCTGGGATCTCAGAGCGCTTGATCTCAAGCCTCGGCTGCCAGAAATACTCTCTTCGGGTGATTCCGCCCGCGTGATCGTGCTCGATCTAGCGGTCGGCGAGAGCCTCGCCGACCACGAGGTTCATGAGCGTGCGTGGCTGATTGTGCTCGACGGCGAGGTCGAGGTCACGACCGCCGCCGGGGATAGCGTGGGCGGCGGCGTAGGGCTCTTGGTCGAGTTTGCCCCGGCCGAGCGCCACAAAATCGTCGCATCCTCCAAGGCCCGTTTGCTGCTGCTGCTGACTCCATGGCCCGGCGATGGCCATCCGGGGGCTATGACTATCCGGGAGAAGCTCTATTCGCGCCGCCACGCGGCCAAGCGTGCAGCTTGAAAGCGCACGAAACCCGTAACGAAAGCGACAGGGTCGCAAAATCCTGACCCGACCAGCTCAGGCTCAGGACTTAACCTCATTCCAGGTCAGTAGCGGTCTCTTCGGATCGCGCGAGCGATCCCACTGAGGCGGCTGAATCCGAGCATAAAGCGGGAGCGGGGATTTGGAACCCGCGGGACGCCTCAAGAAACGCCTAACGGCTTCAAGGGTCCGCGGAATGGCGCCATTTCGTCTCGCATTCGCAGTCAGCCACGCGTCCTCGGCGAGACGTAAACATCACGCAGCTGCGGCGCTCGGATTCGATTGCGGCTCCTCTTCGTAGCTCCACTCCTCCTCCTGCTGAATCTTGCGGATAACGTAAAGGCTCTTGTCGCTCTCGAATCATCATTCGCGCTCGAGCGCGAATGATGACGGCTGACTGCCCCGACACGCGCAACGGCTGAGCACAGGAGGCACCTAGATCGCGGCTTTGCTGCTACCGTCGCTCACTCAGGGAACGACAACGGTCGGAAGGATCTGCAAAGCCATGGGCGGTAGACGATGGGCAACAGCCGTCTTGGTGTTGGCTTTGGGTTGCCTAGCGATCGGCACATCCGGTGCCGTCGCGAAACCAAAACCGCCAGCCACACCGGGCAAAGCGCTCCCCCTCCGTGGATGTGATGGCTTGCTCACGCTGAGCAGCTTTCCAGAAGCGGTCATAGAAGAAGCCCCCGCTGCACAGTTCTTCAAAGGCATCGAGGTCAGCGTCTGCAACTTCCGCATGTTCAATCCCGAAGGTGCTGTCGCGTATATCTTTGAATGCGCGGTCGAACCTATCCCGCCGATGTGTTCGCGCCGGGGCGGCAACGACAGTTTGGTGGTGGCCAGCGCGGCTCTATATAGGAAACATCCTCAGGCAGAGCGCCGACGGGGCTGGCCCGCCGGATTCGAGAGGAAAACCGTCCCTGGACTTGGAACCAATGCAGAATTCGGCTACAACGACAGCCCGCCGACCATCAATCCGAGCGTGCCGACGCATCCGGTAGGGTTTGGATGGCTGCAGGTCCGCAACGACGTTTTCAGCGTCGAAGGTGAAGGACCGATCCTGTCCATACTGCAGCGCGTCGCACATGAGTTGTCCCCGACGGGCAAATAAGCGCGGAAGCGGCACGGGCTCGCCGTACTAGCGTTGCATGCTCATCGGGGACGCCCAACGGCTTCAAGGGGCGGCTTCAGAAAACGGTTCCGCGCTTCCTCAAGCCGATTCGGGGTGCTTCCCGTGCTCAGCCAACCAACCAGATAGCGCCGTCGCGCACCTCGACCGGGTATGTCTTCAGGGACCGGGCGCCGGTCGTCGCCTTGACGGCACCGGCCAGCGGCTTGAATGCACCCTGAGGGCCCCGCACCATCTTCCCGGTGCCGACGTCATAGAGCGCTGCGTGCGATGGGCACTCCAGGCATCCCTCTCCAGTCACGCGCCCGTTGCCCAGCGAGGCGAAGAGATGGCGACAGCGGTTAGAGACGGCGAATGGCTTGCCCACGCTGATGCCTACGGCTAGGGCTCCGTGTGGTGTTTCCTGCACAACGGCGACCTGCGAGTCATCGAGATCCTCGACGGCTAAAAGGCGGGTCGGGGACTGTTCAGAGCTAGCCACCCGCCGACTATCTCACACGAGCACTCAACCTGGCCGCAGTTTGACCTTCACCTTCTTCGTGGCCGGGGCGGGATCGACGCCAGCGGAGTTGAAGGCGGGACCTCGATTCTGGCCGCTCTAGACTGCTGGGCATGGTTCGCCGATCGGCAGTCGCTTTTGTCGTGGCCGTCGCTTGTCTCGGGGCGGCATCGGTCACGAGCGCAAGCCGCCCTCCGCTGGCGGCCTCAGCATCGTCCCCGCCTCAGGTCGTCTGTGCGATCACCTACGGACCGATTGGACAGGCCAAGTTTGCATACGACACGCGTCCCCGCGCGTGTCTCTTCCATAAGCCTGGTACGCCCGTCGATGCCGCTGACGTCGTTGCCGGGAGCCACCTCCACTGGCTGCATTGGGGCAAGACGGTCGCGGTCGGCAAGGGCAAGTCTGCCGAGAACATGGTGGGACTTGTCCCAGTGGAGGTCAAGCTGGCCAGTCCCCTGATGGTCTGCGGCCATATGGTCTTCTCTAAAGCCCGATTCAAGTTCCCAACTGTCAGAGGGAGCTACGGCCGCCCCGTCGCGCTGGATCGCTCACTGGGCAACTGCTGAATCTTGCGGCTGACGTAAAGGACCGTACGGGGGTTTCTGTGGGCCTCTCAGCAGTCGCTCGCCGACGCCTCGGTGCACATCCCAGGCGCATTCGCCGTCGCCTGCTGGAGCAGGGCGTGGAGCGTCACTCGCTGGTCGAAGTCGAGGGGGGCGAGGATCTTTTCCTCGACGCCGGCGACTGCCATTTCCATCTCCTCGAGCCGGCTGCTGCCGGTCGGGGTGAGGGTGACCGTGTGCCGGCGGCGGTCCTCGGGCGAGCGGCGGCGTTCGATCAACCCTGCGTCCTCGAGCTCGTTGAGAAGGCCGACGAGGTTGGTGCGGTCGAGGCGCAGCGCCTCGGAGAGGTTCGCCTGGCTCGTCTGGCCGAGCTCGCGGAGGACCGTAAGCGCGAGCAGGTGCCGGGCGCGGAGGCCGAAACGGTCGAGCTCGGACTCCATCGCCGTTCGCATCCGGCGCGCCAGATGCTCAAGCAGCGGCGCCGAGACCTGCAGCGACGGCTGGATGACGGGGAGATCAACCATAAGCAAAGAGTAGCGCGCTGCGCCGATGACAGATGTGCTACAAATCATTTGCATCTAACAAACGATCTGCAAAAGGACTACGAATGCCCCACCTCCTCCATATCGACTCCTCGGTCCAGGGCGACAAATCGGTCAGCCGGGCACTCAGCGCGCGCGCCGCCGGGCGCTGGCGCCAGACGCACGCGGGCGGGACGGTCACCTACCGCGACCTCGACGTCGACCCCGTCCCGCACCTGACCAGCGAGACCGGCACCGCGCCCCTGGTGCCCGCGGAGGAGCGCACCCCTGCGCAGGTGGCCTCCTTCGCTCTCCGCGTCGAGCTGATCGAGGAGATCAAGCAGGCCGACACGCTCCTGCTGGGCCTGCCCGTCTACAACTTCGGCCCGCCGAGCACGGTCAAGGCCTGGGTCGACCACTTGATCGCCCGCGGTCACTCGATCGCCGCCGATGGCTCCGGAGGGTTGCTTGGCGACACCGAGTTCATCGTCCTGCACGCCCGCGGCGGCGGTTACGCGGCCGGCACCCCGCGCGAGGGCTGGGACCACGCCGAACCCTGGCTCCAGCACGCGGTCTCCTTGACCGGGCTCTCGCCGCGCTTCATCACCGCCGAACTGACCCTCGCGGAGGTCAACCCGGCGATGTTCGACCTGAAACCGCTGGCGGCCGAGAGCTTGGCGCGGGCCGAGGCGGCGGTCGACGAGCTCTGGGCCGGGGTGCTCGCGGCCTGACCTCAGCTCACGGTGACGAAAGTCGCACGACATGGCGGGCGCCGCAACCCGCATTTCGGCCCATACGGCGTCGACGAGACGCCTGATCGAGCAGGTCAAACGGGAATCTCGAGCGCTTTCCAGGGCCTTGACGTGGTTCAAATACCGTCCAGTTAGGCCGATCGCCGACTCCTATCGGCCACGCAAGTCGAAGCGGTAAAGGGCCTGCCCCTGGCCGCCGGGTAGCCGCAGGTACCGGCGACGATCGCGCGGCCCTTCGCGTCGACCATCACCTGGCGCCGCGGCCGTCGCCCGCACGGAACGGGAGCCGTACCCGGAGAGAAGCTTTCCGGCTCGGCGGGTCAGGCGCAGAGGGACACGCCTGCTTTCGCGTGGTTGCGAGCGCGTCGAAGATCAACCGGAGACGCCCGCTGCGGACGAGCAGCAGTAGCGCTGCGGCTCGCGTTGTCCCCTTCTGCTGCGCGTGAAAGCAGCATTTGCGGCGGGCGATTACGTCTCGGTATCGCGGCTTCGGCGGCGCGGCAGCGTGACGAAATAGGCCGCCCTCGGCCAATCCGGAACGGCGTGCCTGGCCCTGCCTGTGCCTAAACGAAAGCGGGCACGTAGGCACCTCGTGCGATCGGTTTGCGATCGGCGCCGCCCGAGCCAGGCGGTCACGGGCGGTGTTGACCGGCAACGGGATCAAGCTCGCTGGCGCTACGAGCATCACACCTGATCCCGCTCTGCACCGCGGAATCCGCATGAAATAGCGGAGGGGGTGGGATTCGAACCCACGGGACCCCTTGCGAGGCCCAACGGCTTTCAAGGCCGCCGCATTCAACCGCTCTGCCACCCCTCCGGGATACGAGCTCGGCGAATGCTAAAGGGCACCCGTCCCGCTCAGGTTTGCTTGTACTGATTGGATTGGGGTATGCGCCGGCTGCTCTTTCTCGCCTCGGCGATGATCTTCCTCGACGTCGCCTTCTTCGCCGCGATCGCGCCGCTGCTGCCGAGCTATGTCAACGACCTCGGGCTGAGCAAGGCGCAGGCTGGCATTCTCTCTGCGTCCTATGCCGCCGGGACCCTGATCGCCTCGCTGCCGGCGGGCTTCGTCGCCAGCCGGGTCGGTCCGCGGCGCACGGTGATCGCCGGCCTGCTGCTGCTTGGCGCCTCCAGCCTCGCCTTCGGCCTGGTCGATCAGATCACTCTGCTGGACACGGCCCGCTTCACCCAGGGCATCGCCGGGGCGCTGATCTGGTCCGGCGCTCTGACCTGGCTGATCACCTCCGCCACCGAGGAGAAACGCGGCTCGGTGATCGGCACGGCGCTCGGCACCGCGGTGGCGGGTGCCCTGCTCGGCCCGGCTTTGGGGGCGCTGGCGGCGACGGTCGGCACCGGCCCGGTCTTCGGCTCCGTCCTGGTCGTCGCCCTCGCTCTCGCCTACGCGGCGTCGCGGCTGCCGGAGTCCGGGGCGCCGCGGCGGCAGTCGCTGCGCGAAGTAAGGGAGACGATGCTGAGCCGGCCGGTCCGCGACGCCGCGATCTTCGTCGCGGTGCCCTCGGTGATGTTCGGCGCGATCGAGGTGCTGGTGCCGCTGCGGATCGACGCCCTCGGCGGCGGTCACGGCGTGATCGCCGCCGGCTTCATCGCCGGCGCCGGGCTGGAGGCGGTGCTGGCGCCGATCGCCGGCCGCTACTCCGATCGGGTCGGGCGGCGGAATCCCTACGTGCTCGGTCTCTCGATCTGCGCCTTGGCGATGGTCGCGATCGCCCTGGCGCAGGCACTGGGGTCCGTCCTCGCGGCCCTGATCATGTCCTCGCTCGGCGCCGGCCTCTGCTTCGCGCCGGCGCTGACCCTAATCTCCGACGTCGCCGAGTCCAGCAACCTGCACCAGGGGTTCGCCGCCGGCCTTTCGAACATGGCCTGGGCTTGCGGCCAGGTGGTCGGCGGCATCGGCGGCGGTGTCGTCGCCAGCCTGGCCGGAAACGCCCTGCCCGCGATCGCGATCGCGGCGCTCCTCCTGCTCACCGTCCTCTACGCCTTCCGGACGATGGAGCCGGAGGCGGCGCCGGTCCCGCGGCCGGCCGAAGGCTAGGCGCGGCCGGTGGCGGCTCGGGACGGCGGGCGCGGGTGGGTCAACTGGGCCGGCGACCAGTCGTGCACGCCGCTGGAGATCGCCGTCCCGGCGAGCCGGGACGAGCTGGCCGAGCTGATCGCCGCCGCCGCCGCGGCGGGGCGGAAGGTCAGCGTTGCCGGCTCCGGCCACTCGTTCACCGAAGCGGCGATGACCGAGGGGACGATGGTTCGGATCGAGGCGCTGAGGGGCGTCCTCGACGCCGATCCGGGCTCGGGGCTGGTCAGGGTCGGCGCCGGGACCGTGCTCGCCGACCTCAACCAGGAGCTGGCGACGCTGGGGCTGGCGATGGAGAACCTCGGCGACATCGACCGCCAGACGCTGGCGGGGGCGATCTCGACCGGGACCCACGGCACCGGCGCCCGCCTGCGCAACATCTCCGCCCAGGTCGAGGGGCTGGAGCTGGTGCTCGCCGACGGCAGCGTCCGCCACCTCACGGCCGCCACCCATCCGGAGCTGCTCCGCGCCGCGCGGGTCGGGGTCGGGGCCCTGGGGGCGATCGTGGCGGTGACGATGCGCTGCGTGCCGGCCTTCACGCTCGCTCGAGTCGACAGCCCGCGGTCGCGGGACGAGGTCCTCGATTCCTTCCAGCAGCTCGCCGACGCCAACGACCATTTCGAGCTCTTCACCTTCCCCTACGCCGACAACGCCCTGGTGCTGGAGCGCAACCGCAGCGGCGAGCCGCCGCGCCCGCGCGGTCGCGCCGCCTCCTTTCTCAACGACGTCGTGCTCGAGAACTGGGCGCTCGGCGCTCTCTCCGCCACCGGCAAGGCGTTCCCCGGGTCGATTCCGGCGCTGTCGCGGCTCGCCGGCCGGCTCGCCTCCGGCAGCCG
>OLLT01000345.1_pt1 | contig 11818 bp, 13 predicted proteins | sample 1604621 | NCBI WGS metagenome assembly OLLT01 (sample SAMEA104055725, study PRJEB20765) | soil metagenome | biome: Arctic tundra; feature: Polygonal ground; material: soil | place: USA | collected 2011-09 | depth 0-0.5 m | reverse complement strand
AGGTCCTGCGCGAGGCCTTCGGCGCCTACCGCGGCCCGACCGGCGTCAGCGGCGCGGCCCCGCCCGCCGACCGCGACCAGCTCGACGCGATCCGCGCCAAGGTCGACGAGACCTCGAAGCGGATCGGCCACCGGATCAAGATCCTGGTCGGCAAGCCCGGTCTCGACGGCCACTCCAACGGCTCCGAGCAGATCGCCCTGCGCGCCCGCGACGTCGGCATGGAGGTGATCTACCAGGGGATCCGCCTGACCCCGGCCGAGATCGCCGAGTCCGCCCTGCAGGAGGACGTCGACGTCGTCGGCCTCTCGATCCTCTCCGGCTCCCACCTGGCGCTGATCCCCGAAGTCGTCGGGTTGCTGCGCGAGGAGGGCGTCGACGTTCCGGTGGTGGTCGGCGGGATCATCCCCCTCGCCGACGCGAAGCGCCTCGGCGAGGAAGGCGTCGCCGGCGTCTACACCCCGAAGGACTTCGACATCAACAAGATCATGAGCGAGATCGTCGACCTGGTCGGCCAGCGCGCCGGCGCCGGCGCGGCCGCCTGAGCCCCGCCGTGGCCCGCCAAACATCCGGCCTCGCCACAATGGAGCGATGAGCGAGATGAACGGCGACCGGGCGGCATGGCTGCGCTGCTATCGCTGCTGGTCACAGAGCCTCGAGATCCAGATCCACTACGACGCGATCCGCCGCGTCGACCCCGACTCGGGAGTGCTGACCGAAGGCGTCGACGAGCTGCAGGAATCGGTCGTGCAATGCCTCGACTGCATGCACGACCAGCCGCACCTGACCTTCCAGGACGACCGCGTCGTCCCGATCGAAGACCGCTGGGAGCGGATGGTCGCCGGCACTCCCTGGGTCGCCTCCTGCACGGTCCGGGTCGATCAGGATCGGGTTGAGACCTGCTCCGGTCCGGAGGCGATCGAGTTCCTCACCTACGGCGCCTTCGGCGATGCCGGCGTGCGCGAGTTCTTCACCCACGTCCGCTTCCACAAGCACGACGACGAGCAGATCGTCGTCCACCTCCTGGTCGAGCTCTACGCCCGCTCCGCCCAGGAGGCGACCGAGGTGCTCGAAGGCGCCGCCCACGGCCAGCTCGAGATCACCTCCCTCGCCGAGGAGTCACGCCCGCCGGCGCACGCTTCCGACGAGGCGCACTGAGACGTCAGTACGGGTATGCGCAAGATCGGCCAGACGACGGCCGCCCTCCTGCTGGTCGCGATCTTCGCCCTTGCCTGGGGGACGGAACCGGTAGAGGCCAAGCCCTGGATCGGCGTCCGGGGCAACACCCTGATCGACGGCAAGGGTCGGCCAGTACGCCTGCTCGGGGTCAACCGGTCAGGTTTGGAGTACCGCTGCTCCGACGAAGAAGGCTTCTTCGCGGGGCCGAGCGACACGGCCTCGATCGAAGCGATGAAGAGCTGGCACATCAACTCGGTCCGGGTGCCGCTCAACGAGAGCTGCTGGCTGGGGCTCGGCGGCATCCCCGCCCAGTACAGCGGCAGCGCCTACCGCGCGGCGGTCCGCGGTTACGTCGAACAGCTCGAGGCGGCCGGCCTCTACGTGATCCTCGACCTGCACTGGGCGGCGCCGGGCCAAAACCGCGCCGGGGGCCTGATCGCGATGCCCGACGCCGACCACGCGCTTGACTTCTGGCGCAGCGTCGCGACCGAATACCTCGACGACCGCAGCGTGATCTTCGACCTCTTCAACGAGCCACGCCCGGGCGTGACCTGGGAATGCTGGGAGAACGGCTGCGAAAACGAAGACGAATTCTTCGGCCGCTACCCGGTCGTCGGCATGACCCAGCTAGTCCAGGCGGTGCGCGAAACCGGCGCCTCGCAGCCGCTGATCCTGAGCGGCATCGCCTGGGCTCAGAACCTGCGGGGCTGGCTCGCCCACGTCCCCTCTGACCCCGAGCATGCGCTGATCGCCGCCAACCACAGCTACGGCGGCACCAACGGGATCACGCCCTGCCTGCGCCGCTGCAAACGCGCGATCGAAAGAATCCATCTCACTTACCCCGTTGTCACCACCGAGTTCGGGCAGATGAACTGCCGGCACGGGTACACCGACGCCTACATGCGATGGGCGGACCGCCAGCACATTTCCTACCTGGCCTGGGCCTGGAACTCGGGGCCCGGCTGGAGCTGCACCGAAGGCCCCTCGCTGATCACCGACTACGCGGGCACGCCGACCGAATATGGGATCGGCTATCGCGAACACCTGGCACAGCTCTGGGGCGCCCGCCACTGAGCGGGCGCGGCTGACCTCAGCCGGCGGCCTCGCCCGGTTCCTGGCGTGGCACCAGGACCAAGCGCTTGAACTCGGCGACGAGCACGCCGTCCTGGTTGAGGACGCGGGTGTGGACCTTGACCACGCCGCGGTCGGGCTTGGAGCCAGACGGCCTGACGTCGAGCACCTCGGTCTCGCAGAACAGCGTGTCGCCGTGGAAGACGGGGTTCGGGTGGCTCAATTCTTCGGTCGCGAGGTTGGCGATAGCCTTGCCGGAGACGTCGGAAACAGACATCCCGAGGGCGAGGGAGTAGACGAGCGGCCCGACGACGACGTTGCGGCCCTGCTGCGACTGGCCGGCGTAGACGTCGTTGATGTGAAGCGGGTGGTGGTTCATCGTGATCAAGCAGAAGAGGTGATCGTCGGCCTCGGTCACGGTCTTGGCCGGCCAGTGCTTGTACACGGCGCCGACCTCGAACTCCTCCAGGTAACGGCCGTAGCTGTGGGCACCCGAAGCCTCGCGGGCAGCCTGATCCGTCGTGAACTCATTCGTCTGGTCGGTCACAGCTGGATTCGCCTCCTGGTCGTTTTGCGGCGCGGGATGCTACCGGGACGAACTCCGCGGGGAGGACATCTAGACTGCCGCCCATGAGTGCGCCGCCGACGCGGGTCGGCATCATCGGCATCGGCTATGTCGGCCTGCCCCTCGCGGTCTCCTTCGCCCAGCAGGGGGTCTCGGTCGTCTGCCTGGATTCCGACGGCTCGAAGCTAGGGGCGCTCGCCGCCGGCCGCAGCTACATCGAGGACATCCCCGACGCGACCCTGGCGCCGCTTTCCGAGTTCCTGCACCCGACTGCCGACAAAGCCGAGCTCGCCTCCTGCGACGCGATCATCGTTTGCGTTCCGACGCCGCTGACCAACTCACGCGAACCGGACCTCACCTACCTGCTCCAGGCGGCCGAGGACATCGCCGCCGTCCTCCGCGAGGGGCAATTGGTCGTGCTCGAGTCGACGACCTACCCGGGCACCACCCGCGAGCGGCTGACGCCGATCCTGGAAAAGTCCGGGTTGAGGGTCGGCAGCGATTTCTACGCCGCCTTCTCGCCGGAGCGGATCGACCCCGGCCGGACCGACTACACGGTGCGGACGACGCCGAAGGTGGTCGGCGGGATGACCGAGGCCTGCACCCAGCATGCGGTCGATCTCTACTCGCTGATCTGCGACGAGGTCGTCGTCGTCTCCACGCCCGAGGGAGCCGAGCTGACAAAGCTGCTCGAGAACATCTTCCGCTCGGTCAATATCGCGCTCGTCAACGAGCTCTCCCAACTCTGTGACCGGCTCGAGATCGATGTCTGGGAGGTGATCGACGCCGCCTCGACCAAGCCCTTCGGCTTCATGCGCTTCGACCCGGGCCCGGGCATGGGCGGCCACTGCTTGCCGGTCGACCCCTTCTACCTGGCCTTCAAGGCCCGCGAAGCGGACTTCTACCCGGAGTTCATCGAGCTTGCGGGAAAGGTCAACCAGACCCAGCCCGTCTTTTGCGTCGCCAAGATCGAGCGGGCGCTGAACGACGTCGGTCGCTCGGTGAAAGGTTCGAAGGTCCTCATCCTCGGCGCCAGCTATAAGGCAGGCGTCGGCGACATGCGCGAGTCGCCGGCGCTGAAGATCATCCGCATGCTGCGCGAACGCGGCGCCGAGGTCTCCTACCACGACCCGCACGTTCCCGAGCTGGCCGGTCTCGGACTCAGCTCGGTCGACCTGGAGCAGTCAATCGGCAGCGCCGACCTGGCAGCAATCGTCACCGCCCACCCCGAACTGGACTACCCGGCACTGGTCGAGGCGGCAGCGCTGATGGTCGACTTCCGTGGCGTCACCCGTGAGATCGACGCCGACAACCTGGTCCGGCTGTAGCGGGTCGACAGAGTCGGCTCGATCGCCCGCATCGGCGCCCAGGCCTTGAGCAGCATCTCGTCGTACTCCAGCTCGGGATCGGACTGGTTGACGATCGCACCGCCGGCACCGACGCTCGCGCTGCCCTCGCCGTCGAGGACGATGGTGCGGATCGCGACGCCGAGGTCGCAGCCGCCGCCGAGGCCGAGGTAGCCGATCGCGCCGGAGTAGACGCCACGCGCTTCGCCCTCGAGCTCGTCGATGATCGCCATCGTCCGCACCTTCGGAGCACCTGTCATCGAGCCGGGCGGGAAGCAGGCGCGGATGCACCCGGCCGGGCCGACGTCCGCGCGCAGGCGGCCGCGCACGGTCGAGACCAGCTGGTGCACGGTCTCGAAGCTCTCGACCTCCATCAGCCGCGGCACCGCGACGCTGCCGACCTCGCAGACCCGGCCGAGGTCGTTGCGCAGCAGGTCGACGATCATCAGGTTCTCGGCCCGGTTCTTCTCGTCGCCATGCAGAGCCTCGGCCAGGCGGGCGTCCTCCTCGGGCGTCGCGCCCCGCGCCGCGGTTCCCTTGATCGGCTTCGCCTCCACCCCGCCCTCGGGGTCGATGCGCAGGAACCGCTCCGGCGAGGAGCTCAGCACCGCGGTCCCGCCAAAGCGCAGGAAGGCCGCGTAGGGAGCCGGGTTTACTCGGCGCAGGGCCCGGTAGAGCGGCAGCGGTGCCGGTGCGCGCTCGGCGACGACCCGGTTGGTCAGGCAGATCTCATATGACTCGCCGTCGCGCAGGCGCTGCTTGCAGGCGGCGATGTCCTCGAGGTAGCGCTCGCGAGGGCGGGCGAGGCCGAAGCCGACCGGCTCGCATGGGGCCGAATCGCCCGCCGGCTCGCCGCCACTCGCCGGCAGCGCCGCCAGCCGGTGCTCCGTCTCCGCCAGCCACTGCTCTGCCTCCTCGACACCGCCCGACTCGGTCAGGCAGAGCAGGTAGGTGCGCCCGTCCTCGTGATCGAAGGCGACGACCCGGTCGACGAAGAGGAAGGCCGCGTCCGCCGTGCCCGCCCGGTGGGCGGCGACGCCGCCGCACTCGGCCTTCAACTCGTAGCCGAAGTAACCGACGAAGCCGCAGTTGAAGTCGAAGGGAAGCTCGCCGGCCGACAGCCGCAGGCGGCCCAGCTCGCGCTCCAGGTAGTCGAAGATCGACTCACGCAGGACCTCGGTCTCGCCGCCGCGATCGACCCTGACCTCGCCACCTTCGACCTCGTAGGTGATCGTCGCGCCCAGCGGCCCGGGGGCGCCGATGAACGAGAACCGAGCCCCCTCGCTGACCCTGCTGCTGTCGAGCCAGAAGGCGTCTCCCCGCTCCCCATAGAGCACCCCGAATGCGACCTCCGCGTCCCGGTCCCCCTCGATCTTGCGAACCCTCAGCTCCATTGCAGGTCCCGGAAGTTGGCGAGCAGGCGGCGGCCGTGCTCGGAGCAGATCGACTCGGGGTGGAACTGGACGCCCCACTGCGGCCGCTTGCGATGCGACAGCGCCATCAGGACGCCGTCGTCGGCCCAGGCGATCGGCTCCAGCTCTGCCGGCAGCGGCTCACGCAGGCAGAGCGAGTGGTAGCGGACCGCGCGGAAGGTCCGCGGGATGCCCGCGAACGCCGCTGTGTCGGCGTGGCGGATCGTCGCGATCCGGCCATGGGCCGGCTCCGGCGCGTGGACGACGCTGCCCCCATGCATCCAGCCCAGGCCCTGATGGCCGAGGCAGAGCCCAGCAGCGGCACGGTTGCCTCGCGGATCGCCTCGGCGCAGACACCGAAGTCGCGGGCCTGCTCCGGCCGTCCCGGCCCGGGCGAGAGGACGATGTTGTCGAAATTGTCGAAACCACGCCCGGCGATGTCCCCCCAGCTCGCCTCGTCGTTGCGGACGACCAGGGGCACCTCGCCGTTGACCTCCGCCAGCAGGTGGAAGAGGTTGTAGGTGAAGGAGTCGTGGTTGTCGATCAGCAGCGTCCGCATCGGCCGACCACAGATACTTACGCGGTGAACCCGCCGACGCCACCCGACCCCAGCCGCGGCATCTTCGAGACCCTGCTGATCCTCGGCGGCCGGCCGGTCGAGGTCGTAACCCACATCGGCCGGCTCGGCGCCAGCGTGCGTGAGGTCTTCGGCGCCGAGCTGCCGACCGAGGTCGCGACCGACGCGGTCGGGGCCTCGGCCGGAATCGAGCTCGGCAAACTGCGGATCGAGGTCACCCCCGATGAGGACGGCGGCCTCCGGCACCGGGTCGAGGCGTCGGTGATCGAGCGAGATGCCTTCTTCCCCGACTGGGAGCACGGCGAGGCGCTGCGCAGCGTCAGCGCCGAGGGCTGGTCGGGCGCCCACAAGTGGGCCGACCGGCGCTGGCTCGAGGACGCCGAACAGCGACTCGGTGACGCGGTGCCGCTGCTCGTCGACGCCAACGACAACGCCCTCGAGGCCGGCCGCGCCAACCTCTTCGCGGTCAGCGACGGCGTCGTCACAACCCCCCCGGTCGACGGCCGCATCCTGCCCGGTACAGCCCGGGCCGCGACCCTCGGAATCGCGGCCGACCTTGGGATCGAGGCGAGGGAGCGGTCGCTCTCGCTGGACGAGCTGCACGAGGCCGAGGAGGTCTTCCTCACCTCATCGGTCCGCGGCCTGCGCCCCGCCCGTTGGCTCGACGGGACCGAACTGCACCACGAGGGCGACCTGGTCGAGCTCCTCGCCGCCAAACTGCGCGAGCGCTGGCTCGGCAACCGCGCCGAGCGTTAGCAGGCGCTCAATGCACTTTCCTCAGTTTCGCCCGTTCCTCCTGGCGTTCGACGACCTGCGCGATCAGCTTCAGCACGTTCGAGTCGCCAGAGGCCTTGATGTGGCCGGTCTCGACCGCTTTGCGGTAGCTCTTCAGCGTCCCTTTCTCGGCCAGCTGGTTGAAGACGGGGCGGTCGATTTCGACCAGCACCCGCTCGTCCTGGGCGAGGTCCTTGCTGATCTCCGGGCCTGGAACCACGACGCGGTAGAGCTGGATGTCGTGTTTGGCTTTCAGCTCCAGGCCGAAGACCAGTTTCAGTTTCGCCAGCGCCGGGACTTCGGCTTGAAAGCGCTCGACAGCGGTGCGGATCAGGTCCGGGGTCGATGCCATCCGGTCAGCGACTCCCCATCTAGATCTTGTGCCTCTGCAGCAGCTTTTTGCCGATCACCATGCGCTGGATCTCCGAGGTCCCCTCGCCGATCAGGAGCAGCGGCGCGTCACGGTAGAGGCGCTCGATCTCGTACTCCTTCGAGTAGCCGTAGCCGCCGTGGATCCGGAAGCAGTCCTCGACGCACTCCTTGCCGGTCTCCGAGGCCAGCAGCTTCGCCATCCCCGCCTCGAGGTCCGAGCGCTCGCCGGCGTCCTTCATCCGCGCCGCTTTGCGGGTGAGGAGGCGGGCGGCCTCGATCTTCGTCGCCATGTCGGCGAGCTTGAACTGGATCGCCTGGTGCTGGGCGATCGGCTTGCCGAAGGTCTTGCGCTCCTGGCTGTAGCGGAGGGCGAGCTCGAGGGCGCGCTGGGCGATGCCGACGCCGCGGGCGGCGACGTTGACGCGGCCGACCTCAAGCGCGTCCATCATCTGCGAGAAGCCCTTGCCGACCCCCGCCTCCTCGCCGCCGAGCACGCGCTCGGGCGGGCAGCGGTAGCCGTCGTAGACGAGCTCGGTCGACTCGACGCCCTTGTAGCCCATCTTCTTGATCTTGGGCGGGACCACGAGGCCTTTGAAGTCGCCCTCGTTGACTTCCTTCCAGGGCTCCTTCTCGGTGATGAAGCAGGTCATCCCCTTATAGGGGGGGTCGGCCTTGTTGTCGGTCTTCATCAGGACGAAGACGACGCTGGAGCCGAGGCCGTTGGTGACCCACATCTTCTGGCCATTGAGCTCCCAGTTGCCGTCCTCGCCCTTCTTCGCGGTGGACTTGATGCCCTGGACGTCGGAGCCGACCTCGGGCTCGGAGAGCGAGAAGGCGGCGCGGATCTCGCCGGTCGCCATCTTCGGCAGGAAGTAGCCCTTTTGCTCCTCGGTGCCGAACTTCATCAGCAGGTAGGAGCCGATGAAGTGGGTGTTGACGACGCCGGAGATCGAGATCCAGCCGCGCGAGAGCTCTTCGACGATCATCGCGTAGGTCGTCAGGTCGAGCCCCATGCCGCCGTACTCCTCGGGGATCGTGACGCCGAACAGGCCGAGCTCTTTCATTTCCTCGACGATCTGCTCGGGGAAGGCGTCCTCGTGGTCGAAGTGCTCGGCGTTGGGGATGATCTTCTCGTCGGCGAACTGACGGACCATCTCGGTGATGTCGCGCTGAAGCTCGGTCTGCTCGCTGTATACGGCGGTGTCTACGGCCATTGCTCCTGCCTGGTCGGAAGTTTGTCGGTCGTCCTAGGTTATCCCCCCGCAAACGCAACCGGCCGCCCCTGAGGGCGGCCGGTGCATCGGCCCAAACCGCCGGATCGATTCTCGGTCCGGCGGATTGGGCCGATGCGTATGCGAGGTCTCCCTCAGCTGCCTACCCCAGCGGGATCACCGTGATCGAGCGGTTCGAGAACGTCGCCGTGTCCGATTTGCTCGAGCTGCGGTACTGGAGGGTGAACGTGTTCGACCCAGCGGTCAGGCCGGTGACGACCGAGGTCGTGCTCGCCTGGACCAAGCCCGTGTCCGAACTGGAACCGTGTTCGCGGATCACCGCATGTTCGTCGCTGGCCGCGATCGTGCTCGCACCCGAGACTGAGTAGCTCAGGAACGCGCTCCCACCTGCACTCGGTGCGAGGCTCCCGGTGACGATCTCCATCGCCTTGGTGCCGGTCGTCAGCGTGACCGTGGGGCCGGCGGTGCCGGTCGTGGGCGCGCCATAGGCGCTTTCTTTGCGGGTGGCCGACGTCGCGTCGGCTTTGACCACCGGCGTGCCCAGGCCGGCTTCGCCCTTTTCGCCGGTGCTGCCTTTTTCGCCTTTTTCTCCTTTTCGCCTTTCAGGCCCTGCGAACCGGTGTCGCCCTTGAGACCCTTTTCGCCTTCGGGGCCCTGCGGGCCCTGGGCACCGTTGTCGCCCTTGGGACCAACAGGACCCTGAGGACCTGCGGCACCGTCGTTGCCCTTGGGGCCAACGGGACCGACCGGTCCGACCGGGCCAATGGGGCCAACGGGGCCAATTGAACCCGGGAGGCCGTCGGCGCCGTCCTTACCGTCAGTGCCGATTTCGAACACAAAGCCGCCTCCTTCGCGGCTTCCATCGGCGGCAAGGTAGGACAACCGATTGACTTCAGCGATCGAACATCCGCCTAACCGATCAGCCAGGGCTAAAGTCGGATCGGACGATCCGGACTAATTTCGATCGGCGGCAAACGGCTTGACAATGGGAAAATTCCGGCCATCGCGCCGAGAAGCGCCGCGCTCTCCGCGGAGCACCTTCAACGTTCGTCCAATAGCGACCGCCAGGCGAGGGTGAATTGAGCCGCCCGGGCGATAGAGGGAGCATGGCCCGCAAGCTCACCCTCTTTCTGGCGCTCGCCTCAGTCGCGGCGGTGTTCGCCCCGACGGCCTCCGCCGCCGGCCCCCGGCTGATCGCCCTGGCGTCCGTGTGCCCGAACCAGAGCGGGCTCACCGCCCCTCCCCAGGTGCAGGAGCAGGCGATGCTCTGCATGACCAACTTCGCCCGCGTCCAATACGGCGAGGCGCCGCTCGAAGGCTCTGAAACGTTGGAAGAATCGGCTCGCGACAAGTCGCTCGACATCCTCCGCTGCGACAGCTTCAGCCACTACGCCTGTGGCCGCGAATTCACCTATTGGATGCGCGCCACCGGCTATCTCTCCACCCAGTGCTGGCGAGCGGGTGAGAACCTCGCCTGGGGAACCCAGGAATACGGCAGCGTCGGCTCGATCTTCCGGGCCTGGATGCGCTCCACCGAGCACCGCGAAAACATCCTCGGCAACTTCGAACAGATCGGGATCAACCTCGAGACGGGCTCGCTCGAAGGCAGCTCCGGCACCCATGTCTGGACTCAGCACTTCGGGTCGCACTGCGAAGCGGCGGCCGCCGAATAGACGTCACCCACGATGGACAGAGCCGTGGGTTCGCCGCGGCAGCCGCTCGATCGCGCGCAGCCGGGCGAGGACCCGGTCGGCGCGCTCGCTGAAGTGGTGCAGGGGATCCTCGACCGTTGCCACAGCGGTGACCGCCCCGTTCTCGGGTCCGGCGCCGGCATTGGCCGAGGCGCTGGCGCGCTCGGCCAGATCGGCCGCGCGCCGGGCCTGTTCGGCCGAGTCGATCGCCGCCGCGCCGATCTCCAGCGCCACCGCTTCCGAAGCCCGCGCCACCGCGAGCGCGATGTCGATCCGCTGCTCGAGCTCGAAGACGCTCGGCAATCGGCGCTCGGCGGGCAGCAGCCAGTCCTGCGTGCTGTCGCGCTCGGCTTCGGCCATTGCTGACAATCTAGGGTGGCGATAGGCGGGAAATCCGCCTAATAGCGGGAACGATCGGCTTTTGGCTAGATTCCCGCCGCTACCCGGAAACGACCCTAGGAGCAGCTTGAGACACCCCAGAGACTTCTTCCAGCCGCAGGCGATCGGCGCTCCCGAGCCGCTGCGCGAGATCCCGGTGACGCCATCGCGGATGATCCACTTCCTCGACTTCTCAAACGAGAAGATGGTCGCCAAGGCCGGCGACATCGCCAAGCAGACCGACATCCTCCTCGGCAACCTCGAGGACGCGGTTCCGGTCGATCGCAAGGAGGCCGCCCGGTCCGGTCTGATCCGGGCCGCGAAGGAGTCCGACTTCGGCCAGACCTCGCTCTGGACCCGCGTCAACTCGCTGGAGAGCCCCTGGGTGCTCGACGACCTGACCGAGCTGGTGGCCGAGATCGGCGACAGGCTCGAGGTCGTGATGGTGCCGAAGGTCGAGGGAGCCTGGGACATCCACTACGTGGACCGCCTGCTCGCCCAGCTCGAGGCCAAGGCCGGCCTCGAGCGTCCGATCCTGATCCACGCGATCCTCGAGACGCCGCAGGGGGTCGTCAACCTCGAGCAGATCGCCAACGCCAGCCCGCGCATGCAGGGCATGAGCTTCGGGCCGGCCGACCTGGCCGCGGCGCGGCGGATGAAGACCACCCGCGTCGGCGGCGGCCACCCCGGCTACCGGGTGATGGAGGACCCGAAGGATCCGGAGAACCCCGAGGCGGATCGGGTCAGCGCCCAGCAGGACCTCTGGCATTACTCGATCGCCCGCATGGTCGACGCCTGCACCGCCGCCGGGATCCTCCCCTTCTACGGGCCGTTCGGCGACATCAAGGACACGGCCGGTTGCGAGACGCAGTTCCGGGCGGCCTTCCTGATGGGCTGCGTCGGCGCCTGGTCGCTGCATCCGGTCCAGATCGGCATCGCCAAGAAGGTCTTCAGCCCGCCTCCCGAGGAGGTCAAGTTCGCCAGGAAGGTGCTCGAGGCGATCCCCGACGGTCGCGGCGTGCACATGATCGACGGCAAGATGCAGGACGACGCCACCTGGAAGCAGTGCAAGGTGATGGTCGAGCTGGCGGAGATGCTCGCCGAGAAGGATCCTGAGCTGGCGGAGACCTACGGCCTCTAGATCACTGATTCCTATTCGCCGCAGAGAACGCGCGGCCCCATAGGGCCACATAAGAAGGCGTCGAAGGTCGGAGTGTCCTAGGT
>OLLT01000242.1_pt1 | contig 11867 bp, 10 predicted proteins | sample 1604621 | NCBI WGS metagenome assembly OLLT01 (sample SAMEA104055725, study PRJEB20765) | soil metagenome | biome: Arctic tundra; feature: Polygonal ground; material: soil | place: USA | collected 2011-09 | depth 0-0.5 m | reverse complement strand
CGAGCAGCTCGGCATCGGTCAGCTTCTCCCCCGGTCCCGCAGCGCGATCGTCGTAGAGGACCTCGGCCCCGGCGGCGCCGAGGGCGTCGTAGATCCGGTCCGCCGCCTCGCGCTCGGGCTCGCCGGCCTTGGCGAGCGAGACGAGGTGGATCTGCCAGGGGGCGAGAGCCCGCGGCCAGACGATGCCGCGCTCGTCGGCGCGCTGCTCGATCGAGGCGGCGACGATCCGCGCCGGCCCGATCCCGTAGCAGCCCATCACGATCGCCCGCTCCTTGTCGTCTTGGTCCAGATAAGTGGCGCCAAGCGGGTCCGAGTAGCGGCTGCCGAGCTTGAAGATGTTGCCGACCTCGATCGCCGGCTCGATCACGATCGTGCCGCCGCCAGGGGCGGTGTCGCCGGCCTCGACCGTGCGCACGTCGAGCTCCTCGAACTCGAAGTCGCGGCCGGGCTGGACGCCGCGCAGATGGGCATCGGGCTCGTTGGCGCCGCAGGCGAAGGAGTCACCGACGATCGCCGCGTCCTTGACCACGGGGATCTTCGCCCCGACCGGGCCGATGAAGCCGACCGGGCCGAGCTGGGCGGCGATCTCCTCCGCGCCCGCCTGGCGGAAGTCGGCGCCGAGCGCGTTGCGCAACTTGGTCTCGCTCAGGCGGTGGTCGCCGCGGAGGAGGACGAGGACCATGCCGCGACCCTCGACGATCACCGGCAGCGCCTTGATCAGCGCTCCGGCCGGGACCTCGAGCGCGCCCGAGACCTGCTCGACCGTGGTCAGGCCGGGAGTCGAGACGCGCTCGGGCGCGCTCAGCGGCGCCGGCAGCTCGACCGCCTGCGCCTGCGCCGAGGCGACCTCGACGTTGGCGGCGTAGCCGGGCGCCAGCGCCACCTCGTTCTCGCCCGCCGGGCAGGGGGCCATGAACTCGTCGGCGCCGGAGCCACCCATCATCCCGACGTCGGACTCGACCTTGTACCAGCGCACGCCGCAGCGGTCGAGGATCCGTTCGTAGGCGCCGGACTGGGCGTCGTAGGAGCGCGCCAGGCCCGCCTCGTCGCGGTCGAAGGAGTAGGCGTCCTTCATCGTGAACTCGCGCGTGCGCAGGACCCCGGCCCGCGGCCGCGGCTCGTCGCGCTCCTTGGTCTGGATCTGGAACAACATCAGCGGCAGGTCGCGATAGGAGCGGACCTCCCGCGCCACGTGGTGAGTCAGGGCCTCCTCGCTCGTCATCGCCAGCACCAGCGGCGATCCCTTCCGATCCTCGAGCTTGAACAGCTCCTCGATCGCGTACCGCCCCGACTTCTTCCAGGGCTCGGCGGGCTGCAGCACCGGCAGCAGCATCTCCTGACACCCGATTCCCTCCATCTCCTCGCGGATGATGGCCTCGACCTTGCGCTCGACCCGCCATCCGGCAGGCAGGTAGGTCCAAAGCCCCGCCCCCAGCTGCCTGATCAGGCCGGCCCTGACCATCAACTTATGAGAGATCGCCTCCGCATCGGCAGGGGCATCCTTGAGCGTCGGGAGAAAAGTCTGCGACTGTCGGCTCACCCGTGAAACCTATCCCGCTTTCCCGGCAGGTGACACGGGGATAGGTGTCGAGAACGTAAACCTCGCCCGCAGGCGCCCATCCCCGTGGCGCCGGTCGGCCGGAGCGCGCTAGGCCCTCGTGAATCTCCGCCCCGCTGTAGGCGAAGCCGCCTCGTCCAAGAGCACCTTGTCCGACTCCCCCTTTTCGACCGCTTCCTTCTCCATCCGCGCGATCTTCTCCGGCGTCAGTTCGCCGGCGTTTTCCGCCTCGATCTTGGCCAGCCAGGCGGCGCCCTCGGCCGACTCGTCGGCGTCGATCTCGACCTTGCCGCGGTCCAGCGACTTGTCGATCTCTTCGAACAGGGTGTCGACCAGCGTCTCCTGCGGGACCTTCCGCAGCGGCTTGCCGTGGGTGAAGATCAGGCCCTCGTTCTTGGCGCCGGCGATCCCGAAATCGGCATGGCTGGCCTCGCCGATGCCGTTGACGGCGCAACCGAGCACCGCCACCTCGACCGGCTCGGCGTAGCTTTCGAGCCGCTGCTCGATCTCGGCGACGACGGAGTCCATGTCGAACTGAAGCCGGCCGCAGGTCGGGCAGGCGATCAGGACCGGGCCGCGCTCGCGCAGCTGCAGCGCCTTGAGGATCTCCCAGGCGACTTTGACCTCCTCCTCGGCGTGGAAGGTCGAGAGGCTGATCCGGATCGTGTCGCCGATCCCGTCGGCGAGCAGCGTCCCCAGCCCGACCGCCGATTTCAGCGACCCCGCCCATTTCGTCCCCGCCTCGGTGATCCCCAGGTGCAGCGGATAGGGCACCTTCTCCGAGAGCAGCCGATTGGCGGCGATCGTGTTGGGGACGTTGGTCGACTTGATCGAGATCTTGAAGTTCTCGAAGTCGAGGCCCTCCATCAGCTCGACGAACTCGATCGCGGCGGCGACCAGCGCCTCGACCGGGGCCTCGCGCTCGAGCTCATGAAGGTGCTTTGGCAGCGAGCCGGAATTGACGCCGATCCGCATCGGCACGTTCGCCGCGTTCGCCTTCACCGCCACCTCGGCGACTTTCTCGCGGCCACCGATGTTGCCCGGGTTGAGGCGGATGCAGTGGGCGCCGGCGTCGATCGCTTTCAGCGCCAGCGTGTGGTTGAAGTGGATGTCGGCGATGATCGGGATCGGCGACTGCTTGACGATCGTCTTCAGCGCCTCCACGTCCTTGTCCCGCGGCACCGCGCAGCGGACGATGTCCGCCCCCGCCTCGGCGACCTTGTGGATCTGCTCCATCGTCGCCGCCAGGTTGGCGGTCTCGGTCTTGGTCATCGTCTGCACGACGACCGGGGCGCCACCGCCGATCGGCACCCCGCCGACGAAGATTTGTCGCTTCGAAGCCATCTCCGAAGCGTACCGGGGCCGTGCCCGGCGCTTAGGTCCCGGCGGCCCTGAAGGTCACGGTCTTGCTCGTCGTCCCGACCTTGCCGCCATTCGGCTGAAAGGCGATCTTGACCTTGACCGTGAGCTTGTGGTTCCGTGCCTTCCTCAGCTGCGTCATGCCGGCGCCTGTCAGCTTCAGCTTCAGCGTGACGACCCCCGGGCCCTTGGAGGTCGCCGTGACCGCCTTCAGGCCCTTGCCGCTGGCCGAGACCGTACCGGCACCGGGAACGCTGACCTGCATCGTCGCCCCCGTTCCCTTCGTAACCGCCGGCTTGACCGTGAACTGGCTCGAGTGCGGCGTGGGTGCCGGCACGATCGCCGGCGTCGGCAGCACGGGCGGTGCCGTGGATTCCGGAGTCGAGGCAGCTGGAGGCGTCATGAAGAACTGATCTTCACCGATCGTGGCCCCACCGGCGTTTTTTGCGACGATCCGATAGTGATAGGGGACTCCGGGGGGCAGCCCTTCGACGAGCTGAGAGAGGGAAACCGGTTCGGTGCCGCTGCCGACGCTCACTTCGGAGCCCGGAATGCTCTGCCCATACGCTTCGGTGACCCCGAAATCGAAGTGGTAGGTGGTGGTGCCGCCGTTGGGGTTGACCGTTCCGTGCAGCGTGAACCCTGCCGTGCTTTCTGACACCGGAAGCGTGGAGACAACCGGTTTCAGAGGCGGCGTTGTGAATTGCTCGTCGGCGCTTTCCCCGAAGCCTTCGGAGTTGTGGGCGACGATCTTGTAGTGATAGGTCGTGTTCGGCTGCAGGCCAGTGGTCACTTCTTGCGAGACGGCGACGGCACTCGGCCCCGCGCTGATTGTGGCGTCGGGAATTGGGAGGCTGGTTCCGTATGACGTAGACGTCCCGAATTCGAAGTGATACGTGGTTTCCAGGCTGTCCGGGTTGATCTCGCCCCTCAGGTGATAGACGTTGCCGATCGTCTGCGGGGCTTCGACCGTCGCGACCGGGGCCGAGGGCGGCGGCGTCGGGGTCATGAATGTCCGGTCCGAGGTGAAGACGGCGGAGCCCCCGGGGTGGCGGGCGGCCAGCCGGAAGTGGTAGAGGGTGTTGGGCAGCAGGCCGGTGACCGTCTTCGCCACCGACACGGCGATGCTGCCTGGGCCGACGCTTTCTTCAGGGCTGGGAATCTTGGACCCGTAGGCGATACTCGTCCCGTATTCGAACTGATAGCTCGTCGCCGACCCATTGGGGTTGACCGTGCCTTTCAGTTCGAACCCGCCGGCCACTTCGGTCGCGGCTTCGTCGGTGACGGTAGGCGGCGGACCCGATGTCGTGAAGGTCTGATCGGCCGACATCGTCGTGCCGTCCGCGTTGGAGGCAACTAGCCGGTAGTGGTAGGTGCCAGACGCCAGGCCGGAGATCGTCTGCTGCGCCTGTTTCGTGGCCGGATATTCTTCGGCGCCGAGGTCCCCTTCCGGCGCGGGCGGTGCGGGGATGCTGGCGGTGTAGCTGGGGCTGCTGCCGTATTCGAAGTGGTAGTGAGTATCCAGGCCGTACGGATAGACGGTGCCGGTCAGGGTCGCTCCGTCCGAGGTCGGCGTCGCCGAGACGGCACCGAAGAGTGGCTTCGCGGTGGGGAATGCAGCAGCTGCAAGGGATGGGAGCAGGCCGAGCACGAGCGCGGCCAGCGCCAGGCAGAGGCCGATGCGGGCTCCCGGTCCTCGGCGGGTCCGTCGCCTCCCCGCTGTACCTGCCCTCCGGGGCGTCTCCTGATTCATCCCTGTCTCCTTCCTTCCCAGGACGTTGACTGCCCCGGCATACGGAGCTGTCTTCGGAAAGGTTCAAACCGCTCTCAGGGGTTGAACCTCGCTCGCGGGGCGCCCGTATCCCCGCCTAGACATGGCTCGGGAAAACAAAGGAGGAGCAATGAGCAACCAGGGGAGCCCGATGTTCGACGCGCGCCGAGCGCCGCGGCGCCGAAGGACCGCCTGGCTCGGCCTCTGCGCCTCGCTTTGCGCCGTGGCCCTCGCTGCCGTCGCCAGCCCGGCGATGGCCTTCACGGGCCCTCCGATCATCGAAGCCAAGCCCGCGGTGGCGGTCGCCGGCGGCTTCGAAATGAAGGGCACGGTCAACCCGTACGGGCTCGAGACGACCTACCACTTCGAATACGGCACGACGACCGCCTACGGCACCAGCCTGCCGGTGCCCGACGCCGACGTCGGATCGGGCCAGACCGCCGTGGCGGTTTCACAGACCGTGACCGGCGCCCAGCCGAACACGACCTATCACTACCGCCTGGTCGCGAACAACTCGGCCGGGCCGATGACGAGCAGCGACGTCTCGTTCACGACGTCCGCCGACGTCGGCTCCCCCCCACCGCCGGTCACCGAACCCGTCACCGAACCCAAGACTCCCACGGGCAAGGGCGGGGCAATCCGCCTCAAGGAGCGGAAGCTGAAGGGCCACACGATCCTCGTCACCTCCACCGGGATGACGCTCTACAGCCTCAGCGTCGAGAAGAAGGGCAGGTTCGTCTGCACCAAGAGCGCCGAATGCCTGGTCATCTGGCACCCCCTCCTCGTTCCCAAGGGCAAGACGGTAAAGGGCCCGGTGACGCTGGGCACCATCAAGCGACCGGAAGGCGGATCTCAGGTGACCTACCGGGGCCATCCGCTCTACACGTTCGCCGAAGACAAGAAACCGGGCGATGCCAAGGGCGAAGGGCTGAAGGACGTCGGCACCTGGCACTCGATCAGGGTGCCCAAGCCGTAAGGCCCAGCGGGCGAGGGCCGACTCCGGCCAGCTCGGTACCTCGCCCCGAGCCAGGCTTCAACGTCCTCCTGGCGCGCTAGCGGACGTTGAAGCCTTCGCCGGTGATGCGGCCGATGTCGTTGCCGAGGCCGATGAAGAAGAGCATCGCGACCAGCGCGAAGCCGACGATGCTGGCCCGCTCCATCACCTGCAGGGAGACCGGCGCCCCGCGCGCCTTCTCGATCACGCTCCAGAAGATGTGGCCGCCGTCGAGCGGCAGGATCGGCAGCAGGTTGATCAGGCCCAGCGAGAGACTGACGAGGGCCAACAGGATCAGCGCCGGCGCGATCCCGAGGTCGATCACCTGATTGGCGACGTCGCTGGTGCCGACGATCCCGGATACCTGCTTGCGTTCCTTCGATTCGAAGATGTGGGAGAAGACGTGCGCGGTACCCGATGCGACCATCCACATTTTGTTCCAGGCCTGGCCGGCCGCAGCGCCCGTGCTGAGGTCGACGGGTTCGCTGCCGAAGCCGAAGCCGACCAGCGTCTGTCCTTCGGCGGCGCTGTATTCGGGCCGCACGGAAACGGCCATCAGGTTGCCGCCGCGGTCGATGGTCAGCTTCACCGGCGTCGCCGCCAGGCAGCCGTCCTTCTGTTCTCCCGCGCATTCGTGGGAGCCGATGTCTTCGCGGAAATGCGTGATCCGCTCGTCGGTGCTGAGGTTCGGATAGCGCTCGCCGTCGACGGCGACGATCTTGTCGCCGGGTTTCAGGGTTCCAGCCGCTGGAGAGCCCGCGATGACCCTTTCGACCGATTGGCTCCCTCCTTCGGCCGCAAACAGATAGACCCCGAAAAGAATCAGGAAGGCAAGGACGATGTTCACCGCCGGCCCGGCACCGATCACGGCGATCCGCTTCCAGACCTTCTGACGGTAGTAGGCGCGGTGCTCGACCTCCGGGGGAATCTCTTCCTCCGGGTTCATGCCGGTGATTTTCACGTAGCCGCCAAGCGGGATCGCTTTCACCCCGTACTCGGTCTCGCCGCGCTTGAACGACCAGATCGTCGGCCCGAAGAAGAGGAAGAAGCGCTCGACCCGCATCCCGGTCGCCTTGGCGGCGACGAAGTGGCCGGCCTCGTGGAGCATGATCAGCAGGCAGAAGCCGGCGAAGATGTAGATCCAGTTCATGCTGGAGTCAACCCCCGAACCTGGTCCTCGGAGCGGCGACGGGCCTCGGCGTCGGTGGCGAAGAGGTCGTCGAAGTGGGTCACCGGCCGCGCTGACATCTCGTCGAGCACCCGCTCGATCACGGCGGCGATGCCGGTGAAGGGGATGCGACCGTCGAGGAAGGCGGCGACGGCGACCTCGTCGGCGGCGTTGAGGACGCAGGGCGCGGTCCCCCCCGCCTCGCCTGCCTCCAGCGCCAGGCGCAGGCAGGCGAAGGTGGCGGGGTCCGGAGCCTCGAAGGTCAGCTCGCCGGCGGCGGCGAGGTCGAGCTGGGGGACGTCGACGTCGGCCCGCTCGGGGAAGTGCAGCGCGTAGGAGATCGGCACCCGCATGTCCGGGTAGCCGAGGTGGGCCAGCGAGGAGCCGTCGTTGAGGTGGATCAGCGAGTGGACCAGCGACTGGGGGTGGACGACGACCCCGATCCGCTCGTAGGGCACGGCGAAGAGGTGGTGGGCCTCGATCGCCTCGAAGCCCTTGTTCATCAGCGTCGCCGAATCGATCGTGATCCGCCCGCCCATCCGCCAGGTCGGGTGCGCGAGGGCGTCCTCGACGCAAACCTCGGAGAGGTCGGTACGACCGCGAAACGGCCCCCCGGAGGCGGTCAGAACAAGCTTCGCGACGGTGCCCGGCGCCTCGCGGCCGATCAGCTGGTGCAGCGCCGAGTGCTCGGAGTCGACCGGCAGCAGACGGGCGCCCATCGCCTCCGAGAGCGCCATCACCAGCTCTCCCCCGACCACCAGGCTCTCCTTGTTGGCGAGGGCGACGTCGATCCCCTCGGTCAGGGCGACGACGGTCGAGGCGAGCCCGGCGGCGCCGACGATCCCGTTGAGGACCAGATCGGCGCCCGAGGTGGCGATCAGCTCGGTGACGCCGTCCTCGCCGGCGAGGACGCGGCCGCTCCAGCTCTCCCGTGCCCGCTCGGCGGCACCGGCGTCGGCGAGGGCGAGCGTCGGCACGCCGTGCTCGCGCGCCTGCTCGACCGTCAGCTCCCAGCCTCGGCCGGCCGCGAGGCCGACCACCTGCAGCTCAGCCGATGCGGCGATCACCTCCAGCGCCTGCGTCCCGATCGACCCCGTCGACCCCAGTATCAAGACCCTCTTCATCTCATCCAGAGGATAGGGAGCGCTCGAGATTGCACTTGACCCCGCGATTGCGGGCAAACTGCAATCTCATCTCAGTAAACGAGCCAGACAGAGAGGTAGTAGCCGACGACGACGGTGAAGAAGACGGCATCGAGGCGGTCGAGGATGCCGCCGTGGGGGCCGAAGATCGTGCCGGTGTCCTTCTTGTCGAGGTCGCGCTTCAGCATCGACTCGAAGAGGTCGCCGACCGGGGCGACGGCGGCGACGGCGGCGCCGATGATCAGCGCGTCCACCCCCGAGAGCCAATCCTGGTAGAGCCCGGCGAACCAGAAGCCCATGGTGCCGATCAGGAAGCCGCCGATCAGGCCCTCGATCGTCTTGTTCGGCGAGATGCTGGGGGCGATTTTGTGGCTGCCGAACATCCGCCCGGTCGCGTAGGCGGCGGTGTCGGCGACGAAGGTGCCGACCAGCACGTCGACCAGCAGCGCGGCGCCGTGGTCGGGCAGGTCGCGGAGCAGGACCGCATGGACGAGCGGGATCCCGATCCAGAAGATTCCCAGCAGCGTCACCCCGATCGAGGCCGTCACCCCCTCGCGACGTTGGTCTTTGGCGGCGAAGGCGAAGAGCAGCGGGAACGAGGCGGCGAGGATCATCAGGACGCTGAAGGCGGTGCCGAAATGGGCGGCGACGATCAGGGCGGCGACGGCGACGTAGGCGGGGATCGCGAGCGGCCGCGACTCCTCGGTCATCGCGATGTACTCGCGCACGCAGATGCCGCCGATCGCGACCATCGCCACCGCGAAGACGATGCCACCGGCGACCGTGATCGCGATCGCGAAGACGATCCAGGGCAGCGCCACCAGGACCCGTTTGGCGGTCTCGCCGTTGAGGCCGCGCCGGCGCGGCTCACGCGGCGGTCTCGGCGTCGGCTCGGGGTCGGGCTCGAACATCTCGTCGTCAAACAGTTCGACGGTCATGTCCGGGCTCCGAAGCGGCGTTGGCGCAACCCGTACTCGAGCAGGGATTGCTCGAAGGCGGCGCGGTCGAAATCGGGCCAGAGCTCGTCGCGGAAGACCAGCTCCGAGTAGGCGCACTGCCAGAGCAGGTAGTTGGAGATCCGCTGCTCTCCGCCGGTTCGTATCAGGAGGTCGGGGTCGTTCATCTCGGGCGCATAGAGGTGCTGGCGGAACTCCTCCTCGGAGCCCCCCTCGAAGCTTCGCGCCGCGTCGACGATCTCCGCCCTGCCGCCGTAGTTGAAGGCGACGAAGAGGACGATGCGATCGTTCGCCGCGGTGGTCGCTTCGGCCGATTCCATCCGCTCAGCCAGCTGGGGCTCGAGCCCCTCGCGGCGGCCGACGAAGCGCATCCGCACGCCTTCGGAGTCGAGCTCGGGGGTCTCGGAGGCGATTCGCTCGCCGAACATCCGCATCAGCCCCTCGACCTCCGCCGGGGAGCGGCTCCAGTTCTCGGTCGAGAACGAGAACACGGTCAGCTCCTCGACGCCGAGCTCGGCGGCATCGCGCAGCCTCGCCTTGACCACGTCGGCCCCCGCCCGATGCCCCTCGATCACCGGCAGCCCACGCTGCCGCGCCCAGCGGCCGTTGCCGTCGGTGATGATCGCCACGTATTTGGGTGCGTTCACGGGCGCCGGCTATCCCGCGAGGAGGCGTGGAGCCACCTCACACCTCGAGGATTTCCTCTTCCTTGCGTTTGAGCAGAGAATCGATCTCGGCGATCGCGTCGTCGGTCTCCTTCTGCAGCGACGCCTCGGCGCGGCGCTCGTCGTCCTCGCCCGCTTCGCCTTCTTTTTTCAGCTCGCGCAGGTCGTGCATGACGTCGCGGCGGACGTTGCGAATCGCGACGCGGCCCTCCTCGGCGACGCCGTGGACGACCTTGACCATCTCCCGACGGCGCTCCTCGGTCAGCTCGGGGATCGCCAGCCGGATCACGTTGCCGTCGTTGCTCGGCGTCAGGCCGACGTCGGACTCGCTGATCGCTTTCTCGATCCCGCCCAGAGCGCCCTTGTCGAAGGGGGTGACGGTGAGCAGCCGGGCGTCGGTGGTGGCGACGTTGGCGAGCTGCTTGAGCGGCGTCGGGTTGCCGTAGTAGTCGACGGTGATGCGGTCGAGCAGGTGCGGCGAGGCCCGCCCCGTGCGCACGGTCGCCAACTCGCCACGGCTCGAATCGACCGACTTGGTCATCCGCCCTTTGGCGTCTACGAGAAGTTCGTCGATCAGCTCCACAGGTCCCCGTTCCTCGCTATGCGGCCGGTCCATTGGAGACCAGCGTCCCCACCTTCTCGCCGGAGACGATCCTATCTATGTTCAGCTCGTCGCCCATGTTGAAGACGTAGATCGGCAGGTCGTTGTCCATGCAGAGCGAGAGCGCCGTCGAGTCCATCACTTTGAGGCCGCGCTCGATCGCTTCGCGGTGGGTGATCTTGGCGATGAACTTGGCGTCCGGATTCTTCGCCGGATCGGAGTCGAAGACGCCCTCCACCCCGTTCTTAGCCATCAGGATCGCCTCGGCGTGGATCTCCAGCGCCCGCAGCGCCGCGGCCGTGTCGGTGGTGAAGAACGGGTTGCCGGTGCCGGCGGCGAAGATCACCACCCGCCCCTTCTCGAGGTGGCGCATCGCGCGGCGGCGGATGTAGGGCTCGGCGACCTCCTTGACGTCGATCGCCGACATCACCCGCGTGTGCTGCCCGAGCCGCTCCAGCGCGTCCTGCAGGGTGAGGGCGTTGAGCACGGTCGCCAGCATCCCCATGTAGTCGGCGGTGGCGCGGTCCATGCCGCCGGCCGCCCCGGTCAGGCCGCGGTAGATGTTGCCGGCGCCGACCACGATCGCCACCTCGACCCCACGATCGCGCACCGCCGAGACCTGGCCGGCGATCCGGTCGACCTCGGCACCGTCGGTGCCGAACTCGAGGCTGCCCATCAGGGCCTCACCGGAAAGCTTCAGCAGGATGCGCCCGAAGCGCGGCTCGGGAGAGTCGGTCACGTACCGGGGACCTTATTCCTCGCCGACGCGGAAATAGGCAAAGCGGGCGATGCGGACGTTCTCGCCGGTTTTGGCGGCCAGATCCTGGCGCAGCTCCTCGATCGTCTGCGAGCCGTGCTTCTCGGCGTTGACGTGCGCCTGATCGAGCAGCGCCACCTCGCCGGCCCACTTCGAGAGCTGGCCGGCGACGATTTTCTCGACCACGTCGTCGGGCTTGCCTTCCTCGCGCGCCTTCTCTTCGAAGACCCGTCTCTCGGCCTCGCGCTCGGCCTCGGGGATCTCGTCCGAGGAGACGTAGCTCGGCGCCGTCGCCGCCACGTGCAGGGCGACCTGGTAGGCGAAGGCCTTGAATTCCTCGTTGCGGGAGACGAAGTCGGTCTCGCATTGGACTTCGACCATCGCCCCGACCCGGTCGTTGGCGTGGATGTAGGAGGAGACGACCCCCTCGTTGGTCCCCCGCCCCTCGCGCTTGGCGGCGGAGGCCTGGCCCTTGACCCGCAGCAGCTCGATCGCCCGATCGGCGTCGCCGTCGGCCTCGGTCAGGGCGGCTTTGCAGTCCATCATCGCGGCACCGGTGCGGTCCCGGAGCGCTTTTACGTCAGCGGCGCTGATCGTCACGACGCACCCTCCTCTTTCGGCGCCGCCTCAGGAGTCGCCGGGGCCGCCTCGGCTTTGGGCTCGGCGGGTTTCGCCTCCCCGGCCGGGGGCTCGGCTGCATTCGGCTCCTCCGCTTTGGTCTCGGCCGCGGGCTCCGCCGCTTTCGGCTGCGGGGCCTTCGGCGCCGCTTTCGGTTCTGGCGCCCGCGGCGGCGGCGGCGCGTCGGGGGTCGCCGGTTTGGTCGGAGCCGCGACCGGCTGCGACGGGGTCGCCGCTGCTTTCGCCTGTGCCTCGGCGGTCGCTTTCGCCTGTGCCTC
>OLLT01000265.1_pt1 | contig 12094 bp, 9 predicted proteins | sample 1604621 | NCBI WGS metagenome assembly OLLT01 (sample SAMEA104055725, study PRJEB20765) | soil metagenome | biome: Arctic tundra; feature: Polygonal ground; material: soil | place: USA | collected 2011-09 | depth 0-0.5 m | reverse complement strand
CCACCGCGGCGCGGCGCCGGAGCTGCGCCGCTCGCTGGCGATCGGCGTCGCCGCCTCCTTCGCCTCGACCCTCGCTTCCCAGCGCCTGACCGGGCTGGTCGAGCGTGACCGGGCGCTGTGGCCTTACGCGGCCTACCGAGCGACGCTCGCCGCCGCGGTTCTCGTCAAACTGAGGGCGGATCGATGAGCGACGCCTACGCCAAAGCCGGGGTCGACCAGGGGGCGGCGGATTCGGCGGTCGCCGGGCTGGTGCGGGCGCTGGGGACGATCCAGCTCGGCCGGCCCTCAGCTCAGGTGCCGCTTCCCGGCCATTACGCGAGCGTTATCCGGATCGACGAGCGAACCGGGATCGCTCTCTCCACCGACGGCGTCGGCACCAAGCTGCTGGTCGCCGAGGAGCTCGGCCGCTTCGACACGGTCGGGATCGACTGCGTGGCGATGAACGTCAACGACGTGATCTGCGTCGGCGCCGAGCCGCTGGCGATGCTCGACTACATCGCCGTCCAGCGCGCCCAACCGGAGGTCTGCGAGGAAATCGGCGTCGGCCTCGCGCGAGGGGCCGAGCTCGCCGGGGTCGAGATCCCCGGCGGTGAGCTGGCCCAGCTCGGCGACCTGGTCAGCGGCGTCGACGTCTCCGGTGCCTGCTTCGGGACCGTCGCCCTCGACGCGATCGTCGACGGCTCCGCGGTGCAGCCGGGCGATGTCGTGCTCGGGCTGCCCTCCTCCGGGATCCACTCCAACGGCTACACCCTCGCCCGCTCCGCCCTCGCCGGGATCCCGCTCGACGACGACCGCCTCGGGCGGCCGCTCGGAGAGGTGATGCTGGAGCCGACCGAGATCTACGTCAAGCCGATCGTCGAGCTGCTGCGCTCCGCGGTCGAGGTCCGCGGCCTCGCCCACATCACCTCCGGCGGCAGCGGCAATCTGCTGCGCCTCGCCGCCGAGGTTGGCTACGAGATCGACGCGCCGCTCCCGGCCCAGCCGATCTTCGAGCTGATCCAGGAGCGCGGCGGCGTCACCGACAAGGAGATGCACGACGTCTTCAACATGGGCTGCGGCTTCTGCGTGGTCGTTCCGGCGACGGACGAGGCGGCGGCTCTGAACCTGCTCCGCGCCCACTACCCGGCGGCGCGCCGGATCGGCCGGGCAACGGCGGGTGGGCGGCGCGTCCTGCGAACCTGATCCCTCCTAGAGGGAGGGCTTAGAGGAGGGCTCTTCGACCAGGCCGTCTTCGGCCTCTCCGGCTGGAGACGAAGGATGCCCGAGCGACCGTCCCCTCTGTCCGGGCTTCTCCTGCTGGTTCCATTCGTACGGTGGCGGGGTGGTGGTGGCGGGGCTTGGCGGCACCAGCGGGACGGTGGGGTCCGGTTCCGGCGAGGGCGCGTTTTCGGGCTCTTCCGCGAGCGGCGGTTCGGGGACGGTGCCGGCCGAGACCGCCGCGGGTACCGAGACCGCTGCCGGTACCGATGCGGGTGCGGGTTCCGTCGCGGGCGCGGGCGCGGGTGCCGGTTCCGTCGCGGGTGCCGGTTCGGAGTTGGATTCAGGCTCGGGTTTGGTTGCTTGGGGCACGGCGGCTCCCGGTTCGACGGCTTCGAGCCGCGGCGCTTCCCCATGGCCCGCCCCCGACGATGGCGACTGCCCGATTGAGGCGGCATCGCCTGCGCCACCGCCACCGCCCGGCGAAAGCGCCGCAAAGGCCGTGGTCGCGCCGGAGTGCGCGACGGGCCGGGGCGCGGGAACCGCCGCGCCCCTGACAAAGTGCGCGGGGGCAGGCCTGACGTGGATACCCTCCGGTACGCGGGCGACGGTCGGAGCGGTGCTCTGAGCGGTTCCTCCCACCAGAACGAAGATTGCCGCCGCCGCCATCGGGACGGCGGCGAGCGGAGCGGCGAACCTGAGCCGACCGACGAGGCCCGTCGGGAACGGACGTGAGGCGACGGCCGCCCGGCGTCCGCCGTAGTAGCGGCGGAAGAGGTCGACGACGCGGGGATCGAGCTGAGCGCCGGCCTCCGCTTCGAGCAACGCCAGCGCCTCGCCGGGCGCCATCGCGGCGTGGTAGGGGCGCTCCGAGGTGAGCGCGTCGAAGACGTCGGCGACGGCGACGATGCGGGCGCCGATCGGGATGCTCTCCCCAGCCAACCCGGCCGGGTATCCCGCGCCGTCGATCCGCTCGTGATGGTGGCGAACGATCCCGGTCAGCTCGGGATCGCCGAGCGCGGTGACCATTCCCGCCCCCGTTTCCGCATGCTCTTTGAGGATCAAGTACTCCTGCTCGGTCAGGGGGTCCGCTTTGGCCAGGATCGCCCTGGGCGTGCGCATCTTGCCGATGTCGTGGAGGACCGCGGCGGCGTGGATCCGTGCCACCCGGCCGCGCGATAGGCCCAGGCCCCGGGCGATCGCCGCGGCGTGGCGCGCGACCCGCAACGAGTGGCGATAGACGCCCCGATCGGTGGCCTCGAGAATCCCGGCCAGGGATCCGATCGGACCATCGAGCTCCGCGGCGTCCTCCAATCGACGTTCGAAGCGGCGGCGGGAGAACCGGCTCCAGAGCATCAGGCGAAGGGGAATCGACCGCGCGAGCACGGCCAGGGTCGCCACCGCGGCGCGAGCCCAGCGAGCAACGGGACTGGCAATTGCGGCACCGTCCATTTCGCGATCAGCGCTCCCCACCGACAGCTTGTATCACATTGCACATGATTCTCGAACCGATAGACAATCCTCCTCACATAAACTTTACGCTCTTCCCGGACCGTCCCCGTCAACAGCCGGGTCGGTTGCCCGATCGGGTTGTCGATCTGGAGGCCGCGGCTGCCGAAGCGGCGGGCGAGAGCGCCCATCGCCCAGGCAAATCCGGGTTCCCCGTCGAACTCCCAGATCAAGCACCGCAATACCCGGTTCGGCCCCGATTACCGGAGCAGGCCGGGTCGGTGCAACAACGAACGTCTACGGTCACTGAGTGAACTCTATGGACAGCCGTGCCCATGCCTCGTAACGTCTGCCGCCACGACTGATGGACCCTGCCTCTACCAGCTCACAGATGATCGGCACGGTCCTCTCCGGCCGCTACAAGCTGGAGGCAAAGCTGGGCAGCGGCGGCATGTCGACCGTCTATCTCGCCCGCGACGCCACCCTCGACCGCCAGGTCGCGGTCAAGGTGATGCACCGCGAGATGTCCGAGCAGCCCGACCAGCTCGAGCGCTTCCGCCAGGAGGCACGAGCGGTCGCCAAGCTCTCCCATCCCAACGTCGTCGCCGTGATCGACGCCGGCGAGGATGGCGGCTACCCCTACATCGTCTTCGAGTACGTCGAAGGGGAGACGCTGAAGCAGCGGATCGCCCGGGTCGGCGCGCTCGACACCCAGGAGGCGCTGGCCTACGCGATCGAGATCGCCCGCGGGCTCACCGTCGCCCACGCCCGCAACATGGTCCACCGCGACGTCAAGCCCCAGAACGTCCTGATCGATGCCGAGGGGCGCGCCAAGCTGACCGACTTCGGGATCTCACGCCAGCTCGAGCAGGACGGGATGACGGCGACCGGCCGGGTGCTCGGCACCACCGACTACGTCGCCCCCGAGCAGGCGATGGGCCACGGCGCCGATCCCCGCTCCGACCTCTACTCGCTCGGCGTCGTCCTCTACGAGATGCTGATCGGCCAGGTCCCGTTCCACGCCGACAGCCAGGTCGGGGTGGCGATGAAACACGTCAACGAGGAGCTGCCCGACGTCCAGCAACGCCGGCCCGAGATCTCGGCGGCGGCGGCGCTGGTGGTCGAGCGGGCCACCGCCAAGGAACCGGCCAAGCGCTACCAGGAGGTCGGCGAAATGATCGACGACCTCTCGACCGCGCTCGAGGTCGAGGCGGCGCGAGCGGGCTCAACCACCGGCGAGGCAACGAGCATCCTCGACGCGGTGCCGGCGGCGAAGCGCGAGCTCTCCAGCCGCAGCCGCTGGTCCTGGGCCGCGATCGCGCTGCTGATCCTGGTCGGCGGCGGCGTACTGCTGGCGACGGCGTTGATCGGCAGCGGCAACAGCCCCGGCGGTGGCGGTGGCGCGCTGAAGGACAAGGGGTCGAGCGTGCCGATCTCCTCCGCCACCGACTATGACCCGGAGGGAGACGGTCAGGAGGATCCGGAAACGGTTGGCCTCGCGGTCGACGGCAACCTCGGGACCGCCTGGAGCAGCGAGCATTACGACACCGACACCTTCGCCGGGACCAAGACCGGACCGGACCCGGGCGTCGGTCTCTACGTGACCACGACCTCACCCGCGACTCCGACGGAGATGGTGATCCACACCCCGACCCCGGGCTGGGACGCGGAAATATTCGCGACCCCCTCCGAACCCCCCGAAGGGATCACCGAATGGGGCGAACCGGTCGGCGAGGTGGCCGACGCGAGCAAGGTCGAGGAAGTCGAACTCCACCTCCCCACCGCGGCCAAGTACTTCCTGATCTGGTTCAACAAAGCCTCGCCCGCGGCCGACCAGGAAGGCCGCTTCCAGGTTGAAATCAGCGACGTGAAGCTGGTCGAATAGCCCCTCCGACGGTTGCGGGGTCGGGGTTGGAGTGGTGGGGCTAGGGGACTTCTTCTTCTCCCGCCCCCACCGCCGCTCGCTTTCCAACAATCAGCGTCACTTCGGAGCCCGGTTCGACCTTTTCGCCCGAGCGCGGGAGCTGTTCGATCACCCGGCCGATCTTTTCTTCGTCTTCGGTTTCTTCTTCTTCGACCAGCGGCGTCAGACCGGTGGCGCGGATCGCTTCCACCGCTTCTCGGCGTTCGTCGCCGATCACATTCGGCACCTTCGCCTGCTTCTTCGCCTTGGCGACGACGATCGAGACGGCCGTGCCATGGGTCACCTGGCCGCCGGCGCTGGGCGACTGGCGGATCACCTGGCCGGCAGGTTCTGAGCTTTCTTCCTCGGAGACCACCGGTTCAAGGCCGCGGCCGCGGATCTGCTGCACCGCGGTCGCGCGCTGGCTGCCGACGAGAACCGGGACCTTGACCTGCTTCGGCCCGGTGGAGACGAACAGGGTGACGTCGGAGCCGTGAATGGCGGTGTTGCCCGCCGGCGGTTCGGAGTGGACAACCGTGCCTTCTTCGACCGTTTCGGAGCTGACGCGTTCGACGGCGACGCCAAAGCGGGCGGCTTCGAGCTTTTCGGTCGCTTCTTCGAGCGTCAGCCCGGCCGTGCCCGGCACAGTGCCACTGCCGGGGCCGGCACTGACCGTCAGCGTCACCTTCGGCTTCGAGCAGAAGAAGCTGAGGAAGGAGCAGTCGAGGCCGGCCCTGTCGGCGGGTGGAGAGGCGAGCGGATCCTGCTCGAGGACTTCGTTCGGAGCGGCTTCGCGTTCGACCCGTTTCACTTCTCCGACCGAGAAGCCTTCCTGCTGGAGCAGCGAGATCGCCACGTTGAGTTCGTCGCCGGTCACCTTGGGGACGTCGGTCGTGGTGTCGCGGGTCAGCGCCAGCCCGATCAGGATCCCGACCACGGCGGCGACCGCGACGGCGACCCAGATCCAGCGGCGGCGTCTGCGGTCCTCCTCCTCAGGGTCCTCCTCGGGAGTGGCGACGACCGGCGGCAACGCGGCGAAGGCGGCCGTGCCGGAGCCGGTCCCCGGTTCGCGCATCGCGGCGTCGAGGGCGGCGATGAAGGCGTCGGCGCTCTGGAAGCGCTGGCCTGGATCCTTCTCCAGCGCCCGCATCACCACCGCGTCGAGCGCCGGCGAGACCCGCGGGTTGGTCGAGCTCGGCCGCTGCGGCACCTGGGAGACCTGTTTCATCGCCACCGCGACGGCGCTTTCGCCCTCGAACGGGACCCGGCCGGTGAGCACCTCGTAGAGCAGCACCCCGACCGAGTAGAGGTCGGAGACCGAGGTCACTTCGAAGCCCTGCGCCTGCTCGGGCGAGAGGTAGTGCGGGGTGCCCATCACCGAGCCGGTCTGGGTGATCTCCGAGACGCCGGCGCGGGCGATGCCGAAGTCGGTGACCATCGCTTTGCCCTCCCCGTCGACGATCACGTTCTGGGGCTTCAGGTCACGGTGGACGATGCCGTGGCGGTGGGCGAAGCGGGCGGCTTCGAGCACCTGGCGGATCAGCGCCACCCCCTGCTCGACGCTGATGCCTCCGTCGACCAGCTGCTTCAGCGTCGGCCCCTCGATGTACTGCATGGCGATGTAATAGGTGCCCTCGAACTCGCCGCGGTCGTAGACGGAGACGATGTTCGGGTGCTGCAGCCCCGCCGCCGACTCGGCCTCGCGGCGGAAGCGCTCGACGAATTCGCGGTCCTGGGCGTAACGGCGGTGCAGGACCTTGAGCGCGACTGGGCGCTGCAGGTGTGCGTCCTCGGCCAGCCAGACGTCCGCCATGCCGCCGGCGCCGAGCTTGCGCAGCACCCGGTAGCGCCCGTCGACGACGCTCCCCTCGTTTACTTCAGGCACCGGCTCCTCCTTCTCGGTTCACGTCATTCGCCATTCAGGATCGCTTCGGCGACCTCGCGGAAGATCGGCGCCGCGACGTCGTTGCCGAACTGTTCGGTGCACGAGACCGTGGCGGCGATCGCGATCTTCGGTTCGTCGGCGGGGGCGAAGCCCATGAACCAGGCCTGGTTCTCGTTTTTGCCGCCTCCGCAGGCCTTGTTGCCGGGAGTTTCCGCGGTCCCCGTCTTGCCGGCCACCGGGACGCCGGGGATCGCCGCGTTGGTGCCGGTGCCTTCGCGGACCACGCCTTCCATCGCCGTCTTCAGCTCTTCGGCCGTGTTCGGGCTGACGGGTTCGCTGTAGGTCGAGGGGCTGAGCCGCTTGACCACGCGCCCGTCGGAGTCGACGACGCGGTTCCAGATCTGCGGCTTCATCAGCTTGCCGTGGTTGGCGACCGCGGCGGCGACCATCGCCATTTGCAGCGGCGTCGCCAGCAGCCGCTCCTGGCCGATCGCGACCCGGGCGAGGTCGACCGGATCGCGCCGGGTGAGCATCCTTCCCGTTTCGTAGTCGTAGACCCCGCTTTCAAGCAGCTCGTCTTCGGGTAGATCGATCGGCGGGGTCGAGTTGAAGCCGAACTTTTCCATCGTTTCGAACAGCGCGCTCTGGCCGACTTTCTGACCGAGCTGGCCGAACCAGGTGTTGACCGAGTTGGTCAGCGCCGTGTCGAGGCTGATCGCTCCCCAGTTCTGGTTGAAGTCGTTGGCGAGTTCGTGGCCTTCGTCGTCGATCGAGCCAGGCGCGTTGATCGTCGTTTCGGGAGTGATGACGCCGCTTTCGAGGCCCGCCGCCGCGGTCACGACCTTGAAGGTCGACCCCGGCGGGTACTGGCCCTGGGTCGCCCGGTTGAGCAGCGGCGTTTCGACCTTGTTGCTGTTCAGCTGTTCGAGTTCGTAGGGAACCCGGTTGGGGTCATACGGCTTGTTGGAGGCCATGACCTTGACCGCGCCGGTGCTCGGTTCGATCGCGACGACGGCGCCGAAGCCGGCCGCTTCGAGCCCTTCGAGCGCAATCTTCTGCGCCGGCAGGTCGAGGTTGGTGACGATGTCGTCGCCTTCCTGGTTGTGGCCGGTCAGCTGGTCGAGGATCGAGCCGAATTCGGATTCTTCGCCGACCAGTTCTTCGTTGTGGAACCGCTCGAACTCGGAGTCTCCCTCTTCTACGAAGCTGTAGCCGATCGGGTGGCCGAAGAGAGCGCCTTCGGGGTAGCGGCGCACGTAGCGCAGGTTCGCCCCCCTGCCCTTCGCCACCGACTTGGCGATCACCGTGCCGTCAGCGGCGAGGATCCGGCCGCGGGGAATCTGCTGCTGCTCCAGCAACGGCCGCTTGTTCGCTTCCTGGGCCTTCAGGTTCTTGGCGTCGAAGACCGACCAGTAGGACGTGAAGGCGACCAGGAGCGCGAAGAGGACGACGATGAAGCCGAACAATTTGACGATCTGGCGGTTCACGTCGCCGCCAGCGCCAGCTCGCGCCCGGCGGGTTCGACCGCTTCGCGGCGGGCGCGGTCGGAGATCAGCAGCAGCAGCGCCAGCAGGACGAAGTTGGCGACGATCGAGCTGCCGCCGTAGCTGATGAATGGCAGGGTGACGCCGGTCAGCGGGATCACCCTGGTGACGCCGCCGATGATCACGAAGGCCTGGATCGAGAAGACCGCGGTCAGGCCGGTGGCGAGCAGCTTCGAGAAGCCGTCGTTGGCGAGCAGCGCGATCTTGAAGCCGCGGGCCGCGATCAACAGGTAGATCAGGATCACCCCGCAGGCGCCGAACAGGCCGAGCTCGTTGACGATCAGGGAGTAGATCGTGTCGGTCTGCGCCGCCGGCAGCAGCGCTTCCGGCGGGTGGCTGCCGGGAATCGTGATCAGCGCCTGCCCGAAGCCCTTGCCGAAGAGGCCGCCGTCAGCCTGGGCGAAGATCGACTGCAGGATCTGGTACCCGGCGCCGAGCGGGTCATGGTAGGGGTAGAGCCAGATTTCGACCCGCTGGTGGACGTGGGGCACGGTCGTCGCGACGACCCAGGCGCCGACGAGGAACAGCGCCATCCCGATCACGACGAAGGAGAAGCGCCCGGTCGCCACGTAGAGCAGCGCCAGGAAGGCGGCGAAGAACATCACCGAGCTGCCGAGGTCGCGGATGAAGACGAGCATGAACATCGAGGCGCCCCAGACCACCAGCATCGGCCCGAAGTGCTTCAGCGGCGGCAGCGTCACGCCGAGCACGCGGCGGGCGCCGACGATCAGGACCTCGCGGTTCTCGCGCAGGTAGCTGGCGAGGAAGATGACGATCGCGATCTTCGAGAACTCGGCCGGCTGGAAGGAGAGCGGGCCGACCTTGACCCCGAGGTAGGCGCCGTTGACCTGTTCGCCGATCCCCGGAAGCCGCGGCGCCAGCAGGATCAGCAACCCAATCGCGGCGATCGTGTACCGGTAGCGCTCCATGACCTCGTAGTCACGGAGGAACTGGATGGTCAGGGCGAAGAGGACGAGGCCGAGGACGAACCAGTTGGCCTGGTCGCGGGCGAGGCTTTCGTCGATCCGGTAGATCATCACCAGGCCGACGGCGGTCAGCAGCGCCATCAGCGGGAAGAGGTAGGGGTCGGCGTTGGGCAGGCGGATCCGCAGGTAGATGTGAGTCGCCAGGCAGACGGCGAAGAAGTAGGCGCCGTAGATCAGGCTGAGATTGCCCAGGCGCGAGCCGGCCTGGGCGAAGACGGCGGCGAAGCCGGCGGTCAGCAACAGCGCGACCGGAACCAGAGCGGCGAGCTCCCGGTTCCGCGCCGAGGACCTCAAGGGACCCCCTGGCCCTTCTGGATTTCTTCCAGCAGCGTGACCGCGTCGGCGCGGGAGCGGAGGTCGAGGCCGGTGACCGCGTCCATCCGCTTCGGCGGCAACGACTTGGTCTGGATCGGGCTCGCGTAGCGCTCGTCGTAGAGCTTGATGCCGAGGGGCAGTTCGTAGGGCAGGCCGCGGTAGAGGGCGAGGCGGCCGGCCGAATCGGTGCCGAGGAACCAGACCTGGCGGTTGCCGTACCAGGCGCCGAAGGCGACCGCCGCGATCACGATGACCGCGGCAAGGACCTTGGCGGCGGTGCGCAGGCGGCGGCTCTTGGGTTTCGCGGCGAGCTCCTCACGGCGCCTGTTCGCCGCTTCGGCGGCGGCGCGGCGGCGGACCTCGGTCGCGGTCAATCCCGCCTCCTCGGCGGAGGGGCCGATCAGGGTGGCGCCCTCGGGCTCGCGCAGCGGCGCGGCGGCGTCCTCGAGGCGGAAGGCGACGACGGTGATGTTGTCGCGGCCGCCGGCGCGGTTGGCTTCGTCGACGAGGGCGCGGACCGCGGCCTCCATCGAGGAGGCGCGGGCGAGGAGCCGGGCGATGTGGTCGTCGTCGAGCATCGTCGTCAGGCCGTCGGAGCAGATCAGGAAGACGTCGCCGGCCTGGGCCGGAACCGTCTGCACGTCGACCTTGACCTCCGGTTCGGGGCCGAGGGCGCGGGTGATGATCGAGCGCTGGGGATGGTCCTCGGCCTGGGCGTCGGTGAGCTGGCCCTTGCGCCGCATCTCCTCGACCAGCGAGTGGTCGCGGGTCAGCCGTTCGAGCTTGCCGGCGCGGAGGCGGTAGGCGCGGCTGTCGCCGACGTGGCCGATCGCCACCTCCTCGGAGGCGAGGTCGACGATCATCGCCGTCGTCGTCGTCCCCATCCCGGTCAGCTCGGGGTCCTGGCGAGCGCGCTCATGGATCGTCCGGTTCGCCGCTTCGATCGTCTCGGTCAGGACCCGCTCCGGCGGGGCCGCGGGAAGCTCCCGGTCGAAGGACTCGGCGGCGGCTTTCGAGGCGACCTCGCCGGCCTGGGCGCCACCCATCCCGTCGGCGACGACGAAGACCGGCGAGCGCAGGAAGAGCGAGTCCTCGTTGGCGTTGCGCTGGCGCCCGGTGTCGGTGCGAAAGGCCTGGTCGTCGATCCGCAGGGTCATTGCGCCTCGAGCCTGAACTCCGTGTCGCCGATCTGCACCGTGTCGCCGTCGATCAGTTCCGCCTCTCCCTTCAGGGTGGCGCCGTTGAGCAGGGTGCCGTTGGTCGAGCTCATGTCCTCGACGAAGTAGCGGCCGCCGCGCTCGAAGACGCGGGCGTGGAGGCTGGAGGCGTAGCGGTCCTCGATCTGCACGTCGGAGTCCTTAGAGCGACCGATCGAGAGGCCGCCGATCAGGTCGAAGCGCTGGTCGCGTTCGAGCCCGCCGCCGCGCTCGACGACCAGCCAGGCATCGACGCCGCGGGGCGCTTCGGCATAGGCCGGAACAGCGTGGAAACCGGTCGCGTCGGGGGCTGGCGAGGTGGTCCGGCGCAGGTCCTTGAAGGCGCTGCGCGCGATCACGAGCAGGAAGAGGTAGAGGACGGCGAGGAAGCCGAACTTGAGAGCCACGGATATGGGGTCATACGCCACGCCAGCACCCTAATGGCGGGCCCAGATCACCGCGCCATTAGTGCGCCGAGGCGCCATCACTGCTCGATCTCGAAGAGGAAAGTCGTCGTCCCGACCGTCACCTCGTCGCCCGGACTGAGACGGGTCGAGGCGACGCGGCGGCCGTTGACCTTGATCCCGTTGGTCGAGCCGAGGTCGACGATCTGCCAGTCGCCCGACTCCGAGCGGCGCAGCTCGGCGTGGCGGCGGGAGACGTTCGGGTCGGCGAGCACGCACTCGACCGACTTCGAGCGGCCGATCGTCGCCCGCGGGCCGTCGAGCACGTAGCGGCGGTCGTCGAGCGAGACGACGGCGCGGGTGGAGACAAGGGCGCCGACCGCCTGCTCGGGCCGTTTCGGGCGGCCACGATCGCGCTCGCGCACCGCCGAGTAGACCATCGTGTGACCCTCTTCGCCCTGTTTGGGAGGCTCGCCCTCGTGGGCCGGCGGCTTGACCAGGCGGGCCTGAATGCCGAACTCGCCGAGCCGCAGGCGCTCGTCGGTGCTGAACTCGACCGCCGGCCGCGTCAGCAGGTCGTAGCTGCGACGCCGGGCATGCTCCAGCAGGTAGCCGGAAAGCTCCTGCTCGAGGGAGCGCTCGTAACCCTCGAGCTTGGAGCGGTCCTGCTTGGAGAGGAAGACCATGTACTCGTTCGGCACGTAGACGCGCTGAACCGAGGCGGTCTTGTGGGCGTCCATTTCCTTCGCCAGTTTGCGCGCGAGTTCGACCGGTTGCACCTCGGAGCTGAAGGCGCGGCTGAAGACTCCCTCGACGAGGCCTTCTATGCGGGACTCGAGGTTGCGTAGGACGCTGATCGGAATGGCTCCTTGACGGCAGGGTCGGCTCTCCGGGCCCGGAGAGCGAGGGCAAATCCTAGATGCTCAGGGCAGCAGGATCCCATGGCCGAGCGCCAACCAGGCCCCGAGGGCGGCGGCGAGGGCGAGGGCACCGAGGCGGGTTCCGAGGTGACCGCGGGGGGTGGTCCGGGGGTGATCGGCGAGGAGCTCGAGCGAGTCCTCGATCGCGGTGCCGAGTTCCTCCAGCGAGCGGCGGTGACTGGGACGGGGGGCGAGGCAGCCGTCGATCGACTCGGTCAGCTCGCGCGGCAGGTCGGGGCGCAGGCGGCCCAGCGGCCGGGTGCGGGCTCCGATCGCCCGCGCCGTCGCCGCCGGG
>OLLT01000369.1_pt1 | contig 12172 bp, 10 predicted proteins | sample 1604621 | NCBI WGS metagenome assembly OLLT01 (sample SAMEA104055725, study PRJEB20765) | soil metagenome | biome: Arctic tundra; feature: Polygonal ground; material: soil | place: USA | collected 2011-09 | depth 0-0.5 m | reverse complement strand
GCGCTCCTCGCCGCCGAGCCCGACCTTGCTCGCCTGCTCTGCCTCGAGCCCTATCTGAGAGGCGACGAGCTGCTCGAATCTCAGCGGGTCTGGCAGGCGCGCCTCGCTGCCCTGCTGCGCCAGGCTGCCAGGGCCTCTCCGAGGGCCGCCACCCATCCGCCCTTTCTTGAGCCCTTGCTGATCGGCGGCATCTGCTGGCAGTTATCCGCTTTCGTCCAGGCCGGTCAGGCCGAGCAGCTCGATCAGCTGCTGCCCGACCTCTTGGAGTTCCTCCTCGCCTACTACCTTGGTCCCGAGGAGAGGGTGCGCATCCTCTCGGAGCTCAGGAGCGCCGGGCGCTGAACGATCGGGAGACGGGCACGCTGACGCGAGGCGACCGACAACGGAGTTTTTAACCGGCCTCATGGTAGGTTCACGTTCCTAATTTGAGGAGCGGGTGGGAAAATCAGCCGAGAAGGGCCGAAGGTGAAAGCGACGGGTCGTGAGGATGCCTTCCTGAGGGACGATCTGCCGCCGGTGCTCAACGACCTGGAGGTCGAGATCCTCGGCGCCTGCGCGCGGCAAGAGCAGTGGCCGGCACAGATCTCCGCCGGCATCTACGCGGGGGTCGATTTCGTCGTTGCGAATCCGGATCTGGCAAAGGCCTGGATAGTCGACGCGGCGGCTGATTCCGACTTCAGGAGCCAGTACGAGTGGATCGTCACTCGTCTTGCGGGCTTCATGCGGCTGCGGGCGCCGGTCGAGAGGAGGCTGCCGGCCTCGACCGACGAGGCGCTGGTCGCCGGGATCGTCGGGCTGGTTGGCGACCACGTCCGGATCGGCCGTTTCGAACGCCTGGCCGGGTTGCGGCCGGAGCTGGTTCTGCTGGCGTTGCTCCCATATCTGGGGTTTGCCGAGGCGCGCGCCTGGGCAAATCGCCCACCCGAGTTTCCGTCTCCCGAGAATTGACATACTGGTCCGTACTCGTTCTTATCTACTTACCGGATCGTCCGCCCCGGCGGCGCCGGAACTCGGCGATCGACTCTTCGAGCGAGCTCCGCGAGAAGTCCGGCCAGAGCTCGTCCCTGAAGATCAGCTCCGACTCAGCCAGTTGCCAGAGCAGGTAGTTGGAGAGGCGCCGCTCGCCGCTGGTCCGGATCAGCAGCTCGGGGTCGTGCATGTCGGGCGCGTAGAGCCCGCGCCGGAAATCCTCCTCGGTCTCGCCCTCGAAGATCGTGGCGGCGTGGACGATCTCCGCCCGCCCGCCGTAGTTGAAGGGGACGAAGAAGGTGATCCTGTCGTTCGCAGCCGTCAGCTCCTCGGCCCACTCCATCTTCGCCACCACCCTCGGCGGCACCGGCGCACCACGGTCGCCGATGAAGCGCAGGCGGACGCTTTCTTCGTGCAGTTCCGGGGTGACGTTGTCGATGTACTCGGCGAGAAGGTCCAGCAGGCCGGAGACCTCCTGCGCCGATCTGCTCCAGTTCTCGGTCGAGAAGGCGTAGATGGTCAGCTCGCGGATATCCAGCTCGACCGCGTCGCGGAGCCGGGCTCGAACGGTCTCGGCGCCGGCCCGGTGGCCCTCCCCGATCGACAGCCGGCGCTCTTCCGCCCAGCGGCCGTTGCCGTCGGTGATGATCGCCACGTATCTCGGGGAGCCGCTATCGGTCATCGCGTCGCAGACGCAAGAATGCCGCCAACGGGCGGACGGTGGCGCCGGCCGAGCGCAGGAGCCGATCCCTGGCCGGCCGGGCGAAGGGACTGTCCATCTCGGGGGAGGCCAGGTAGAAGGCGACGACGCCGCTGAGGATCGCGGCGTGCCGGCGATGACGTCTGAGCGTCGCAATGGCGGCGTGCGAGCGGTCGGCGATCGAGGCGAGCCGTTCCGCCGCTATCTCGCCATCGTCGTAATAGTCGATGTAGTTGTGATCGCCGCTGGCGATGTCGAGGTCGCGATCGACGAGGTCGTCGAGCAGGACCGTCAGCGCTCCGATCGCTGGGAAGTAGGCGGCGTCGATCGCCTCGGCTTCCGATCCGGTCGAGCCGGGGTCGGCTGCCGCGGCGATCAGCGCGTGGGCGGAGACAGACGAGCTGGCGCCTGCGGCAAGCTCCCACCAGCTGAATGCGGTGGAGCCCTCACGGCCCGCCACCCAGGCCTCGAGCTGGCCGCTGCCGCCGACCGCGGCGGCATGGGTGTGGCTCTGGCCCTCGCCGCAACGCACGGCGGCGCGGCGGAGGATCGGCAGGACCTCGCGGTAGGAGGGCAGCTGCCGCAGATGTCTCCGGCACTCTGCGACGAGCCGGTCCAGGTAGCCACCGTCGTCGCCCCGCGGATGGAGGGCATACCAATCGGCCGAGCCGGCTTCGAGATCGACGGCGGCGCTCAGCGCCCCATGGAGCCGAAGACCGTCGCCAAGGGGGTCGGAGCCCGCGCTCTCTCCCAGGCTGTCCAGATAGTCGATCGCGATCTGCAGCGTCGTCATCGCCCTCGTCGCTGCAGGGCGGTTCGCGCCGGGGGCGAGCGTGGCGAATACGGCCGTCGCCTCGGCGTTCGCGGCCTTCTCGGCGAGCGCGGAGAGCGCCTCCTGGCGAAGCACGGGATCCGGGATCACCCGCGCGAGACGACGCCAGTTCTCCAGCTCTTCCCGCGCGGTGGAGAGGACTCCACCTTGATAGACGCACAGGGCCGCAAGCACCGCCATCCCGTCTCTGCCCATTGCCCTCACCGATCGACCAGCCTAATGGGGTCATGGGCAAACTCCGGGCAGATTCAGAACTTGGTCCGTTACTGTTCCTATTTATGAGAGAGCGACCGATGCTCGACGAGAAGGTCATCGCCGCCTTCAGGCGCCGGCGCTTCGCAGATGCCCTTGCCGAGCTCTGCGTCGAGCAGGGCTTTCGGGCCACGACGGTCGGCGACATCGTCGCCCGCGCCCGAACCAGCCGGAACACCTTCTACAAGCAGTTCGCCAACAAGGATGAGGCCTTTCACGACGTCCTCGACCGGGCTTTCTCCGACCTCTTCGCTCGAGTCGAAGCGGCCTGCAACGGCGCCGACCGCCCCGAACGGCGAACCGAGGCGGGCCTCGCCGCCGTTCTTGCCTGGGTCTCGGGGGAGCCGGCGCTCGCCTGGGTCTGCCTCGTCGAGGCGTTCTGCTCGACGCCGGAGGCGATGCGGCGGTATCTCGAGGCGATCGCCCGGTTCGCGACCCTGCTGCAGGGCAGCGTTCCCACCGAGGTGGCACGACCGCGGACCACGGAGGAATCGCTGGTCGGCGGCGTCGCCTCGATCCTCAGCGCCCTGATCCGCAACGGCGAAGCCCGGCGCGCCCCCGATCTCCTGTCGCAGCTGACGGTCTTCGTCAGAGGCCCGTTCCTCGCCGTGCGCCCCGTGTAGGGCCAAGAGGACTGGCTGTCCAGCCAGTTATGATCATCGCGATGGCTACGGTCGACACGGCAGCGGCGGTATCGCGGCCGCCCCGGATGTCCGCCAACCCGGCGCTGCGGCTGGCAGGGGACATCGCGGCGGAGTGGCGGGGGAGGGGGAGCTTTCCTCCCGGGCCGGGGGACTTCAGCTTCGCCCGCACCCACGAAGTCGCCCATGACCCGCTGCCGCTGCTGCTCGGCGCCTACGAAGAGCACGGCCCGATCTTCAGCATGCGGCTGTTGCACATCCGCAGCATCTTCATGATCGGGCCTGAGGCCAACCACTTCGTCACCGTCGGGCACCCGGAGAACTTCCACTGGCGCGAGTCGAGCTTCGGCGATCTGATCCCCCTGCTCGGCGACGGGCTGCTGACGGTCGACGACGACTACCACGACCGCGCTCGGGCGATCATGATGCCCGCCTTCCACCGTGAGCAGGTCGGGGCGGCGATGGCGGCGATGGCGGCGGAGTCGGACCAGGCGATCTCGGCGCTCGTCCCCGGCGAGGTCGTCGACGTCTACGACTGGATGCGCAACCTGGCGATGCGGATCGCGATGCGCGCCCTGCTCGGCCTCGATCCCGACGAGGCCGGCAAGGGGGCAGCGGCCGCCGAGCACTTCGAGCGCGCCCTCGGGTACTACGGCATCGACTACGGCCTGCGGCTGTTGCGCGGCCCCGGCTCGCCCTGGCGCAAGCTCGTCGCCTCGCGGCGCGTGCTCGACGAGATCGTCTTCGCCGAGGTCGCGCGCGCCCGGGCCAATCCCGATCCCGCCCGCCACGACATCCTCAGCCTCCTGGTCGGCGCTCGCGGCGAGGGTGGCGAGGCCTTCAGCGACCGCGAGATCCGCGACCAGGTGATGACGCTGATGTTCGCCGGCCACGACACCTCGACCTCGACCCTGACCTTCATGCTGCACGAGCTGGCGCGCCACCCTGACGTCGCCGGCCGGCTCCGCGAGGAGCAGGATCGGGTGCTCGGCGGGGCGACGCCGACGATCGACCAGCTCGAGCATGAGATGCCCTATCTGGAAATGGTCCTCGACGAGCTGCTGCGCCTCTACCCGCCCGCCTGGATCGGTCCCCGCCGGGCGGTTCGCGATTTCGAGTTCGGCGGCTACACCGTGCCGCGCGGCGCCTACGTCAACTACTGCTCCTGGGCCAGCCACCGGATTCCCGAGGTCTTTCCCGATCCCGAGGCGTTCATCCCAGAGCGCTTCACCCGCGAGCGCAAGGCTGCCCTGCCGCGCGGCGCCTACGTCCCCTTCGGCGGCGGCCAGCGCGTATGCATCGGCAAACGCTTCGGCCAGACCGAGGTGAAGCTGGTGGCGACGATGCTGCTGCAGCGGCTGCGCTTTGACGCCCTGCCCGGCCGCACGATGACGGTTCGGCAGATGCCGACGCTGTCGCCCAAGGGTGGGCTGCGGATGCGCGCGCTGCCCCGGGCCAAGAGGGCATGAGCGCCGAGATCCTCACGATCGCGGCCCTCGTGGTCCGGGCCGAAGAGGCCTGGGAGCCGGTTCTGCTCGGCGGCCTGATCCCGATCGTCGGCGCCGTCGCGGTCCTCTGGATCATCATCCGCGCCGTCCGCGACAACCCCGAAAACGACGAGAAACCAGACAACGATTCGTAGCCCCTCCAGGCCACTCCAGCTACGCGAGGCATTCAAGCTTTCGCCCTCGCCCTACTTAATGAAGAGCATCTCCTCGTACTTCGGCAGCGGCCAGAAGTCGTCGGCGACGAGCGCCTCGAGCTTGTCGGCCGCCTCGCGCACCTTGCCCATCGCGGCCAGCTGCTTGTCGCGGGCGTAGACCGCCAGCTCCAGTCCCTCGAGGTCGTCCGGGTAGGAGTTCGCCGTCTTCAGCTCACCGAGTGCGGCGACCAGCTCGTCGACCAACTCGCGGACGTCGCCCTCAAGGGCGGAGACCCCCGCCTCGGAGATCAGCGCCAGCTGGCGCAGCCCGGCCGGCAGGAGCATCGTCTGGGCCATCGAGAAGGTCTCCTCGGCCTCGATGTTGGCCCGGATCGAGTACTGCTCGAGCCAGACGTCGTAGCGGGAATGGAGCTCGCGCTCGTTCAGCACGTTGTAGCTCTCGAAGGCCGCGACGGTGTCCGGGGCGATCACCTCGGGCAGCGCGTCCGGGGTGGTCTTGAGGTTCTTCAGGCCACGCCGCTCGGCCTCGGCGTGCCACTCCTCGGTGTAGTTGTCGCCGCCGAAGCAGACCGCCTTGTTCTCCAGGTAGGAGTCTTTGACCAGCTCCATGACCGCCTCCGGCATCGCGGCGCCGGACTCGAGCTTCGTCTCGAGCTTCCCGGCCAGCTCGTCGATCGCCTCGGCGACGATCGTGTTCAGCACCGTGTTGGGGAAGGCGAGCGACATGCTCGACCCCAGCGCCCGGAACTCGAATTTGTTGCCGGTGAAGGCGAACGGCGAGGTCCGGTTGCGGTCACCGCCGTCGAGCGGCAGCTTCGGCAACACCGTGGTGCCGAGATCGAGGAACGACGCCGGGGTGTTGGGATCCCCTTCGCCGGTCGAGATCGCCTCGAAGGCTTTTTCCAGCTCGGCGCCGAGGAAGATCGAGATGATCGCCGGCGGCGCCTCGTTGGCACCGAGGCGGTGGTCCTGACCGATGTTCGCGACCGAGGCGCGCAGCAGGCCCTGGTGTTTGTTGACCGCTTGAATTACCGCCGTGCAGAAGAACAGGAAGTGGATGTTGTCCGCCGGCGTGTCACCCGGGTTGAGCAGGTTGGTGCCGGAGTCGGTCCCCATCGACCAGTTGTTGTGCTTGCCGGAGCCGTTGACCCCCGCGAAGGGCTTCTCGTGCAGGAGGCAGACCAGGCCGTAGCGGCGGGCGACGTTTTCCAGCGTCTGCATCAGCAGCTGCTGGTGGTCGGAGCCGACGTTGGAGTTCTCGAACATCGGCGCGATCTCGTACTGCGCCGGCGCGACCTCGTTGTGGCGGGTCTTGACCGGGATGCCGAGCTTCTTCATCTCCAGTTCGGACTCCATCATGAAGGCCAGGACCCGCTCCGGGATCGAGCCGAAGTAGTGGTCGTCGAGCTCATGGCCCTTCGGCGGCTTGGCCCCGAACAGCGTGCGGCCGGTGCTGATCAGGTCGGGGCGCTCGAAGAAGTACTGCTCGTCGATCAGGAAGTACTCCTGCTCGGGGCCGACCGTGGTGAAGACGTGCCGGCTCTGCTCGTCGCCGAGCAGGCGCAGCGCCTTGATCGCGGCGGTCGAGAGGGCGTCCATCGAGCGCAGCAACGGGATCTTGGCGTCGAGCGCCTCGCCGGTCCAGGAGGCGAACGCGGTTGGGATCGTCAGCAGGGTGCCGTTCGGGTTCTCGAGCAGGAAGGCGGGGCTGGTCGGATCCCAGGCGGTGTAGCCGCGGGCCTCGAAGGTGGCGCGCAGGCCGCCGGTCGGAAACGAGGACGCGTCGGGCTCGCCCTGGATCAGCTCCTTGCCGGAGAAGCCGGCCTCCAGCCTGCCTTCGCCGGTCGGCTCGAAGAAGGAATCGTGCTTCTCCGCGGTCGAGCCGGTCAGCGGCTGGAACATGTGGGTGTAGTGGGTGGCACCGTGCTCCAGCGCCCAGGCCAGCATCGCCGCGGCGACGGCGTCCGCGACGACCGGGTCGAGCCCCTCGCCACCCGCCAGGGTCGCCTGCAGTTTCTCGAAGATCTCCTCCGGCAGCCGCTCGCGCTGCTCGGTGAGGTCGAATACGTTGGCGCCGAATTCTTCGTTCTCGGGCAGGGTCAGGTCGAGCGTGCCGATCGACTCCCCGTTGGAGCTCCACTGGGCTGCGGTTACGTTCTGCTGGCGGATACGAGTCATCGCTGGCTGGTTCCTCACTTGGCGGCGCGCTCAGTCGCTGAGCGCGATCGATTGCGGGTCTCACCTCACTTGAAGAGCCAAAAGAGCGTAATGGGAACGGCTCAAGAGCGGCTTTGTACCGCCGTACAGCGTTGGCGGCCGGCGGTTGTCCCTGGTGTCGCGGTCACGGCAGTGGAGGGGGGAGCCCCGGGCGCCCGGAACGGCCACGAGTAACCGGATAGCCTGCCTTCCGCGGCGCCCGCCGCATCGTCAAGCCAAAACGGGAGGATTCACCCGCATGTTCGTTTCCAAGGCCGCCGTCGTCGGCGGAGGCACGATGGGTGGCGAGATCGCCCAGGCGATCGCCGCCGCCGACATCCCAGTTGTCGTCAAGGACATCGACCAGAAGTTCGTCGACGCCGCCCTCGAGAAGGCCCGCGCCGTCACCGAGGGGCAGCTCGCCCGCCTGGTCAAGAAGGAGAAGCTGACCCAGGCGCAGGCCGATGCCCGCCTGGCCGAGGTGATGGGCTCGATCACCGGCACCACCAGCTACGACGAGTTCGGCGACGTCGATTTCGTGATCGAGGCGGTGCCGGAGAAGATGGCGATCAAGCAGGCGGTTTTCCGCGAGATCGACGCCGCCACCCCCGGCCACGCGATCCTCGCCTCCAACACCTCGGCGCTCTCGGTCACCGAGATGGGCGAAACGACGCTGCGCGCCGACAAGGTCTGCGGCTTTCACTTCTTCTACCCGGCCTCGGTGATGCCGCTGGTCGAGGTCGTCGTCGGCGAGGAGACCTCGCGGGAGACCGCCACCGCCGCCTACAACTTCGCCCAGGCGATCAAGAAGCAGCCGATCGTCTGCGGCGAGATCCCCGGCTTCGTCGTCAACCGGGTCCTGATGGCGACGATCGGCGAGATCTGGCGCGCCCAGGAGGACCAGGGCCTCTCGTTGAAGGCGATCGACGAGGCGATCGCCGCCGCCCAGGTGGCGCCGATGGGACCGTTCTTCCTCACCGACCTGCTCGGGCTGGACACGGTCCTGCATGTCGCCGAGCACCTCAACGAGTCCTACGGCGAGAGCTTCTACGTCCACCAGGGCCTGAAGCGGCTGGTCGCCGACGGCAAGCTCGGCGCCAAGAGCGGCGGCGAGGGCTTCTTCAAGGACGGCGAGCAGACGATCCCCGGCGACGCCGCTCCCGACGCCGAGGAGCTGGTCGCGATGTTCACCTGCCGGGCCCTGATCGAGGCCTGCCTGCTGGTCGAGGAGGGGATCTGCTCGGTCCGCGACATCGACCTCGGGATGATGGCCGGCGCCGGCCTCGATCCCCGCCGCGGGCTGCTGCCGCCGTTCTGGAAAGCCGACGTCGAAGGCCTCGACACGGTGCTGGAGAAGATCGAGATGCTGGAGGAGAAGCACGGCGAGCGTTTCGCGCCGCCGGTCACCCTCAAGCGCCTGGTCGCCCAGGGCCGCCTCGGCCTCGGCTCCGGCCAGGGCTTCTACCCCTACCCGCAGCCCGACGAGGGCGAGCAGGCGGAGACGGTGAAGCTGGAGACCCGCGGCGACGTCGCGATCGCCTGGCTCGCCAACCTGCCGATGAACGCCGTCTCACCGGACGTGATCCGCGACCTCGGCAGCGTCTGGGAGCGGGTCAAGGCCGCCGACGGCATCGGCGCGATGGTGATCGCCTCCGCGGTCCCGGTCGTCTTCTCGGCCGGTGCCGACATCAAGGCGTTCACGCGGATGGACGAGGAGAGCGGCGCCGAGCTGATCCACGCCGGCCACGCCCTGCTGCGCGACCTCGGTCAGGCGCCGGTGGCGACGATCGCCGCGGTCAACTCGATCGCCTTCGGCGGCGGTTGCGAGATGGCGATGGCCTGTGACGTCAGGATCGCCGCCGAGGCCGCGGTCTTCGGCCAGCCGGAGATCAAGCTCGGGATCATCCCCGGCTTCGGCGGCACCCAGCGGCTGCCGCGCCTGGTCGGCGCCAACAAGGCGCTGGAGATGAACCTGATCGGCGAGGCCGTCCTCTCCGAGGAGGCGCTCGAACTCGGGCTCGTCAACCGCGTCGTCCCCGACCACGAGCTGCTGGAGACGGCCTTGATGTGGGCCCGCAAGCTGGCCGCCCAGGCCCCGATCGCGATCGGCCAGATCAAGCAGGTCTCCGACAAGGGCGATCTCGACGAGGGCATCGAGGCTGAGAAGCAGGGCTTCGCGACCGCCTTCAACAGCGCCGACGCCAAGGAGGGCATCGCCGCCTTCCTCGGCAAGCGCAGCCCCAAATGGAGCGCCAAATAGCGAAACAGCTCGCCGACGGGCCGATTTGTTGCATATGAGCCGACAAATCGGCCCGTCGGCAGAGGTTTTGCGGCTGGCGGGGCTGATCCGCGAGTCGCGCTCCACGGTTGCTTTGACGGGGGCGGGGATCTCGGTGCCGTCCGGGATCCCCGACTTCCGCACCCCCGAGACCGGGCTATGGGCGAACGTCGACCCGATGGAGGTCCTCACATCGACGTCTTCGAGCGCGACCCCGCCCGCTTCTGGTCCTACTACCGGCCCCGTTTCCAGTCGCTCGGCGACAAGCGGCCCAACCGCGCCCATCGAGTGCTGGCCGAGCTCGAGCGGCGCGGTCTGCTCGAGGGCGTGATCACCCAGAACATCGACCGCCTCCACCGCGCCGGCGGCTCCGAGAACGTGGTCGAGGTGCACGGCTCGATCGAGACCTCGTCCTGCGGGCGCTGCGCGACCGTGTTCGAGCTCGAGCGGGTGGAGGAGCTCTTCGACGAGCGCGGGGTCGCCGTCTGCTCGAGCTGTGGCGGCGCGGTCAAACCCGACGTCGTCCTCTTCGGCGAGCTGTTGCCCGAGAGTGCCGTGGCGCGGGCCCGGGACCTGGCCGAGCGGGCCGAGCTGATGCTCTGCATCGGCTCCTCGCTGATCGTCCATCCCGTTGCCGGCCTGCCGCGGCTGACGCTCGAGCACGGCGGCCGCCTGGCGATCGTCACCAAGGGCGAGACGCCCCACGACGGCGAGGCCGAGTTGAAGCTGGAGGGCGAGGTCGACGCCGAGCTGACGGAGCTGCTGGCGGCGCTGAGCTAGCCGCGCATCGGATCAGAACTTGATCCCGCGCTTTTCGCACTCGGCGACGATCGTGTGGGCGCGTTCGTTGTCGAAGGTCGCGGCGCGGGCACAGAGATCTTTCGCTTCCTGCCCGCAGCCATGGACCAGTTCGCCGCCGACGCGGCCGGCGACCGCGACCCGGAAGCAGCCCGCTGCGGGCGGCGGCTGGCTGTCGCCCGCGGTCGCCAGGATCAGCGCCAGGATCGCGATCAGCGTCACCGCGAGCCCGGCGACGACGACGTTGCGCTCACGCGGCTTCAGCCGCCGCAGCGGCGTGTTGACCTTGCGGTAGTGGCCCTCGAGCGGCATCCCGCCGCAGCTTAACGGCTGATCACGGGCCGTTTCCGACAAATGGGCGAACAGCTCGCCCCGATCTTTGGACACTCGTACGTAGAGGCGGGGGTCCGGCGACGAAAGGCTTCCCGTCAAGTCCAGATGGGCGAAGTACGCCGGTAGGGAGCCGTTCTTCAGGTGTCCGGCCGGGCCCGAAAAATTACGAAAGGAAACACCGGATCTATGGAATGGTTGAGCGAAGGCGCCAACTCATGGCAGCTCACCGCCGCAACGCTGGTCGGCCTGATGAGCGTCCCGGGGCTGATGGTCCTCTACGGCGGCGTAATGCAGAAACGCTGGTCGGTGAACTCGATGATGATGGCGTTTGTCGCCTTCGCGATCGTGATCATCCTGTGGTGCCTGTTCGCCTTCAAAATGGCTTTCGGGAACCCGATTCACATCCTCGGCGCGCACAGCGGATTCTTCGGGAACATGTGGGGCCAGCCGGGCTCGATCCTGAGCAGTCACGATCTGCTCGCGCAGGCGAAGATCCCCGAGTTCAGCGAATTGGAATTCAAGTTCCCGACCTCGACGCTGGCCTATTTCCAGATCGTCTTCGCCGCGATCACGCCGCTGCTGATGCTCGGCTCGGTGCTCGGGCGGATCAACTTCAAGGCCTGGATCCCGTTCGTCGCGCTCTGGACCGTGTTCGTCTACACGATCAACGCCTTCCTGATCTGGGGCGGTGGCTTCTTCGCCCAGCACGGCGCGATCGACTTCTCCGGCGGTTACGTCATCCATCTGGCGGCCGGTGTCTCCGGATTCGTCGCGGCATGGGTGATCGGGCCGCGCCTGCAGCGTGATCGCGAGGTCGACGCCCCGAACAACCTGGCGATGGTCGCGGTCGGGGCCGGGCTCCTCTGGTTGGGTTGGAACGGCTTCAACGGCGGTGACTGGTACGAAGCCAGCGGCATCGCCTCCGCCGCCGTGCTCAACACCAACCTCTGCACCGCCATCGCCCTGCTCGTCTGGGTCGGCTGGGACTACCTCACCGGCCGCAAGCCGAGCCTGATCGGCAGCGTCAACGGGATGATCGTCGGCCTCGTCGGGATCACGCCGGCAGCCGGGTTCGTCAACGGCTGGGGCGCGATCGTGATCGGCGTCGTCGCCAGCACCCTGGTCTACTTCGCGCTCAACTATCTGAGCCGGGTGCGACCGTTCCGCAACGTCGACGACACCCTCGGCGTCATCTACACCCATGGATTCGCCGGCCTCTGTGGCGGTCTCTTGGTCGGCATCTTCGCCAACAAGGCGATGGCCGAAACGGCGCTCGCCGGAACCATCTCCGGCGGCGGGCTGAACCTGCTCAAGTGGCAGGCGCTGACCGGGCTGTGGGTGATCGTGTTCTCCGCGGTCGGCACCTTCATCCTCCTCAAGCTGGTCGGCCTGGTCATCCCACTGCGGATGAGCGACGCCGAAATGGAGGAAGGGGACATCGCCGTCCACGGGCACGAGGTCTACCCCTCCGACGTGCCCTCCCTGGGTTTCCCGGACGGCTACCCGCCGG
>OLLT01000260.1_pt1 | contig 12374 bp, 12 predicted proteins | sample 1604621 | NCBI WGS metagenome assembly OLLT01 (sample SAMEA104055725, study PRJEB20765) | soil metagenome | biome: Arctic tundra; feature: Polygonal ground; material: soil | place: USA | collected 2011-09 | depth 0-0.5 m | reverse complement strand
CGGCGCAGAAGGCGGCGCGCAAAGCCGCCCGCCTCGAGGAGCGGATCGAGCGCGCCGAAGCAGAGCTGAAGGAGGTCGAGGAGGAGCTGGCGGATCCCGCTGCCTGGTCGAGCCCGGGCCGCGCCGAGCGGGCGAACGAGCGCCACAAGGAGGCCAGGCGCTCGCTCGAAGACCTCTTCGCGCAGTGGGAAAAGGCGCAGGCGAGCGCCGAGTCCGGCGTTCGCAGCTGATTCAGAAGACGATCGTGCGGTCGCCGTCGACCAGGACCCGGTCGTCGAGGTGGGCGATCACCGCCCTGGCCAGCACCAGCCGCTCGATGTCGCGGCCGATCCGGACCAGGTCCTCGACCTCGTCGTCGTGGCCGACCCGGGTCACGTCCTGGTCGATGATCGGCCCGGCGTCGAGATCCTCGGTGACGTAGTGGGCGGTGGCGCCGATCAACTTGACGCCGCGCTCGTGCGCGCGCCGGTAGGGGTCGGCGCCGACGAAGGCCGGCAGGAAGCTGTGGTGGATGTTGATCGCCGGGGCGCCGAGCCGGCCCAGGAACCCGGCGGAGAGGATCTGCATGTAGCGGGCGAGGACCAATAGGTCGACCCCCTCGAGCAGGTCCAGCTCCCGGCGCTCCGCCGACTCGCGCGAGCCGGCGTCGACGGGAACGTGGTGGAAGGGCACGCCGACCGAGGCGACCTGCTCGGCGTGGTCGGGGTGGTTGGAGACGACCGCCACCAGATCGCCTCCCAACTCGCGGTTGCGCCAGCGCCAGAGCAGGTCCGAGAGGCAGTGGTCCTCGCGCGAGACCATGATCGCGACCCGCTTGCGCCGGCTCGACTCGGCGAAGCGGTACTCCATCTCGAAGGGGGTGGCCACCTCCACCGCGAAGCGTTGCTCGAGAGCCTCGCGCTCGGCGGCCGGCGCCGAATCGAAGACCATTCGCATGAAGAACCGGCCGGCCGCGGTCGAGTGCTGGTCGACGTCGACGATGTTGAAGCCGGTGTCGGCGAGAAAGCCGCTGACGGTCGCGATCAGCCCCGGCCGGTCAGGGCAGGCGAGCAGCAGGCGGGAGGTCGAAGGCGCGGTCATCTCGACGAATCATGCCGGTTCGACCGAAAGGTTCCTGTGTGATTGGCCGCACACACTGGCGCGGCTATGACCTGCGACGGTTCATCGCTTGCTCATCAAACGCAAACATATTGTTGCGCTCGTCACCGCTGCCCTGGTCTTCCCGGCCGCCGCCCTCGCGGCGAGCGGGACCGGTGGCGCCGGCGCCAAGGTCGCCGTCGGCGACGCCAAGGCCGTCGAACGGACGCCGGCGCCGGCCTCGGGCGGGTTCCGGCACCTGGTCCATCAGATCGCCCATCGGGTCCAGGTCGAGCAGCGCAAGACCGAACGCCAGGCGTTCGCGAAGCTGCCGGGTGGGGTCTCGATGGCGACTCTCGAATCGATCGCTGCCTGCGAGTCCGGGGGCGATCCGACGGCCGTCTCCTCCGAAGGCACCTACCGCGGCAAATACCAGTTCGACTACGGGACCTGGGAATCGGTCGGCGGCCACGGCGACCCCGCGGCCGCCCCCGAGTACGAACAGGATTACCGCGCCGCGCTGTTGTACTCGCGCTCGGGCTCCAGCCCCTGGCCCGTCTGCGGCTGAGTCGGGGCGCAAGGGGCACCCGACCCCTTCCCTACGATGGCGGCGATGACGCCCGAGGAGCAGATTCCCGCGCCCGATCCGGGTGGGCCCGGTCGCAAGCCGCCGAAAGAGGCGATCGCCGAGGCGAAGGTGCGGGCGCCGACCCGCGGCAACCGCAAGCTCGAGGGCTTCCTCGACTCGGTCAACGACGACGAGCAGGTGCGGGCCTGGTGGTACATGGCCCAGGTCCACGCCGAGCGGCTGGGAATGTCGGACCACTCCTGGGTCCACACGCAGATCGTCCTCAACATCTCGCTGCGGCTGCTGCGGCTGCTGGTCAAGGCCGGGGTCGAGCCGGCGGTCGTCGCCGACCACGGGATGAAGGACCGCGACGCCGAGGTGGTCGTCGCCGGCGGCGCCCTGCTGCACGACGTCGGCATGTCGATCCACCGCGCCGACCACGAGGCCTACTCGCTGTTCCTCGCCAGCGGCGCCCTCGAACGACTTCTGGCGAGCTCCTACAAGGAGCCGGAGCGCACGATCGTCGCCTCCGAGATCCTCCACGCGATCATCGGCCACCGCCGCCGCGGCGAGCCCTACACGCTCGAGGCCGGGGTGGTTCGCGTCGCCGACGCGCTCGACATGGCCCAGGGCCGGACCCGGATCCCGATCGAGGCCGGCCACGAGGGGATCCACTCGATCTCGGCCGCGGCGATCGACGAGGTGCGGATCGAGGCCGGCGAGGAACGGCCGGTGCGGATCGAGATCCAGCTCAACAACTCGGCCGGCATCTTTCAGGTCGACGACCTGCTGGCGACGAAGATCCGCGACACCCCGCTGGAGGGCAAGGTCGAAGTGGTTGCCGAAGTCGAGGGGGAGACGGAGAAACGGCTACTGACGGGATTCCGGCTCTCTTAGACCCGCCCAGGGCTAGTGACCTGAGTCGTAAGTCCTGCGCCACCCTGGCGGCGTCTCGCAGTCCGTGGCGCGTCCTCGGATTTGCCTTTGCCAACCGGCAAAGGCTGCACCCTGCGTCCTTGCCACAGCCGGCGATCCACTCACCAGATGCGACACACGACTTACGATTCAGGTCACTAGGAGAGACGATCCAGGTCGTAGCGGCGGCGCTCTTTGCGCTTCTCCAGTTTGCCCTGGATCAGCGACATCACGACGACCAGGACGACGAAGAAGGCGATCACGCCGAAGCAGAAGAAGGTGACCGTTTTGTCGGTGGTCGGCCCGGCCAGGCCGACGCCGTTGTCGGCCATCGCCGCCGGCGCCGCGACCAGCATCAGGGCGATGAACGAGAGCAGGGCTGAGGCGGTCCGCTTCACGACCGGGAATCTACCGCAAGCGCTGGCGGGGGAGCGGCGATCTCCCCGATCCTCGCCAGCGGGTCGCAGCGGGCCGTCCTGGGAGCCACTTTTGTCGGAATTTCGACCGGTCCGGCCTGTGAAAATCCTGTGAAAGCAGGCTATTCGTGGTTGCTGTGCGCATACAATCGTCGGGCCTTGCCGTTCCGAGCGCCAACCACCCCCGTCGGCGCACCCGAACTTTGAACTCAAACCAGACCATCCGGCTAGCCGTCATCGACACCGACAGCGGCTTCGTCACCGTCCTTTCCAAAAGAGCGGAGGCCGCCGGCTGGCAGCTGCGCCACTCTTCCGGCGCGGTGCCACCGGAGGAGCTGGTGGCGATGAAGCTGAACGCGGTGCTGCTCGACCCGGCCGTCCTCGGCGACGAAGGCTGGGACTACCTCGAGCGCGTCTGCGGGATGCTCCCCGACCTCGGCGTGATCGTCTGCACCGGCCGCTCGACCCTGGCCCAGAGGGTGCGCGGGCTGCGCCTCGGCGTCGACGACTGGATCACCAAGCCCTGCCACCCAGAGGAGGCGATGGCGCGGGTCGAGGCCGTTTCCCGCCGACGTCGCCGCGGTCGCAACGAGGCCGAAGCGGGCCCGACGATCGCCGCCGAGCTGGAGATCCGCCCCGACCAGTTCCAGGCCTTCGTCAGCGGCGACAGCCTCGACCTGACCCGGCGCGAGTTCGAGCTGCTGCAGCTGCTGGCCGGGGCCAAGGGCCAGGTGCTGGAGCGCGAGACGATCTACCAGCGGGTCTGGGGCTACGCGATGGCCCACGGCGACCGCTCGGTCGACGTCTTCATCCGCAAGCTGCGCCAGAAGCTCGAGAAGCGCTCGCCCAACTTCGGCTACATCCATACCCATTTCGGCGTCGGCTACCGCTTCGATCCCGAGCCGGTCGCGGGTCTGATCGAGGAGCCTCTGGTGATCCCGGACATGGCCCCGGCGCCGGAGCCGTCTTCACAGGTCGTTCACAGCAGCTTTACCGCGGGGTAACCGCCGCCCGCCCTCGCCCCGCCATGCTCAGCGACCATGGCGATGGGAACCGGGCAGCCTCCACAGCAAGTCGCCGGTCGTCTCGAGATCAGGCCCGAGGAGCACGCGGCCCTGGTTGACGGCCGGCCGCTGAGCCTGACGATGCGCGAGCTGCAGCTGCTCGTCACCCTCTCCGAGCACCCGCAGCGAATCATGACCCGGGAGGAGCTCTTCAGCGAGGTATGGGGTAGCCGGCCGCGCCGCGACGACCGTTCGGTCGACGTCTACGTCAGCCGCCTGCGAGCGAAGCTGGGCGAGGCGCTGCCCGACGCGCAGCTGATCCACACCCACAACGGCATCGGCTATCGCTTCTCGCCCGACGGCTGAGGCGCCGTTCTCCGGCTGGGAGGTCCAGTTACATCTTTTTTACATTCTCGCCACACACAGATAACAAGCTGCCCGGAGGCCGCTGCGAGTGTGGCCGTATTCGATATGTCACCAACTCAAGGGAGAATTCGTGTCCAAGAGATTTCTCAGCGCCCTGGTAGCGGCTCTGGCCCTCGCCGTTGCGTTCGCAGCCTGCGGGAGCTCATCCAGCTCCAGCTCCGGCTCGGGCTCCAGCAGCGCCAACTCGCCTCTGGTCGGCGCCGGCAGCACGCTGGTCGCGCCGCTGATGTCCAAATGGCAGTCCGACTTCAGCTCCAAGGACGAAATAACCGTCACCTACGGAGCGATCGGCAGCGGCGGCGGGATCGAGCAGATCAGCTCGCGGACCGTCGACTTCGGCGCCTCCGACGCGCCGCTGACCGAAGAACAGTTCGAAGAAGCCAACGCACAGGGCGAAGTCGAGCAGATTCCCTGGGCGCTGAGCGGCACCGTCCCCGCCTACAACGTCAAGGGCGCGCCGAAGAACCTGAAACTGAGCGGCGAAGTCCTGGCCGGCATCTACCTCGGCGAAATCACCAGCTGGAACGACCCGGCGATCGCCAGGCTGAACCCCGGCGCGCAGCTGCCGAGCACGAAGATCACCCCGGTCTACCGCAGCGATGGCAGCGGTGACACCTACGCGTTCACCAACTACCTCTCGAGCGTCAGCCCCGAATTCAAATCGAAGGTCGGCACCTCGACCCAGGTCAAGTTCCCGACCGGCATCGGCGCCGAAAAGAACGACGGCGTCGCCGCGGCGATCGGCCAGACCGACGGCGCGATCGGCTACGTCGGCCTCGCCTACGCGGCCTCGAGCGAACTCAGCGTGCCGCTGGTCGAAAACTCGGCCGGAGAATTCCCGGAACCGGGCGTCAAGAGCGTCGAAGCGGCCGCCGCCGCGGTCAGCAAGATCGGGCCGAACAACGAAATCTCGCTCGCCGAACTGCCGTCGAGCGCGAAGGGCGCCTACCCGATCTCTACCTACACCTATGTGATCGTGCCGCTGGAAACCGAAAAGGCGCCGGAGATGAAGAAATTCATCGAATACGCGATCACCGAAGGCCAGTCCTACGGGCCTGAACTCGAGTTCGCCCCGCTGCCCAAACAGGTCGTCGCGGCCGGGGAAAAGGCGATCGCGAAGATCGGCGGCTAGGTGGAGGCCGGGACCCTCGGCAACCCAGTTCTGCGGGCCCGGCGCAACCTCACCGACCGCATCGGCGACCCGCTGCTGCGAGGCCTCTCCGGCCTCGCGGCAGCGCTCGCCGTCGCCGTCATCGCCGGCTTCGTCTACGAGGTCGTCCACCTCTCCTGGCCGGCGATCCAAGAATTCGGCCTCAAGTTCGTCACCACCAACGACTGGAACCCGGTTGCCAAACGCTTCGGCGCCGCGCCCTTCCTTTACGGCACCGTCGTCACCTCGTTCATCGCCCTGATCCTGGCGGCGCCACTTTCGATCGCGATCTCGATCTACCTGACCGAGCTGGCGCCGCGGCGGATCATGCGCCCGGTGGCGACCCTGGTCGACATGCTGGCCGCGATCCCGACCGTGATCCTCGGCCTCTGGGGGATCCTGGTCCTCGGCCCGTTCATGCGCGACACGATCGAGCCGGCCCTGCACAGCGTGCTCGGCTTCCTGCCGATCTTCGATGGCGATCCCTCCGCCTTCGGCTACCTGACCGCGGCGCTGATCCTGACGATCATGATCACGCCGATCATCACCAGCGTCACCCGCGAGGTCTTCGAGACCGTGCCGGGCGACCTCAAGGAGGCCTCCTACGCCCTGGGGGCGACCCGCTGGGAGATGGTCCGCCAGGTGGTTCTGCCCTACTCGCGCCCCGGAATCGTCGGCGCCACGATCCTCGGCCTCGGCCGCGCGATCGGCGAGGCGATCGCCGTCGCCCAGGTGATCGGCGGCGCCAACCTGATCAATGCCTCCCTCTTCCACACCGGCGGCACCCTCGCCGCCCAGATCGCGTCGCAGTTCCAGAACAGCGCCGGCCTGCAAAAGGCGTCGCTGGCCTACCTCGGGCTGATCCTGCTCATCTTCGCCATCGTCGTCAACGTGATCGCCCGGGTGATCGTCCAGCGCGGCAAGATCAAGGACGTCGACGTCACCCCGACCGAGGCGGTGGCCCTGTGAGCGCCAACCAGCACGCGCTGTTGCTCGACCGCGGCAACCTGAAGCGACGCAACCGCTTCAACAAGGGGGTCGAAGTCGCTTCGACCATTGCCGCCGTGCTCGCCGTCGCGGTGCTGGTGATCGTCGTCGGCTCGGTCTTCCTCAAGGGCGTCGGCGCACTGAGCTGGCACTTCCTGACCACCCCATCCGCGCTCTTCGGCGAATCAGGCGGCGGCATCTCCAACGCGATCATCGGCAGCGCGATCATGGTCGCGATCGCCGCGGTGATCGCGATCCCGATCGGCGTCCTGGTGGCGGTCTACACGACCGAGTTCGCACCGCCGCGGATCGCCCATCCGGTTCGCTTCGTCCTCGACATCCTCAACGGCGTGCCGACGATCATCACCGCGATCTTCATCTACGGCCTGATCGTGATTCCCCAGGGCCACCAGAGCGGGTTCGCGGCCTCGATCGCGCTGGGGATCGTGATGCTCCCGATAGTCGCCCGCACCGCCCAGGAGGTCCTGGCGCTGGTGCCTTCGACTCTTAAGGAGGCGGCCCACGCACTCGGCATCGCCCGCTGGCGGACGACGGTGAGGATCACGATCCCGACCGCGGCTGGGGGCCTGATCACCGGCTCGCTGCTCGGGGTAGCGCGGGTGGCCGGCGAGACCGCGCCGATGCTCTTCCTCTCTTCGATCGTCGCCCAGGGCGTCCTCACCGATCCCAGCCAGCCGTTGGCATCGATCCCCTATTTCATCTTCACCTCCTCGGAGTCGCCCAAGCCCGAGGCCCATACCGAAGCCTGGGCGGCGGCGCTGGTCCTGATCGCCTTCGTGCTCGTGCTGAATATCGTCGCCCGAGCCTTCTACGCCCGGTCCCGCAAGCGCATGGGGGCATAGCCCAGACCGTTCCGCCCACCCGAGGAGTCCTTACGATGGACGTCAGCAGAGAGTCAACCGAAAGCGCACGAATGACCGAGTCAAGCCCCGATCCACAGGCAGATCCCCAGACCGGCTCCGGTTTCGCCGGCCCGACCGTGGCCGTCGCCGCGTCGGCCGGGCGGAGCGGCGCGAAGCGCAGCCGTGGCGAGGGCACGGTCGAGCTCAAGGACCTCAACGCCTATTACGGCTCCACCCATGCCGTGCGCGGGGTCGACCTCGACTTCGCCGCGGACAAGGTGACGGCGATCATCGGGCCCTCCGGCTGCGGCAAGTCGACGATGGTGCGCTGCATCAACCGCATGCACGAGGAGATCGACGGCGCCCGGGCCGAGGGCCGGGTGATGCTCGACGGACTCGACCTCTACGACCCGCGGATCGACATCGTCGCGGTTCGTCGCGCCGTCGGCATGGTCTTCCAGAAACCGAACCCGTTTCCGACGATGTCGGTCTTCGACAACGTCACCTCGGGTCTGCGGCTGACCGGCGCCTCGCGCGGCGAGATGGACGATCGCGGCCGCGAAGCCCTGGTCGGCGCCGGCCTCTGGGAGGAGGTCAAGGACCGGCTCAAGGGCCCGGGGGTGGGGCTCTCGGGCGGTCAGCAGCAGCGGCTCTGCATCGCCCGGGCGCTCGCGGTCGAGCCGGAGGTGCTGCTGATGGACGAGCCCTGTTCGGCGCTGGACCCGGTGGCGACGCTGAAGATCGAGGAGCTGATCGGCGAGCTGAAGCAGCGGGTGACGATCGTGATCGTCACCCACAACATGCAGCAGGCGGCGCGGGTCGCCGACACCACCGTCTTCATGCTCGACGGCGAGCTGGTCGAGGTCGGGCCGACCGACAAGCTCTTCACCACCCCCGACGACACTCGCACCGAGCAGTACGTGACCGGGAAGTTCGGCTGATGGCGACCGAAACGCGGAGCCAATATCAGGAGGAGCTGCAGCGGCTCGAGGCGAGCGCGCTGGACGGGCTCAACCTGGTCAGTGCCGCGCTGCAGCGCACTCTGGAGGCGGTCGAGCACCAGGACGTCGAGCTGGCCCAGATCGTCGTCGCCGACGACGACCGCATCGACGGTCGCTACCTGGAGGTCCACCAGAGCCTGATCACCCTGCTCGCCACCCAGTCGCCGGTGGCAACCGACCTGCGGTTGATCTCGGCCCTGTTGCACGTGCTCAAGAACGTCGAGCGAATGGGCGATCAGTGCGTGAACATCTGCAAGGTGATTCCGCTGACCGGCAATGAGCCGCCGGCGGACCGGGAGATGGTGGCGCTGATCCTCGGCATGGGCAAGCAGACGCGGGCGCTGATCGGCCAGGCCAAGCGCGCATTCGCCGAACGGGATGTCGAGATGGCCCGCGACCTCGTCCACCAGGACGACTTCGTCGATGACCTCAACCGCGAATGCTTCCGGCTGGCGCTGGCGATCGGCGACGACGCCGACAAGCGCGAGTGGGCGATGACGATGCTGCTGGCGGCGCGGGCGATCGAGCGGATCGCCGACAACGCCGTCGACATCGGCGAGCAGGTGGCGTTCGTGGTCACCGGACTCTTCCGCGAGTTCGAGGACGCTTCGCATCCGACGACGTAGCGACGTGTGAGATCCGGAGTGTCTGGGAACATGCCAAGACGCCCTGATGCTCTGCGCTGCGATAGATATCGGCTCCAACACCACCCGCGTGCTCGTCGCCGAGCCGATCGAAGGGCAGTTGAAGAAGGTGATGGAGCAGCGGGCCTACACGCGGATCAACAGCGCTCTGGGCAAGAAGGGAGAGGTTCTTCCGGCCAAGGTCGATGAGGTCTCCGAGCTGGTCGCCACCCAGGTGCGGCTGGCCCGTGAGCTCGGCGCCGAACGGATCCGCTCGGTCGCCACGGCGGCCGTCCGCGACGCCAGCAACGGCGAGGGGGTCGCGCAGGCGATCGGCGAGGTCTCCGGCGTTCCGGTCGACATCCTCAGCGAGGAGGAGGAGGGCCGGCTCGCCTTCATCGGCGCCACCAAAGGGCTGGGCCACCCGGCCGAGGGCAAGATCGGCGTCGTCGACGTCGGCGGCGGCTCCACCGAGGTGATCCTCGGCACCGTCTCCGGCGGGGTCGACAAGGTTAGCTCCTGGCGGGTCGGCTCGGGCGTCCTCGCCGACGAGCTGATCGCCTCCGACCCGCCCTCCGCGGCGGAGATCCGCAAGGTCCGTGACCGCATCGAGGACATCTTCGAGGGCGTCGAGTTCGATCGCCCCGCTCAGGCCGTCGCGGTCGGCGGCAGCGCCACCTCGCTGCGGCGCCTGGTCGGCACCGTGCTCGAGTACGAGACGCTGGAGCGGGGCATACGCGTGCTCTGCGGCGACCCCTCGGCCGACGTCGCCCGCCGCTTCGAGCTCGACCCGCAACGGGTCCGCATCCTCACCACCGGCGTGCTGCTGCTGGAGAAGATCTCCGAGCTGCTCGGCCAGCCGCTGCAGATCGGCAAGGGCGGCCTGCGTGAGGGGGTCATCCTCGACCTCCTAAACGGCAGCGCCAACGGCTCCTCGCCGGCTCGACTTGCGGCGTAGTCCGGCGGAGGTCCCGGGCAGGGGTTTCGCTTAACTTTTTCGTGGTCGCGGATAGCCGTCCGAGGTGCGGGGAAGCGAAAAAGTACAAGACGCTTCACCCCTGCCCGGGACCTCCGCCGGAGTGCGGAGGCAGGTCGGTCCTGCGAGGTGAGATTGGTGATGTCGAGGGGCTCTCGGGCTGACCAGATCACCGGAAGTTCACTCCTCGTTTTCAGTTGGTTCACAAGAAGTCGCTGCAAATGGCGAATTCTGAAGTGGACCTAATGGACATAGAGAGGGAGACACCGATGACTTCCCGTGTTGACATGCATTGCCATTCCACCGCCTCGCAGCTCTCGCGGCTGGGCGTTCAGAGATCGCTTGGGTTGCCGGAGTGCGCGACCCCGCCGGAGGAGGTCTACGAGCTCGCCAAGCGGCGCGGGATGGACTTCGTGACGATCACCGACCACGACACGATCGGGGGCTGCCTCGAGCTCGACGGCAGTCCCGACTGCTTCGTCTCCGAGGAGCTGACCGCCCGCTTCGCCGGCGAGCCCCAGGCGGTTCACGTCCTCTGCTACGGAATCACTCTCGGAGACCACGAGTGGCTGCAGGCACATTCCGGCGATGTCGAGGCCTGCGCCGCATACCTGCACGAGAACGGGATCGCCACCGCCCTGGCGCACCCCTTCTTCAACGTCGCCGCGCCGCTGACACGGCGACACCGGCGGCGACTGGCGGAGCTCTTCCCGATCTGGGAGGTCCGCAACGGTTCGAGGGCCGCCGAGCTGAACATGCCGGCCGTCGTCTACATCGAGACGCGCGGGGGCACCGGCATCGGCGGTTCCGACGACCATGCCGGCGTCGACATCGGTCGCACCTTCACGGAGGCGCCCGCTGCTCGCAGGCCGGAAGAGTTTCTGCGCCACCTGCTCCACGGCGACGCCGAAGCCGGCGGCGAGCAGGGCAGCGCCGCCAAGTGGACCCACGCCGCGCTGGTGCTGGCGACCCGCTCCCTCGGCGAGGAGGGGGTGGCGCCGATCACGGGCGGGCCAAACCCCGCCGCGGTGCTGAAGATGGCCGAAAGGGTGATCCGCGAGGGCGCCGTCCGCGAGGGCAAGGTCGCCGCCGACATCGGCCCCGATGACGCCCGCTGCCTGCTCGAGTCCTGGCTCGCCGGGATGGGCCTCGACCTGCGCGGGCGCGAGCTGATCGCCCATCTGCAGGCCGATGACTTCTCCCACGCCGACCTCTACCGTCGCGCCCGCCGGATCCACGACCGGCGCCTGCGTGGGGCGGTCGAGGAAGGCGCCGCCGCGGTCGCCCGCGGCGACTATCCCAGCGCGGTCAACGGCCTCTTCTCGGCGCTGCTGCCGGCGATTCCCTACGCACCCTCGACCGCCTTTCTCGGCGCCGAGAAGGCGATGCTCTCCGGGCGCCGGAGCGAGCGGCGGCGGGTCGCCCTGATCGCCGACGGGATCGGCTCGATGCACGGTGTCACCCACACGATCGAGCAGATCCGCGAGCGTGGCGTGCCCGGCTTCGAGGTCGACGTGATCGGCACCGATTCCGGCGTCGACCGCCGCCTTCCCGCCGCGGCCGAGATCGAGATGCCCTTCTACGAGGGGATGCGCCTCGGCGTGCCGGGGCTGCCGGACCTGGTCGAGGCTCTGGCCGAAGGCGCCTACGACCTCGTCCACGTCACCGCTCCCGGCCCGGCCGGGATCGCGGCAACGCTGCTGAGCCGGGTCACCGGCGTCCCGCTGCTGGCCAGCTACCACACCGAGCTGGCCACCTACGCGGGAATGCGCAGCGGCAACGACGGCCTCGAGGCGCTGGCGAGGATCGGCCTCGGCGCCTTCTACGGTGCCGCCCGATACGTGCTCTCGCCGAGCCCCTCGGCCGATGCCTCGCTTGCTGACCTCGGCACCGACCCGGCGGCGATCGGGCGCTGGGAGCGCGGGGTGGACGTCAGCCGCTTCGACCCGGTCAAGCGCGACCCCAGCGCCCACCCGGGCGAGATCAAGGTCCTCTACGCCGGCCGCCTCACCCGTGAGAAGGGGGTCGACCTGCTGGCCGAGAGCTTCCTCCAGGCCCATCGCGTCGACCCCCGCCTGCACCTGTTGCTGGCCGGAGGTGGACCGGAGGAGGAGGAGCTCAGGTCCCGGCTCGGTGAGCGCGCCACCTTCCTCGGCTGGCTCGGCGGCGAGGATCTGGCCCGCGCCTACGCCAGCGCCGACCTCTTTCTCTTCGCCAGCAGCACCGACACCTATGGCCAGGTGATCCTCGAGGCGGCGGCGAGTGGGCTGCCGGTCGTCGCCGTCGCCGAGGGCGGTCCGGCGGCGCTGATCGAGAACCGTCACACCGGCCTGCTCTGCCGTCCCGACCCCGACCACCTCGCCGGGGC
>OLLT01000281.1_pt1 | contig 12723 bp, 11 predicted proteins | sample 1604621 | NCBI WGS metagenome assembly OLLT01 (sample SAMEA104055725, study PRJEB20765) | soil metagenome | biome: Arctic tundra; feature: Polygonal ground; material: soil | place: USA | collected 2011-09 | depth 0-0.5 m | reverse complement strand
AGGTCGGGTAGGCCTCTCCGGCGCGAACAGCGGGGAGGCTTGGAGAGGCCTACCCGACCTCTTCCCACGAAAGCTCCATCCTGCTCCCAAGCGGGCAGCTTCCGAGATTGGGTAAAGCTTCCAGGGAACGGAAGCTTCCAGCGGACGAAGGCTTCCGTGGGAGGGGCACCTGGTCCCTCCCCCGCAGCATCCTTCGTCTACGCCTCCGCCTCGGGGGCCAACCGCGAATTCCACGCCCAGGACTCGGGCCGGACCCGCGCCAGCAGCTGCTGGGCGACCAGCGCCGAGGTGATCGCGACCATCCAGCCGAGCGCCCAATCGACCCAGTAGTGATTGGCGGTGACGATCACCACCCAGGCGATCAGGATCGGCCAGAGGGCCCACCAGGCTTTCGCCCACCAGTGGCGGCAGACCATCACCCCGGTGCCGCCGATCATCAAGGCGAAGGCGCAGTGCATGCTCGGCACCGCGGCATAGGGGTTGATGAAAATCTTCGCCAGGGTCGAGTCATGGTTGACGTTGGAGAAGTCGGTGATCGTGTCGACGAAGCCGTGTTCGGGAAACATCCGCGGCGGCGCCGTCGGGAAGCCGATGTAGCCGACCAGCGCCAGGCCCATCGCGATCACGAACATGTTGCGGACGAAGTAATAGGACTCGTTGCGGAAGAGGTAGAGCCAGACGAGGAAGCCGAGCGCGATCGAGAACTGGGCGTTGAGATAGAGCTGGTTGGCGAGGTCGATCGTCCAGTGGGCAGAGAGGAAGAACTTCTGGAAGCTGGGCTCGAAGAAGGTATGGGCCGACTGCTCGAAGTTGATCACCTGGGCGCCGTGGGCAATCGCGTCGGCGCGATCGGAGTCGGCGATGCCCCGGGCCAGCTCGTAGGCGGCGTCGACGCCGACGAGGATCGCGATCTGGCGCCCGGCATCGCCCCAATCCTTGGGCAACCTGGCGGTGACGCTGGCGAAGGCGCGAGACACGAGGCTTGATTGTAAAGGGCCTTAACGCTGGCGAGAGGCGCCCATTAGGGTCACGCGGAATGACCTGGAAACGCCCCGACAAGCGCCGCGTGCGGGCGATCCGCGACCGCCTGCGGGAGATGTACGGGCGGCCGGTCAACCAGCCCCACCGCCAGCCGATCGCCGAGCTGATCAAGACGGTGCTCTCCCAGCACACCAACGACCGCAACCGGGATCGGGCCTATGCGGCGCTGCGCGAGCGGTTCCCTTCCTGGGAGGACGTCCGCGACGCGCCGGTCGCGGCGGTCGAGGAGGCGATCCGGCCGGGCGGCCTCGGCAAGCAGAAGGCACCGCGGATCCAGGCGATCCTCGAGCAGCTCGGCGAGGACCCGAACCTCGACTGGACCGAGACGGCGCCACGCGAGGAGTCACTCGACTTTCTGCTCTCGCTGCCGGGTGTGGGCCGGAAAACCGCCGCCTGCGTGCTGATCTTCACCTGGGGCATCCCCGAGATCCCGGTCGACGTCCACGTCCACCGGGTCGGCGGGCGGCTGGGCCTGTTCCCCCCGAAGGCCTCCTTCGAGCGCGCCCATGACGAGATGCTGTCCGTGGTCGACCCCGAGGATGCCTACGAGCTGCACATGAACCTGATCCGCCACGGGCGCGCGCTCTGCCGCCCGAAGCCGCGCTGCGAGGAGTGCGCGCTGCGGCGGATGTGCCCGTGGTACCGCGCTCAGGAGCGCGGAGCGAAGGAGCGAGATCTGCGGTGACGACGAGCGCGACCGAGCGAAGCGCGAGCCATGTTCAGGGAGGGCGTCAGTAATATCCGCGCCGCCAAATGAGCAAACGCACCTTCATCGTCTTCGGTCTGCTGGTCGTGGTCCTCGCGGTCGCGATCCCTTGGCTGATCTTCCATTCCAAGGGAGATGCCGCCAGGGGCGACCAGAAGGTCGCCTCGAACCTGAAGGGCGGCCAGGCGCTGTTCCAGACCAACTGCGGCACCTGCCACACGCTCTACTCGGCCGGCACCGACGGCAACTACGCGCCGAACCTTGACGAATTGCTCGCTCCGAACGGCCCGCCCGAAGGGAAATCGGCGCAGAGCACGATCGAATCGACCGAAGGGCGGGTCCTCGCGGCGGTCGAAAACGGCCTCGACAGCTCCACTCCCGGACGGATGCCCGCCGGCATCCTCAACGAACAGCAGGCCAAAGAAGTCGCTGAATTCGTCGGCCACACGGCCGGCGAAGGCTGATCCCTCCCGGCACCCGAGCCGATCCTCTCTGAGCTGGTTGTGTGAAGCACGGCGTCGGCCGCCCGCGCGAGGTCGAACTCGGACTGGACCTTCACCGCCCGGTAGCGCGGTGAAGCTAGGACTCAGCGGTCTCGATCCCAGGGAGGGCGCCCGCGACGGCGCCCTCCTTTTTTTGGTTGTCATCGCCAGAGCAATCTGCCATACTGCCACTTAGATTTCTTAGGCTTGAACAACGAAACCCCTGGAGGTAAGCGTAAAAGTGGCAAAGACGATTGGGATCGACCTCGGCACGACCAACTCCTGTGTCGCCGTGATGGAGGGCGGCGAGCCGACCGTCCTCGAGAACGCGGAGGGTGGGCGCACCACCCCGTCCGTGGTCGCCTTCACCGAGAGCGGCGAGCGGCTGGTCGGCACGGTGGCCAAACGGCAGGCGGTGATGAACCCGGAGAACACGATCTTCTCGATCAAGCGGTTCATGGGCCGCAAGGAGGCCGAGGTCAAAGAGGAGGAGACGATCGTCCCTTACGAGGTCGAGGCCGGCCCCAACGGAGACGTCCGCGTCGACGTGCGCGGCAAGCAGTACAGCCCGCCGGAGATCAGCGCGATGATCCTCCAGAAGCTGAAGACCGACGCCGAAGCGAAGCTCGGCGAAGCGGTCGACAGCGCCGTGATCACCGTCCCCGCCTACTTCAACGACGACCAGCGGCAGGCGACTACGGACGCCGGCAAGATCGCCGGGCTCGAGGTCAAGCGGATCATCAACGAGCCGACGGCGGCCTCGCTCGCCTACGGCCTCGACAAAGAGAAAGCGGACCAGACGATCCTCGTCTTCGACCTCGGCGGCGGCACCTTCGACGTCTCGGTGCTGGAAATCGGCGACGGCGTCTTCGAGGTCAAGTCGACCGCGGGTGACAACCACCTCGGCGGCGACAACTGGGACAAAGCGATCGTCGAGTGGCTGGTCGCCGAGTTCAAACGCGACCAGGGCGTCGACCTCTCGGCCGACAAGAACTCGCTGCAGCGACTCTACGAGGCCGCGGAGAAGGCGAAGATCGAGCTCTCCTCGACGCAGGAGACGCAGATCAACCTGCCCTTCATCACCGCAGTCGAGGGTCAGCCCAAGCACCTCGACCTCAAGCTCAGCCGCTCGAAGCTGAACGAGCTGACCGGGGATCTGCTGGAGCGGATCGTCGGCCCGGTCAAACGGGCGCTCGACGACGCCGACGCCTCGATCGACCACGTCGTCCTGGTCGGCGGCATGACCCGGATGCCCGCCGTGCGCGAGCGGGTCAAGGAGCTGACCGGCAAGGACCCGCACCAGGGGGTCAACCCCGACGAGGTCGTCGCGGTCGGCGCCGGGATCCAGGCCGGAGTGCTGGCCGGCGACGTCAAGGACGTGCTGCTGCTCGACGTCACCCCGCTGACGCTGGGGATCGAGACCAAAGGCGGCGTGATGACGAAGCTGATCGAGCGCAACACGACGATCCCGACGAAGAAGTCGGAGACCTTCTCGACCGCCGACGACAACCAGCCCTCGGTGGAGATCCACGTCCTCCAGGGCGAGCGGGAGATGGCCAGCGGCAACAAGAGCCTGGGCAAATTCCAGCTCACCGGGATCGCACCGGCGCCGCGCGGGACACCGCAGATCGAGGTCACCTTCGACATCGACGCCAACGGCATCATCAACGTCGCCGCCAAAGACCAGGGCACCGGCAAAGAGCAGAAGATCGAGATCAAATCCGGCTCCGGCCTCTCCGACGAGGAGATCCAGGGCATGGTCACCGACGCCGAGGCCCACGCCGAGGAGGACCGCAAGCAGCGCGAGCTGGCCGAGGCCCGCAACCTCGCCGAGAACGCCGCCTACCAGGCGGAGAAAGCGATCACCGACGCCGGCGACAAAGTCGACGCGGGGACGAAGGAGGAGGTCGAGGCCGCGGTCAAAGGCGTCCGCGACTCGCTCGACGCCGACAACGTCGAGGAGATCAACGCCAAGACCGAGGCGCTTAACACGGCGATGACCAAGGCCTCCGAGCAGATCTACGCGGCGGAGTCCGAGGAGCAGGGGTCAGCTGATGGCGCTTCCGCGGAGGGCGACTCCTCCGACGAGGAGGAGGTCGTCGACGCCGAGGTGGTCGACGAGGACGACAAATGAGGCCGGACGACGGCATCGACAAACCCGAGGCCGTTTGGGGAGAGGGGGAGGGCTTGTCGGAGCAACAGCGGGGAGGCTCCGCCGAGCCCTCCCCCTCTCCCCAGTCACCCGCGACGGATGCCGGTGACGTCGAGCGGGATCTGGATGCCCTCCTGGCGGAAGCCGAGTTGAAAAGGGACGAGTACCTCGAACTTGCTCGGCGCACGCAGGCCGACTTCGAGAACTACAAGAAGCGGATGGCCGCCGAGGTTCAGGCCGCGGCGAGACGGAGCAAGGCTCAGCTCGCCGCCGAGGTGGCGCCCGTGCTCGACGATCTCGAGCGGGCGTTGCAGGCCGCCGGCCTCGACCCCGAGGGCGACTCCGAGGACGGGCTCGCGCACGGGGTGCTGCTGGTCTTCCGCGGCCTGCGCGAGACCCTGAGGAGGAACGGGATCGAGCAGGTCGATCCAAAGGGGGAGAAGTTCGACCCCAACCGGCACGAGGCGCTTTCGACGGTTGCCGTCGAGGGAACCGAGCCAGGGGTGGTCGTCGAGGTGCTGCAGAAGGGCTACCGGCTCGGCGATCAGCTGATCCGGCCGGCCCGGGTGGTCGTCAGCGAGTAAGGGGATCGATTGGCCGACGAGCTCTACAAGACGCTGGGAGTCTCCAAGGACGCCTCCGACGAGGAGATCAAGAAGGCGTACCGGAAACTGGCGCGCAAATACCACCCGGACCGCAATCCCGACGACCCCGCGGCCGAGGAGAGGTTCAAGGAGATCTCCGCCGCCCACGACACCCTCGCCGATCCCGAGAAGCGCAAGGAGTACGACGCCGGCGGGCAGTTCGGCCCGTTTGGCGGCGGCGGCAACCCGTTCGGCGCCGAAGCCGCCGGCCGGGCGCAGGCCGGCGGCTTCGGCGGTGCCGACTTCGGCGACATCTTCTCCTCGATCTTCAGCCGCGGCGGCGGCCGCGGGCAGGCCCAGGAGATACGGGGCCGCGACCTCGAGACCGAGGTGCCGCTGAGCTTTGACCAGGCCGTCAACGGGGCGCAGATCAGCGTCACCGTGCCGAAGGCCGAGCGCTGCCGGACCTGTCACGGCAGCGGCGCCGAACCGGGCACCAGCCCGACCGTCTGCCCGCGCTGCGAAGGCCGCGGCATCGACGCCCAGAGCCAGGGCTTCTTCTCGATCAGCCAGCCCTGCCCGCAGTGCGGCGGCGCCGGCCAGATCATCGAGCACCCCTGCCCCACCTGCGGTGGCTCCGGCCTCACCCAGCAGACCAAGCGCTACAAGGTCAACATCCCGGCCGGGGTCAGGGACGGAACCAGGATCCGGCTCGCCGGCAAAGGCGAGGCGGGGCCACGCGGCGGTCCTCCCGGCGACCTCTACGTGACCACCAGGGTCACCCCTTCCCCGGTCTTCAGACGGCTCGACGACGGTAACCTCGAGGTGACGGTGCCGATCTCGATCCCCGAGGCCCTGCGCGGCGGCACGATCGAGGTGCCGACGCTGGAGGGCACGAAAAAAATCAAGGTCGCGCCGGGAACCAGGCACGGGGCGATCCAGCGACTGCGCGGCGAGGGACCGCCAAAGGCCAAGGGCGTGGGTCGCGGCGACATCCGCTACCGGCTCGAGATCGAGGTCCCGAGCGAGCTCAGCGAGGAGCAGAGCGAGGCGGCGGAGAAGCTGGCGGAGGCCTTCAACGGCGCCAGCCCGCGCGAGGAGCTGCTGCGCAAGGCGGGAGCCTGATGACCACCTACCGGCGCCAGATCAAAGCCAGCGTCGACGAGGGGCGCGGCGTCTTCATGATCTCGATCGCCGCCGAGCTGGCGGAGATGCACCCGCAGACGCTGCGGATGTACGAGGCGCGGGGGCTGATCGCGCCGAAGCGCTCGCCGAAGAACACGCGGCTGTACTCCCAGCGCGACGTCGAGCGACTGCGACGGATCCAGCAGATGACCGCCGAGGGGCTGAACCTGGTCGGGGTCGAGACGGTGCTGGCGCTGGAAGAGCGGATGGGAAAGATGCGCGGCGAACTCGACCGGGTGCGGAGGCGAGCCAAGGAGCTCGAAAGAGCCAGAGAAGGAGAGCGACGCTGATGCAAGCGGACCGATTCACCGTCAAGTCCCAGGAAGCCGTCGCCGCCGCCCAGCAGCTGGCGAGCCAGCACCGCAACCCCGAGACCGCCCCCGCCCACCTGCTCCTCGCCCTGCTCGAACAGCAGGACGGGCTGGTCGTCCCGATCCTGCAGAAGCTCGGCGCCGACACGGCGACGGTCGCGGCGCGGGCGAACGAGGCCGTCGCGGCGCTGCCGAAACTGAGCGGCGAGGGCGAGGAGCCGCGGATGTCGTCCGCCCTGGCGCAGACGCTGCGCCGCGCCGAGACCGAGATGGCGAAGCTCGGCGACGAGTACATCTCGACCGAGCACATCCTCCTGGCGCTGACCGAGGGTGGCTCGGGCGTCGAGGGCATACTCCCCGACCGTGGCTCGCTGGAGAAGGCGGTCGCCGAGGTGCGCGGGCCGCACAAGGTCACCTCCCCCAACCCCGAGGACAGCGTCCAGGCGCTGGAGAAATTCGGCCGCGACCTGACCGCCGACGCGCGGCAGGGAGGGCTCGACCCGGTGATCGGCCGCGACGAGGAGATCCGCCGGGTGATCCAGGTCCTCTCACGGCGGACCAAGAACAACCCGGTCCTGATCGGCGAGCCGGGGGTTGGCAAGACCGCGATCGTCGAGGGGCTGGCGCAGCGGATCATCGAGGGCGACGTGCCCGAGAGCCTGCGCGACCGCCGCGTGATCGCGCTCGACATCGGCTCGCTGCTGGCCGGCTCCAAATATCGCGGCGAGTTCGAGGAGCGGCTGAAAGCGGTGCTGTCGGAGGTGCAGAAGGCCCGTGGCCAGATCGTCCTCTTCCTCGACGAGCTGCACACGATCGTCGGCGCCGGCGCCGCCGAAGGGGCGGTCGACGCCGCCAACCTGCTGAAGCCGATGCTCGCCCGCGGCGAGCTGCGGGCGGTCGGTGCCACCACCCTCGACGAGTACCGCAAGCACATCGAGAAGGACGCGGCGCTGGAGCGGCGCTTCCAGCCCGTGCTGGTCGGCGAGCCCGACATCAACGACACGATCGCGATCCTGCGCGGCCTCAAGGAGCGCTACGAAAACCACCATGGCGTGCGGATCACGGACTCGGCGATCGTCGCCGCGGCGACCCTCTCGGAGCGCTACATCGCCGACCGCTTCCTGCCCGACAAGGCGATCGACCTGATCGACGAGGCCGCCTCGCGGCTGAAGATCGAGATCGACTCGATGCCGACCGAGATCGACGAGGTCAAACGGCGGATGCGGCAGCTGGAGATCGAGCGCGAGGCGATGAAGAAGGAGACCGACGAGGCCTCGAGGGCGCGGCTGGGGGCACTCGAGGCCGAGCTCGCCGAGCTGGGCGAGAGCTTCAACGAGATGAACGCCCGCTGGCAGAACGAGAAGGGCGCGATCGACTCGATCAACGAGGCCAAGGCGCGGCTGGAGGAGGCGACTCGCGAAGCCGAGCGGGCCGAGCGCGAGGCCGACCTCGAGCGCGCCGCCAAGCTCCGTTACGGCGACATCCCGGAGCTGGAGAAGACCGTCTCCGAGCAGGAGGCGCGGATCGCCGAGCTGCACGCCGGCGGCGGCTCGATGCTGGCCGACGAGGTGACCGAGGAGGACGTCGCCGAGGTGGTCGGCAAGTGGACCGGGATCCCGGTCAGCCGCCTGCTCGAGGGCGAGGTGCAGAAGCTGATCCAGATGGAGGAGCGCCTGCACGATCGGGTGATCGGCCAGGACGAGGCGATCGCCGCCGTCTCCAACGCGCTGCGGCGCTCGCGCGCCGGCCTCTCGGACCCGAACCGGCCGATCGGCTCCTTCCTCTTCCTCGGCCCGACCGGGGTCGGCAAGACCGAGCTGGCCAAGAGTTTGACCGAGCTGATGTTCGACTCCGAGCAGGCGATCATCCGCCTCGACATGTCCGAGTACATGGAGAAGCACACGGTCTCGCGGCTGATCGGCGCCCCGCCCGGATACGTCGGCTACGAGGAGGGCGGCCAGCTGACCGAGGCGGTGCGGCGCCGTCCCTATGCGGTGGTGCTGTTGGACGAGATCGAGAAGGCCCATCCCGACGTCTTCAACACGCTGCTGCAGCTGATGGACGACGGCCGCCTCACCGACGGCCAGGGCCGGACCGTCAGCTTCACCAACACGGTCCTGATCATGACCTCCAACGTCGGCAGCGACCGAATCGTCGGCGACCAGGTCGACGAGGGAATCCGCGAGCAGATCGAAGAGGTGCTGGCTTCGACCTTCAAGCCGGAGTTCCTCAACCGGATCGACGACACGGTGATCTTCCACCGCCTCTCCAAGCAGGACATCGGCCGGATCGTCGAGCTCCAGGTCGCGCAGCTGGTAGGCCGGGTGCGCGAGCGCGGGATCGAGATCGAGCTCAGCGAGGACGCCCGAGCCCTGCTCGGGAACCTCGGCTACGACCCCGTCTACGGCGCCCGGCCGCTGAAGCGCGTCGTCCAGAAACAACTCGTCGACAAGTTGGCGCTGAAGATCCTCGAGGGTGAGTTCGGCGACGGCGACACGATCCGGGTCGACGCCGCCGACGGAGCGCTGGCCTTCGAGCGCGTCGGCGTGCCCGTCGCGTAGCCTGGCCAGGCGTCGTCAGGGTCGTCTCAGCGCTCATCTATATGGGCGTTCCTGCCGAAACAACCCCATCGAAAGGTGTTCTTAAGCTTGGTGGCTAAGGTCAGTGAGCTCGAGGGAGCATTCTTGATTGACTTAGTGAACAATCTCGATCCGGCCTAAGCTAAGAGCTTCAATCCCAGCATGGACAACGACCAGACTCCGATAAGCGGCAATCACGGGCGCGGGCGCAGGCTTCTCGCGGTGGTCGAGGACGTCGCCCTGACGCTCGAGGACAAGCTCTTCTGGCGCTCCGGCGACGCCTTCAAGGCCGGCTTCGAGGCCGTCCGCTGGCCCTTCGAGCGGATCGGCTGGACGCTGCAGCGGGCGCTGATCTGGCCGCTTCAGGATCGCAGCGACGAGCTCAGCGGCCGCGGTCGCATGCTCGCCGTCGGCGGCAGCGTGGTCGTCGCCGCCGTTGTCGCGGTCGGCGCCCTCGCCCTCGCGACCTCGGGGGGTTCTGGCAGCCAGCGAACCGTGACCCAGGTCGCCGTCGTCGCCAAGCCCGCCGCCAAGGTCTCCACCACGCCCGCCCCGAAGCCGAAGGCGCCGACCCTGCACGGCGTGGCCCCGGTCTTCAGGGCGCCGGCGACGAAGAGCTCCTCCGGGGTCAACCCGGCCAAGCCGATCGAAGCCCCCTCCGGTCAATCCTCCGGCGGCGCCACCTCCGCCTCTTCGGCCGCGACCGGCAAGATCTCCTCCGATCCGTCCTCCTCGGCTTCGACTTCCAGCGCCGGCGCGGCGCGGGCCTCGACCGTCGCCGGTCCCCCGGCCGGGGTCAAGGCGATCGCCGTCGCCCGTGAATTCTCCAACGCCTTCGTCGTCTACGAGACCGGCGGCGAAAAGTCCGAGATCAGCCCGGCGTTCGCGGCGACCGCGACCCCGGAGCTGTCGAGGGCGCTGCTGAAACGGCCGCCGCGGCTGCCCGCCCACGTCAAGGTGCCGAAGGCGAAGGTCCTCAACATCGTCGCCGGCCCCTCTCAAGGGGGCGTCTACAGCCTCAGCGTCTCGCTGCTGCGGGTCGGCGTCACCAGCGAGCTCCGGCTGGAGATGGAAAAGCTCAAAGGCAAAGGCTGGCGAGTCACCGACGTGCTCGGCTGATGGTGGATAGAGGTCGCAAGATGCGCGCGGTCGCCGCGATCGCCGCCGCCACGGTGGCGCTGGCGATCCCGGTCGCCGCCGCCCGCGCCGAGGCGACCTCGGCGACCGTCGTTTCCGGCGCTTCGCTGGAAGAACCGACGACCCCGCCGCTGACTCCCGCCGGGCCCGGGCCGATCAAACAGGGCGAGACGCTGGTGCCGCCGGCGACCAGCACCCCCGAAGCTCCACAGCCCAGCGGCGGCGTCAACGCCGGCGAAGGCAGCGAAGAAAGCGAAGGATCCGACGAAGCCGAACTCGAAAGAGATTCCAAAGGCGCCGTCGGGGCTCCCGGTCCCTCGACCGCGCTGGCGATTCCCTCGCTGCCGACCTCCAGCTGCGCGGCGACCGGAGTTCCCCCGGTCCTGATCCCGATCTTCCAGCGGGCCGCCGCCAAATACGGCCTCGGGCCGCAGGGGCCGGCGGTGCTGGCGGGCATCAACGAGGTCGAGACCGGCTTCGGCACCAACCTCAACATCTCCTCCGCCGGCGCCGAGGGCTGGATGCAGTTCATGCCCCAGAGCTGGGAAGAATATGGAGTCGACGCCAACGGGGACGGGGTCAAGGACCCCTTCAATCCCGAAGACGCGATCTACGCCGCGGCCAGCTACCTCAGCATCGCCGGCATGCCCGCCGACACCTACGGCGCGATCTACGCCTACAACCACGCCGATTGGTACGTCAGCGAGGTTCTCGCCAACGCCGGCTGCTTCGCGCAGGAAGTCGGCGGCCCCGGCTTCAACGCGGCCGGTCTGGGTCCGCAGATCCAGGTCCTCAAGTGCAGCCCCGCCCCGGACTGGAAGAGCGAAGTGCCGGCCGCCTACCTGGAAGCCTTCGAGAACGCCGCCGCCCGCTACGAACTAGGCAAGCGCGGCGTCTGGGCGCTGGCCGCGGTAGCGCGCCTGGAGTCGAACTTCGGCAAGGGCATGGACAAGAAACAGATGCGGACCGAAGGGCCGCTGGGCCTCGACCCCTCGGAGTGGCGCGAATATGCGGTCGACGGGAACGGGGACGGCCACATCCGCCACGGCGACCCGGCCGACTCGGCGGCGACGCTGGCGCGGGAGATCTGGTCCAAGGGCAGCCTCGAGGCCGGGATCTTCACCCACAACCAGGCCGAGTGGTACGTCCAGGAGGTGATGCAGCAGGCCGAACAGATCGAAGGCAACTGCAAGGTCAGCTACGTCGACTGGCGCGTGGCGCCGCTCGCGACCGGGTTCGAAACCCCCGGCCCCAGCGCCGTGCTGACCAGCGACGGCCTCGCCAGCGCCCCCCGCAGCGCCCCCCCCGCGGTAAAGGCGGCGATCGCGGCGGCCAACTCGATCTCGACCACCCCCTACGTCTGGGGCGGCGGCCACGGCTCCTGGTACTCCTACGGCTACGACTGCTCGGGCGCCGTCAGCTTCGCCCTCTACGGCGCCGGCCTGCTCGACACGCCGCTGACCTCCGGCTCACTGGAGAGCTACGGCGAACCCGGCCCCGGCAAGTGGATCACGATCTACGCCAACGCCACCCACGCCTACGCGGTAATCGCCGGCCTGCGTTGGGACACCGTCGGCGACGCCTCCGGCACCGGCCCCCGCTGGCACGCCGAACCGCCCTACCCCGAAGGGTTCGTCGTGCGGCACCCGACCGGTTACTAGGAAGACCTACCGGGCTCCCCACCAACACGGGCACCGGCAACGAAAGGATCCGCGGGTTCGATTGCTTGCGCCGTCCGTGTGACGGAAGCTTTCAGCGAAGCGCTCGCTTTTCGGCTTCTGAGGCAGGAAGGCGGTCCGTGGGAGGGATGGCGATGGGCTCTCCGGGAATGTCGCCGAAGGCGGCGGAAATGCAACCGGTTATTGCGCGCCATAGGCGCGCAGCATCATCGGGAGCAGCGCGCTTCAGCGCGCGCGACTGAATTCCCGGAGAGCCCATCGCCATCCCTCCCGCACCCGGCTATCGTGTCCTCACCTTCGAAAAAAGGGAGCGCGAGATGCCTACTTATCTGATGCTGACCAACCTGACCGCCGAGGGCGTGCGGACTCTGAAGAACAACCCCGGCAGGGTCGCCGAGGTGAACAAAGAGGTGGAGCAGATCGGCGCCAGGGTCCTCGCCCAGTACGCGACGCTGGGCCAGTACGACTTCGTCACCGTGATCGAAGCCCCGGACGAGCGGACGATGGCCAAAGTCTCGGTCGAGCTCGGCTCACGCGGGACGATGACCTCGCAGACGCTGACCGCGATGCCGGCCGAGGACCTGGCCGGAGCGCTCTGACCGCTCGTTGAAGGCACTTGTCATTGGCGGCGGCGGGCGCGAGCACGCGATGGTGCGGGCGCTGCGGCGCTCGGCCCACTCCCCCGAGGTCCTCTGCGCTCCCGGTAACGCCGGGATCGCCGCCGACTCCGAGTGCCTGCCGGAGATCGCGGCCGACGACGTCGAGGCGATCGTCGCGCTGGCCACCGGGCGCCGGGTCGATCTGGTCGCGGTCGGGCCCGAGCTGGCGCTGGTCGCCGGCGTCGTCGACGCGCTCGAGCGGGCCGGG
>OLLT01000128.1_pt1 | contig 12808 bp, 11 predicted proteins | sample 1604621 | NCBI WGS metagenome assembly OLLT01 (sample SAMEA104055725, study PRJEB20765) | soil metagenome | biome: Arctic tundra; feature: Polygonal ground; material: soil | place: USA | collected 2011-09 | depth 0-0.5 m | reverse complement strand
TCGCTCGGCATCGCCTCGGCCTTCGCCAACCTCGTCGCCAAGCCGCTGACCGTGCGCCGCCGGCCCGATCGGGTGGAGCTCGAGCTGCTCACCGGTCGCCACGTGCCGATGCCGCGGTCGAGCTCCTTTCCCTCCGGCCACACCGCTTCGGCCTTCGCCTTCGCGACCGGCGCCGGGCAGGTGCTGCCGTCGCTGTCGGCGCCGCTGCGCGCTCTGGCCACCCTGGTTGGCTATTCCCGAGTCCACACTGGCGTCCACTATCCCGCAGACGTGCTCGCGGGGGCGTTCATCGGCGTCACCGCGGCGGAGCTCGCCGGCAGGCTGCTGAACGGCCGCTAGCCGAACGGATCGTCGGACGGCCGGACGCGGAGCGTCACTCGCCCGCGAGCACGGCGCTGCCCCGGACCAGCGGCCTGACGATCGCGGGCGCCTTCGGCGTCCGCCCGCGCTCGACTTCGTCCAGCTCGAAACGGGAGGCAGTGAGGATCGCCAGGGTGTCGCGGTTGCAGTGGCAGCCGTCGGCGAGGAAGCGCCAGGGCTTCTCGAGCCGGTCCTGCCAGCGGGCGAGCGCCGGGTCCTCGGCGCGGACGTGCTCGATGAAAAGCAGCCGTCCGCCCGGTTTCAGCACCCGCGCCAGCTCGGCCAGCCCGGCGGCGGGGTCGGGAACGGTGCAGAGCACCAGTGTCGCGACCGCGGTGTCGAAGCCGGCGCTCTCGAGGGGGAGCCGTTCGGCCGGCGCTTCGGCGATCGTCGCGCCGCGCTCGGATTCCGCGACCCTGGCCCGCAGTCGCTTCGCCATATGCGGGTCGGGCTCGACCATGACCAGCTCCCCGACCGCGTCGGGATAGAGATCGACGTTGACCCCGGTTCCCGCTCCGAGCTCGACCGTCCTCCCCCCTGCCCCGGCAAGCAGCTCGGCGCGCATCCGCCGCAGCCCCGCCTCCTCGGTCGCCTTCAGCCCGCGATCGTAGGTCGCCGCGAACAGCCGTCCCCAGCTCGCGTCATAGATCCGTCCCATCTTTTCAGTACCGCTCGATGACTTCGCCCACCTCTGGCCGGGTCAACTCGTCGAGCGACCCTAGGCGGCGTCCCGCTGGGCCGGCTCGGGAGCCGCGGCTGTCCCCGCGCCGGCCCTCGGCTCGCTGGCCGCGGCGCGTTCCTCGTAGGCGCGGCGGGCGCCGTGGTCGACCTCGAACATCAGCTTGTCGATCTTCATCAGCCGTCCCATTGCCTCCCGCGCACCGCGGGGCAGCAGGGCAAGGACTCGATAGATGGCGCCGTTCGCCTTCGGCACGAAGACGTCGAAGCGCGGCGCTTCCATCGCGTCGACGATCTCGTTGGCGACGTCCTCGGGCTCGACCGGTTTGACCCAGCGCTGGCGGACGCCGCTGGTCAGCTCGGTGTTGACGATGGTCGGCATCACGCAGAGCACCTCGATGCCGCTGCCGCGCAGCTCCGTCCGCACCGCCTCGCTGATCCCGACCACGGCGTGCTTGGTCCCGGAATAGGTGGCGATGCCGGGGATCCCGGCTTTGCCGGCCTGGGAGGCGATGTTGACGATGTAGCCGCTGCCGCGAGGCTGCAGCCGCCTGATCGCCAGCTGGGTGCCGGTGATGACGCCGTGGAGGTTAATGTCGATCTGGCGCCGGATCGAGTCCTCGCTCTCGTCGACGAACGGCGTCACCGGCATGATCCCGGCGTTGTTGACGACGGCGTCGACCGGGCCGAGCTGGCGCTCGGTCTCGTCGAGGAAGCCTTCGAAGGAGGAGCGGTCGGTGACGTCGAGCTTGAGCGCGACGGTGCCGCCGCCGAGCCCGGCCGCGGTCTGCTCGGCCAGGCCGAGATCGATGTCACCGATCGCTACCCGGCAGCCCTTGGCGACCAGCGCCGTCGCGGTCGCCTTGCCGATCCCGCGGGCGCCGCCGGTGATCGCCACGACCCTGCCGTTCAGTGAACGCCGCTGCTTCGCCATCTCGCTCTCCCTCTTTTGCGGCGGGCCTCAGCTCGCCGGCTTGTAGACGGTGACCACGGCGGCGCCGCCGAGGCCGATGTTGTGCTGGAGCGCGACCTTCGCGCCCTCGACCTGGCGCTTGTCCGCGGTGCCGCGGAGCTGCCAGGTAAGTTCGGAGCACTGCGCCAGCCCGGTCGCGCCGAGCGGGTGGCCCTTGGAGATCAGTCCGCCGGAGGGGTTGACCACCACCTCGCCGCCGAAGGTCGTCGCTTCCGCCTCGACCAGCTTGTGCGCCTCGCCCTCGGCCGCGAAACCGAGCGCTTCGTAGGTGATCAGCTCGTTGGCGCTGAAGCAGTCGTGGAGCTCGCAGACGTCGACCTCGTCGGCGCTGACTTCGGCTTCCTCGTAGGCCTGCGTCGCCGCCGTCTTCGACATGTCGGAGCCAACGATCGTCATGCAGTCGGCGCCCTCGTCGAAGGTCGAGCCGAGGTCGGTGACCATCGACTGGCCGACGATCTCGACCGCCTGCTCCCAGAGGCCGTGCTCGTCGACGTAGCGCTCGGAGGCGACGATCGCGCAGGCCGAGCCGTCGGAGGTCGGCGAGCACTGCAGCTTGGTCAGCGGGTCGTGGATCATCTTCGCCGCCTTGATGTCCTCCAGCGAATACTCGTCCTGGAACTGGGCGTAGGGGTTGTTGACCGAGTGCTTGTGGTTCTTCCACCCGATCCAGGCGTAATGGTCGGGGGTCGAGCCATACATCTTCATGTGGTCGCGGCCGGCGTTGCCGAACATCTGCGGCGCGAACGGCGACGCCTCGGCCTCGCGGATCTCGAACATGCGGGTGATGTGCTTGTCGAGGGCCGGCGTGCGGTCGTCGTACTTCATCCCGAGGCTGCCGCGCTCCATCTTCTCGAAGCCGATCGCCATCGCGCACTCGACCAGACCGCCTTTGACCGCCTGCCGCGCCATGAACAGCGCCGAGGAACCGGTCGAGCAGTTGTTGTTGACGTTGACGACCGGGATCCCGGTCAGGCCCAGCCCGTAGAGCGCCCGTTGCCCGTAGGTCGAGTCGCCGTAGCAATAGCCGGCGTAGGCCTGCTCGATGTCGTCGTAGGGGATGCCCGCGTCGCCGAGCGCCTTCTCCCCCGCCTCTTTGGCCCAGTCGGGGTAGTCGCCCTCCTTGGTTCCGGGCTTGTCGAACTTGGTCATCCCCACCCCGATTACGAACGTCCGGTTGCTCAAAGCTGGCTCCTGTGATCTGCCGCGCCGGATTGGGCGGCGGTTTGGCTGACTGGCCAAATCTACCGCGCGGCGGCCTCCGGCGGGGTCACAGCGCGTTTTTCGTGCCTCTCCCCCTCCCCCGGATTCGGCCAGATCACGAAGGCCGCGCCTGCGATCAGGATTCCCAGCGCGGTGCCGCCGGCCCGCTGGCCGGCGGCATGGAGGGCGCCCTCGCCGAGGTTGACCGAGAGCACGACGACGTAGGTCGTGATCGCGGCGGTGAAGAGCGCGTACTGGACCGTCAGCAGGCCGAAGGTGAGCGCCGCGGCGGCCGTCAGCACGATTCCGATCGCCAGCTCGTCGCCGACGAAGGCCTCGGCGAGCGAGGTGGCGACGACCAGCCCGAGCACGGTGCCGAGCGCCCTCAGGGCGAGGCGATGGTAGGTCTCGTCGCGTTCGGGTCGCATTACGAAGAGGATCGTCAGCGGAATCCAGAACCCGTGCTGGTGCTCGCCGAGGACCCGGTAGAGGGCGACGGCGACGGCGAGGGCCGCGCCGAAGCGGATCGCATGGCGGGCGTTGCCGGAGCTCAGGGTCAGGTTCGATCTCAGCGCCGCGATCGCGGCGCTGCTGCTCCAGCCGCTCTCCTCCCCCTCGGCGGCGCGGTCGGCGACGACCCAGACGATCAGCGACCAGGCTGCCTGCGTCAACCCTCCGATCGTTCCGTACAGCAGCGCCGGCCAGGCATCACCCGTGCTCAGGAAGAGGCCCTGGGCGATGACCAGCGAGAGCGCGACCGAGAGGCCGGCGATCGCCGTCCGCAGCGAGACCGAGAAGCAGTAGCCGGCGGCGGCGCCGAGCAGGGCGATCGCCAGGATCGCCGTTGGCGTGGTCTGGCTGCTGAGGACACCGAACGCCGCCGCCAGGCCGATCAGCGGCGCCGAACATGCCTGCCAGGCCGAGCGCGGGCCCGCCGGGGCGTCGAGACCAGGGAACCCGGCCAGCAGGGCGCCGGTCGCGACAGCGCCCTTGGTCGGCGAGTCGAAGCCGAGCTCGACGATCAGCGAGACGCCGATCGGGACCGCGACCAGGGCGCCGCGGCGCAGCGCCGGACCGGGCTCGGCCGGGCCGATCGAGAACAGCGGCGAGGCCTGCAGCCGTCGTGCCAGCCCCGCGGCGTTGAACAGCGGCGGGGATGGTCGCTGGGTTGACACGGCGCTGAGGGTAACCTGGGAGGTCGTGGCCACTGCGGTTCTAAGCTCCGATCCCGCTGCAGGAGTGGGCATTCTCGCCGCCCTCGCGGCCGGAATCGTCTCCTTCCTCTCCCCCTGCGTGCTGCCGCTGGTTCCCGGCTACCTCTCGGCCGTGACCGGCGTCTCCGCGGCCGAGCTCGACGACGCCGGCTGGCGCCGGGTGCTGGGGCCGAGCCTGATCTTCGTCGCCAGTTTCTCGACGATCTTCATCCTGCTCGGGCTGACCGCGACCGGGCTCGGGTCGACCCTGCAGAACCACAAGCAGCTGCTGACGACGATCTCCGGCTGGCTGATCATCGCGATGGGGGTCCTCTTCGTCGGCTCGATGTTCGTCACCAGGCTCAACCGCGAGTGGCACGTCGACGCCCTGCTCGAGCGCGCGGGCAAGGGCGGCCCGATCGTCGCCGGCGCCGCCTTCGCGATTGCCTGGACCCCGTGCATCGGGCCAACCCTCGGCGCGATCCTCACCGCCGCCTCGCTCTCGGGCTCGGCGGCGCGGGGAGCCTTTCTGCTGGCCGTCTACTCCGCCGGCCTGGCGATCCCCTTCGTCCTCACCGCGCTCGCCTTCTCGCGGATGACGACCGCCTTCGCCGTGGTCAAGCGCCACTACCAGGCGATCGTCGCCGTCGGCGGCCTGATCCTGATCGCGATGGGGATCCTGATCCTCAGCGGCGAACTCTCCCGGCTCAACATCGAAGCCCAGAGCTGGCTATCGAGTCTGGGTCTGGACTTCTGGAATCAGATCTGAGGCGAGATTGCAGTTGACCCCGCCATCGCGGGCGAAGTGCAATCTCGCCGGCTAATTGTTGGTGACGGGGACGACGGTCTCCAGCTCCTGGCCGATCGCCTCGACCTCCTCGAGCTTCTCGCCGTCGAGGTCGCGCGAGCAGACGATGCGGAAGCGGCCGGTGCCGATCTCGCCGTCGGGCACCACCGGCAGGCCGCGGATCCGATCCCAGCCGAGCCGTTCCACCTCGAACGGGTTCATCCGCACCTCGGCCGCCGGAAAGGGGCAGTTCGAGTTGTGCTGGTCGATCGCCTGGGAGATCGCCTCCAGGTTCCTTGCCTCGGGTGAAGCCATCCACAAGGAGCCTAAAGGGTGCCGCCCGGCCCTTCATCACTGCCTCGCCCGCGCCCTGACCTGAACCGGCGGTCCGTCCCTCCTCCCTCCTACGATCGGTGGGTGGCCGGTACGCGGACGATCGCTCATCTCGACATGGACGCCTTCTACGCGTCGGTCGAGCTGCGGCGGCGGCCGGAGCTGAGGGGGAAGCCGGTGGTCGTCTGCGGCTCGGGGCCGCGGGCGGTGGTGACGACGGCGAGCTACGAGGCGCGCAAGCTGGCCGGGATCCACTCGGCGATGCCGGCGGCGGTGGCGCGGCGGCGGCTGCCGGACGCGGTGTATTTGAAGCCCGACTTCTCCGCCTACCGGGAGGCTTCGGCGCAGGTGATGGAAGTGCTGCGGCGCAATGTCGAGACGGTCGAGGTGGTCGGGCTCGACGAGGCATATCTCGACCTCACCGGGCTGTTCTCGCCGAAGTCGACGATGCGGCGGATCGCGGCAGAGATCCGCGCCGGCACCGGGTTGACCTGCTCGGTCGGGATCTCCGAGAGCCGGATGCTGGCCAAGATCACCAGCGAGCTCGGCAAGCCGGCGGGACTGGTGGTCCTCTCGCGGGAGGACGCGCTGGAGAGCTTCGCCGCCGAATCGCCCGGGCTGGTGCCGGGGGTCGGTCCAAAAACGGTTCTCAAGTTGGAGGGGATGGGGATCCACACGCTCGCCGACCTGCGCCAGCGCGAGGCGGCCGAGCTCGAAGCCGCCTTTGGGCCGCGCTCGGGGGCCTGGCTCCACGCCCGCGGACGGCTCTGGGACGAGACGCCGGTCGTCGTCTCGCACGAGACCAAGTCGCAGTCGACCGAGATCACCTTCGGCGTCGACGTCGGCCAGCGCGGCGAGCTGGAGAGGCACCTGGTCGAGCTCGCGGAGGAGCTCTGCCGCCGCCTGGTCAAGCGCGAGCTCGAGGGGCGGACGATCGGGATCAAGATCCGCCTCGACGACTGGACCAACGTCTCCCGCTCCCACTCGATCGAGGAGCCGACCAACGACCCGGCCGTCGTCACCCCGATCGCCCTCGACCTGCTGCGGGCCTATGACCCACAGCGGCCGGTGCGGCTGCTCGGCGTCCGCCTCGCCTCCTTCGAGAGCTATGCGGCCGCCGAGGCCCAGCCGGAACCGCCGACCGGGCAGCTCCAGCTGGGCATCAGCGCCGCCGCCTGATTCCGCGGTTCCTCAAGCACCAATTTCTTGTCAAAGGAACCACGGGATAGGGAGCCGCTCTAATGGTTCGCCAGCACGGTGCCGACGCCCGGGAAGCCGAGGCGATCGCGGGTCGCTTCGGTGAGGTCGTAATCACGACCGGCGACGTAGGGACCGCGGTCGATGACCGGCACGGTGATCGAGCGGCCGTGGTAGCGGATCTTCACCATCGTTCCGCAGGGCAGCGTCTTGTTGGCGACGCCCAGGGTGCCCGGCTCCAGGGTGCCGCCGCAGGCGACGCCATTGCCGTAGAGGCCGGGTCCGTAGTAGGAGGCGCCGGCTTCGCGGTAGCTGGTCAGGCGCCGGCCCTTGCTGGCGGAGCCGTGGATGCGGCGGTCGTGGATCCCGAACGCCCGCACCGCGTAGTTGCCGATCCGATCGGGGGACCAGCGCAGGGCGAAGGTCCCGTCGGCCCTGGTCGCGGCGGTGACGGCGCCGGCGTCGGGGCCACGGAAGACGACCTTGATCCGGTGGCGGCCGCTGGGGCGAACCCTGCCGCTGACGGCGACGCCGTTGCCGCTGATGACGGTGTGTCCCGAGAGGTGCAGGGAGACGTGGGATCTGACCCTCTTCGGGCGCTGGTGGTGGTGCGGGCGCGAATTCGCCGCGGCCGGCGCAATGCCGATCGACAGCGCGGTGGCGGCTGCCACCACGGGCAGGATGAATCGCATTTGTGTCACTCGCTTTCTCTGCTGCCTGCGGGGTTAGCTGACGGGCTCGCGGGCGGGCCGGATCGTCCGGACACTCGCTACGGGCGCCTCGCCGCCCGATTCGCCCCGGCCACGGACTGATCGCCGTGACATTTTGGGTCCCCCGTTCCCGCTCGCTGGCGAGGGGACTCGGCAGATGGGTTCGCTCGTTTAGGTCCAGAACACGGTAGGACCCCCACCCGGAGCGCAATGTGAGCACTCGCACACATCCCCCAAACGACAACGAAACATGCAAATCGTTCAAATCGCTCTGGAGAGCCAAAAACAACCCCCTTTCCCGTTTGAGCGCCCTGTGAGAAGATGCAAACGTGGCCACCGACCGACTGACTGGACTCGATACCTCGTTCCTCCACATGGAGCGCGCCGGAGCCCATATGCACGTCGCTTCGACGATCGTCTTCGAGGGTCCGGCGCCCTCTCACGCGGAGTTCCGCGACCACATCGCCTCGCGCCTGCATCTGGTTCCGCGCTTCCGCCAGAAGCTGCGATTCGTCCCCTTCGACCAGGGCCGCCCGGTCTGGGTCGACGACCCGCACCTGAACCTCGACTACCACGTGCGTCAGAGCGCGCTGCCGGCACCGGGCTCCGAGGAGCAACTGCGCAATCTGGCGGCGCGGATCTTCTCCCAGCAGCTCGACCGCAGCAAGCCGCTCTGGGAGCTGTGGTTGGTCGAGGGATTGCACGACGACCGCTTCGCGGTCGTCGGCAAGAGCCACCACGCGCTGGTCGACGGCGTCTCGGGAGTCGACATCACCACCGTCCTCTTCGACCTCGACGCCGAGCCCGAGGGCCGCTCGAGCGCCGCGCCGCCCTGGCTGGCGCGCCCGGAACCGACCGACCTGAAGCTGTTCGGCGATGCGATGAAGGAGCGGCTGACCAGTCCCAAGGAGATCGTCCGCGGGGTCCGAGCCGTCTTCCGTGGCCCGCGCCAGGTGCTGCACGGGATCGGCGCCACCTCGAAGATGCTCGGCGCCGGCATGTCCGCGCCGCACAGCGTCTTCAACGTCGATATCGGGCCGCACCGCCGTTTCGCGATCACCCAGACCGACCTCGGCGAGCTGAAACGGGTCAAGGACGAGCACGGCGGCACCGTCAACGACGTGATCCTCTCGATCGTCGCCGGTGGCATCGGCAAGTACCTGCGTGCCCGCGGTCACAGCACCGAGGGGCTGGAGCTGCGGGCGATGATCCCGGTCAGCGTCCGCGCCGCCGAAGAGCACGGCGCCCTCGGCAACCGGATCACGGCGATGATGGCGCCGCTGCCGGTCTGGTGCGAGGACCCGGCCGAGCGACTGCGGATCGTCACCGCGGAGATGGGAGACCTGAAGTCCTCCGGACAGGCCGTGGGGGCCGAAATCCTGACCAAGATCACCGACTTCGCGCCGACCACGATTGCCTCCCAGGCCGCCCGCCTGCAGCCGGCCCAGCGCTTCTTCAACCTCGTCGTCACCAACGTCCCGGGGCCGCAGTTCCCCCTCTACGTGCTGGGGCGCAAGATGGAGTCGATCTTCCCGATGGTGCCGCTGGCGCGCCGGCAGGCACTCTGCGTCGGGATCATGTCCTACAACGGCCAGGTCAACTTCGGCCTGATCGGCGACTACGACGCGATGGCCGACCTCGACAGCTTTGCCCTCGATCTCGAGGTCGCGACCGCGGAGGTCGTAGCCACCGCGCCGAAGCCGAAGAAGCGCGCCAGGGCGAAGGCGTCGACGAACAGCAGCAGCGCGCTGGCCGCCAAGCCCAGCGCCTGACCGCCCCCCTATTCCCGGACGATCCGGCCGCTGATCTCGAACGGGAACCGGTCGGTCAGGTAGCGCCAGTCGAGCCGGCGCGAGCTGTAGCCGTCGGCGCGGGCGTCGGCGTTGACAAGGACCGCGGTGATGCGGCTGAAGCGCCCTGGGTCCGGCAGTCGCACGGTCAGCTTGCCTCCCCGCTGGCTGAAGTCGATCGGGGAGATCGTGTGCCCGTGCTTCTCGCTGCCGATCCTGCCGACCAGGGCGAGGCCGGCGGCGGTCCCGTCGGGGGCGATCGCGCGGACGGCGACGGCCTTGCCGCCGTGGGCGCGAACCCGAAGCAGCTCGAAGGTGGTGTGGTTGAGCCGGCGGGTCAGGGGCGCGCCGCTCAGCGGCAGATGGCCCTGGCGGGGCATATCGGGATAGAGCCTGCTCTCACGGAACCCCTTGCCGGTGCGCCACTCGGCGACGTCGGCGGCGAAACGGGTGAAATCGTGGCTGAAGTCCGAGGGCCCGGCCGCCCGGATCGCCGCTTCGTAGGCGTTGACCGAGAAGCCGGCCGGCCGGGTGTGGATCGCATCCGCCCAGGCCTTGCGCACGATCGAGACCCCGTAGCGGTGGGCCAGCCACTCGTTCCAGACCGCGGAGCCGTACTCCTTGATCGAGCTGGTGGTCAGCGGCGTGTCGAAGCGGTGCACCCAGCGGCGGACGTAGCGCAGGTAGTCGTTGATTTCGTTGTAGACCTGATCCTCCATCCAGGTCGCGCTCGACTCGGCGAACCAGGGGTCCTGGTAGGCGTCGTAGGCGAACTGGAGGATGTGGTTGTACTCGTGGGCGAGCGTCACCTCGATGTCGTTGAGCGGCTTCGTCCCCGGGAACTCGAAGGCGCTGTAGTCGTTGTCGAGGACCAGGTAGCCGTGCAGGCGTCGCGGCAGCGGGTGGGCCTTGGAGGTCTGGCCCGGATCCGGGGCCGCGTAGCCGAACAGTTCGCCGCCGATCTGGGAGAGGTAGATGTCCGTCTTGCCGTTGCCACTGCCCATCCGACCGTCGCTCTTGGGCTCGCGCCAGCCGAGCTTGTCGTTCTCGATCGAGTGCACGTGTTCGGCGACGGAGAGGACGCGCTGGACGTAGTCGGGGATGCCGTCGCCGTTGGAGTCCTTGAGGCTGGGCGCATCGATTCCCTCGGCGACCCAGTGGACGCAGAAGTTGGGCCCGCAGGCGGGCGACCGCGGTGCCTGCGGCACCGTGTAGGCGTTGCGGTTGGGGTCGGGGTTGTCGGTCGGTCGGCCGCGGCCTTCGGTCGGCCGCGGCCTCGGCGCGATGAACGGCTTCTGCGCCGGCGAGGGGAGGCTGGGAAGGGCCGTGGCGAGGCCTGGCGAGGCCATCGCGGCAGCCGGCACGGCGGCGAGCGCCAGCAGCGCCGCCACCGAGATACCGGCCAGGTGGCGACGGCGGTCCCGCATTGGCGCCACCTTAGATGATCGATCCCCATTTTCCGCCCACCCGGATGACGCGTCACCCGAATCGGGAATCAACCATCCGGGGGGGTCTCGGCACGTTCCGAGCCTGGTGGCGGCAATACTTCGCCGATGAGCGACGGTAGTTCGACATGCGCATAGCCCTGGCCCAGATCGATCCCACGGTCGGCGACATCGACGGCAACTCGGCCAAGATCGCCGAGTGGATCGAGCGCGCCGGCGCCGAGGGCGCCGAGCTGGTGATCTTCCCCGAGCTCTGCCTGCCCGGCTACCCGGCCGAGGACCTCTACCTGAAGCCGCATTTCGTCGCCGCCAACCAGCGGGGGGTCGAGGAGCTGGCGCGGGGCGTCGAGGGAATCACCGTCCTCGTCGGCTTCGCCGAGCCGGTCGCGGCCGGCGGCGACTTCCGCCACGCCTATAACTCCACCGCCGTCCTCGCCGATGGCGCCGTCCAGGCCGTCTACCGCAAGAACAGGCTTCCCAACTACGCCGTCTTCGACGAGCAGCGCTACTTCTTGCCGGGCACCGATCCGCTCACCGTCGACGTCGGCGGCTTCGAGGTCGGGTTGACGATCTGCGAGGACTGCTGGGTGAGCGGCCCGCCGGGACAGACCGAGGCCGAGGAAGGCGCCAAGCTGATCGCCAACCCCTCGGGCTCGCCCTATCACCGCGGCAAGGGGCGCGAGCGCGAGGTGATGTTCGCCGAACGGGCGCGGGAGTACGGCGCCTATTTCGCCTTCTGCAACCTGGTCGGCGGCCAGGACGAGCTGGTCTTCGACGGCCAGAGCCTGCTGATCGGCCCCGACGGCAAGCTGCTCGCCCGCGCCGCCCAGTTCGAGGAGGAGCTGCTGGTCTGCGAGGTCCCCGGCGACGCACCCGGGCCGCTGGCCGAGTCGCTCGCCGACATCGACGAGGTCTACGGGGCGCTGCGGGCCGGCCTCCACGACTACGTCGTCAAGAACGGCTTCCAGCACGTCGGCGTCGCCCTTTCCGGCGGGATCGACTCGGCCCTGGTCGCGATGCTCGCGACCGACGCCGTCGGGCCCGAGCGGGTCAGCTGCGTGGTGATGCCGTCGCCACATTCCAGCTCTGCAACCCAGGAAGACGCCCGAACGATCGCCGCGAACCTCGGCTGCGAGCTGCTGGAGATCCCGATCGCGCCGATGATGGACGGCTACGAGCGGGCCCTGGCCGGGCTGCTCAAGCCCGGCCAGGGGCCGGGGACGGGGAAGGAGGAGCCGCCACGCGACCCGGCGCGTCCGTCGGAGCCGGACCTGGCGGCGGAGAACATCCAGGCGCGAATCCGCGGCAACCTGATGATGGCGCTCTCCAACCGCCACGGCTGGCTGGTCCTGACCACCGGCAACAAGAGCGAGATGTCGGTCGGCTACGCGACCCTCTACGGCGACATGGCAGGCGGTTTCGCGGTGATCAAGGACGTCCCCAAGGGGCTCGTGTACGACCTCGTGCGGCGCCGCAACGAGCGCGCCGGCGGCGAGCTCGTGCCCGCCGCGGTGATCGAGCGGCCGCCGTCCGCCGAGCTGCGCCCGGATCAGCTCGACAGCGACTCCCTCCCTCCTTACGACCTGCTCGACCGGATCCTCGAGGCCTACGTCGAGCGCGACCAGGGCCGCGAGGAGATGATCGCCGCGGGGATGCCGGCGGAGACCGTCGACGAGGTGATCCGGCTGGTCGACCGCTCCGAGTACAAGCGGCGCCAGGCGGCGCCAGGGATCCGGATCACCCCCCGCGCCTTCGGCAAGGACCGCCGTCTTCCCATCACCAACCGGTTCGGGGGCTGAGCGTGGTAAGTGAAACCCCTACCGAGATCGGCTCTGGACGTATTACGGCAGCGGTCGGACGGCGATCGTCATCTGGGCGAGAGCGCAGACCTTGCCGTCGTCGTTGAGGACTTCGGCGTCCCAGACCCAGGTGGTGCGGCCGCGGTGGCGGGCCCTGGCGTGGACTTCGGCGGCGCCCTCGGTGACCGGGCGGATGAAGTTGACGCTGATCGACTGCCCCATCGCGATCATCCCGTCGCCGATCACCGCCAGCGCCGTCGCCCGCGAGCAGATGCTCTCGACCAGGGTCGACATCACGCCGCCGTGGAGGAGCCCGACAGGCTGGCGCAGCTCGTCGCGCATC
>OLLT01000298.1_pt1 | contig 13024 bp, 10 predicted proteins | sample 1604621 | NCBI WGS metagenome assembly OLLT01 (sample SAMEA104055725, study PRJEB20765) | soil metagenome | biome: Arctic tundra; feature: Polygonal ground; material: soil | place: USA | collected 2011-09 | depth 0-0.5 m | reverse complement strand
TACCGCTACCGGCTGCTGACCCGGCGCCCGGCGAGCCCGTTCGAGCGGGGCCGCGCCCTCTGGTGGCCCCACCGGGTCGATCGCGCCGGCCTCGGCGCCTGCGCGGCGGCGCTCCCGGGCCGCCACGACTTCACCGCCTTCACGCCGACCCAGACCGACCACGTCCACTTCGAGCGCACCGTTTTCACCGCTGCCTGGGAGGAGGAGGGCGGCGATGTCCTCGCCTTCGTGGTCACCGCCGACGCCTTCATGCGCAGCATGGTCAGGGTCCTGGTCGGGACCATGCTCGAGGTCTCCTCGCGCCGCCGCAGCGTCCAGAGCTTCGTCCGTCTGCTCGACGGGGCCCCTCGCGGCGAGGCAGGCGAAACCGCACCTCCGCACGGCTTGTATCTGGAGTCGGTCGCCTACTCCCAGGGCCCTGTCTCATGACCAGCGCCCCGAACTAGAATCGACCGCGTGCGCATCCTCCTGACCAACGACGACGGCATCACCGCGGCCGGGCTGCAGGCGACCCGTCGGGCCCTGCGGGAGCTGGACGACGTCGTCGTCGACGTGATCGCGCCCGACAGCAACCGCAGCGCCACCGCCCGCAGCATCACCACCCGCTCGCCGCTGAGCGTCGAAGAGGTCGATTTCGGCGACGGGCACAGCGGCTTCGCCACCGATGGAACCCCGGTCGACTGCGTCCGCTTCGCCGAGCTGGGGCTGCTCGGCGGCCGTCCCGACCTGATCGTCTCCGGGACCAACCACGGCGCCAACCTCGGCGACGACATCACCTACTCCGGCACCGTCGCCGCCGCCCTTGAGGGGATCATCCTCGGCATCCCGGCGATCGCGATCTCCCAGCAGTCCTCCGGCGGCGGTCTGGGCTATGTCAGCGGCCGCTTCGACTTCGGCGTCGCCGCGGCGTTCACGGCGCAGCTGGTGACCCGGTTGGCGAGCGAGTCGATGCCGGAGGCGACGCTGATCAACCTCAACTGCCCGGCCGGCGAGCCAACGGGGATCGAGGTGACGCGGCTCGGCAAACGCATCTACAACGACGAATTGAACCTGCTCGAGGAGTCCGCGGGAGGGCGCCGCCGCTACGAGATCTACGGCTGGAAGCCGGGCTACGAGGAGATCGACGGAACCGACCTCTACGCGGTCGCGCAGGGGAAGATCTCGGTCACTCCGATCCACTTCGACCTCACCGACCACGGCGGCCTGGAGCGGCTGCGCGGCTGGGGCTTCGAGGAGATGCTGGCGGCGAGCGCACCCCTGAGCGCGGAGTGAGTTGCTGTGAGCGAGTCGGCCGAGCGGCGGGCGGGGGAGCTGCGCGAGCAGCTGGATCGTCACAACCGCCTCTACTACGTCCTTGACGAACCCGAGGTCGGCGACGACGTCTACGACGAGCTGCTCAACGAGCTGCGGGGGTTGGAGGCGGAGAACCCGGAGCTGCGGACCACGGACTCGCCGACCCAAAGGGTCGGGGCGCCGCCGCTGGGCCGCTTCGAGCCGGTCGCGCACCACGAGGCGATGCTCTCGCTCGGCAACGCCCGTGACGAGGAGGAGCTGCGGGCCTGGGAGACCCGCCTGGCGAACCACCTGAAGCGCCTCGACATCACCGCCTCGGAGTTCAGCTACACGACCGAGCCGAAGATCGACGGCCTGGCGATCACGCTCACCTACGAGGACGGGGTGCTGGTCCGCGGCGCCACCCGCGGCGACGGGCGGATCGGCGAGGACGTGACCCAGAACCTGCGCACGATCGGGTCGGTGCCGCTGCGGATCGGGCAGGCGCCGTCGCTGATCGAAGTCCGCGGCGAGGCATACCTGCCGATTGCCGCCTTCAAAGCGCTGAACGAGCGCCGCGCCGCCGCCGAGGAACCGACCTTCGCCAACCCGCGCAACTCGGCCGCCGGCTCGATCCGCCAGCTCGACCCGGCGCTGGCGGCCGAACGGCCGCTCTCGACCTGGATCTACGGGATCGGCGCCGTCCGCGGCCTCGACCTTGCCACCCACATGGACGAGATCGAGTGGCTCGGCGACCGCGGCTTCAAGGTCAACCCCGACACCGACCACCATCGCGGCGTCGAGGGCGTGGTCAAGCGCTGTCACTGGTGGGAGGAGCGGCGCGAGACCCTCGACTACGAGATCGACGGCGTCGTCGTCAAGGTCGACGAGAAGGCCCTGTGGCGGGAGTTGGGCGTCGTCGGCCGCGAGCCGCGCTGGGCGATCGCCTGGAAGTTCCCGCCGACGACGGCGACGACGAAGATGACCAGGGTTGTCTGGAACGTCGGGCGGACCGGGCACCTGGTTCCCTTCGCAATGCTGGAGCCGGTCCACGTCGGCGGCGTCACGGTCAGCACGGCGACGCTCCACAACGAGGAGGACCTGGCGCGCAAGGACGTTCGCGTCGGCGACGAGGTGGTGGTGATGCGCGCCGGAGATGTGATTCCTCAGGTCGTCTCACCGAAGCTGCCGCGCAAGAACAAGAGCGCTCGCAAACCGAAGGCGCCGCAGAAATGCCCCATCTGCGAGACGCCGACGGTGAAGCCCGAGGGCGCCGTCTTCACGATCTGCCCCAACCGCTCTGGCTGCCCCGGGCAGTCCTTCCAGCACGTCAAGCACTTCGTCAGCAAGGGGGCGATGGACATCGACGGGCTGGGGGAGAAGCAGGCGCTGCGCTTCCTCGAGGAGGGTCTGATCGAGGACGTAGGCGACATCTACGAGCTCAGCGAGGAGCAGCTGACCGGGCTCGACCGCTTTGCCGAGACCTCCGCCCGCAACCTGATCGCGGCGGTCGCCGGCTCGCGCCAGCGACCCTTCAAGCGGGTTCTTTACGCGCTTGGCCTGCCGGGGGTCGGCTACGTCACTGCCGAGGCGCTGGCCGACCACTTCGGCTCGATCGACGCTCTGCACGAGGCCGACCCCGAGCAGATCGAGGAGGTCGAGGGCGTCGGCCCGATCATGGCCGTTCAGATCGCCGAGTCGCTGGCCGACGAGCCCACCTGGGCCCTGGTCGAGAAGCTGAAGGAGAAGGGACTGCGGCTGGAGGCGGATGAGTCGGAACGGCGCGTCAGCGGCGGCCCGCTGGAAGGCAAGACCGTCGTCCTCACCGGCACCCTCCCGGAGCTGACCAGGGAGGAGGCGGCCGCACTGGTCAAGAGCACAGGCGGCAAGGTCGTGAACTCGGTCTCGAAGAAAACCGACTACGTCGTCGCCGGCGAGAGCCCCGGCTCGAAGCTGGCCAAAGCCGAGTCGCTGGGAACCGAGGTGCTCGACGAAGCCGGCCTCCTGGCTTTGCTCGAAGAAGGGTCCTAGCCAGTGGTGTGACCGGCAACGTTGCCGGTCTAGTAGGAGGCGACGACACCGGCGATCCGGTCTTGGTCGAGGTGGGCGAGTTCGAGGTTGCCGACGCCGCCCATCAGGATCGAGAAGACCATCACCCGGCCGCTGGCGTTGAAGCAGTAGCCGGAGAGATTGCTGACTCCGGTCAGGGTGCCGGTCTTGGTCCGGCAGCGACCGTAGGCGGCGGTGCCGCGCATGCGGCCGTCGACGGTGCCTTCCTTACCGGCGACCGCGAGGTCTTCGATGAATTCTTCGCCGACCGGTTCGTTGCGCATCGACAGCAGCAGGTCGGCGACCTGGCGGGGCGAGGCGCGACCGCTGCGAGTCAGGCCGGAGCCGTCGACGGCGTGGACGCCGGAGCCATGGGCGTGGGCAAAGGCGCTGACCACCGCGGCTCCGGCCGCGGTGGTGCCGCCGCTGCCGAGCCTGGCGCCGATCAGCTTGATCAGCATCTCGGCAAAGAAGTTGTAGGAGTAGACGTCGGTGAAGTTGATGATCTGGGTCAGGGTGGGGGAGCGGACGACCGCGATCGCCTTGGCGCTGGCCGGCGTCGCCGAGAGCGCCACCTTGGTCGGCACGTTGACGCCCGCGGTTCGCAGCCCTCGCGCCAGCTTCGAGGCCGCCAGCTTGGCGGGATCTGAGGAGAAGCCGCTGCTGCTGGTGGCGCCCGCGAAGCCGGAGTTGAAGTCGAGCCCGGAGAGAGGGCCGATTTCGGGGCTGGTCGCGTAATCGGAGTCGGCGACACCGCGGAGGCGGTCGAAGATCGTGTCGTCGGCGTAGAGGCGGCCGGTGATCGAGGTGATTCCCGCGGCGCGGATCTGCGGCACCAGTTCGAAGAGATCGGTGCCGACCCCGCTGAGATAGCTGTCGTAGAAGTTCGGCGTCCCCAACGCCGGATCGCCGTCGCCCTTGAGATAGAGGCTGCCGTGAAGGACCCCGTCGGCGTCGACGGTGCCGTCGCTGAAGACCCTGGTCGGGATCCGCGTCTTCGGCCCGAGCTCCGCCAGCGCGGTCGAGGTCGTGAACAGCTTCATGTTCGAGGCCAGTGGCCGCTGCGTCCCGGCGGCGCTGCCGCAGACCGTTTCCCCGCTTTCCGCATCGACGACGACCAACCCCGCCGCCGACCCGCTGCCCTGCCGCAGCCACGACTTCATCTGATCGCAAGCCTGGCTCCCCTGGGCACTCCCCACGGCCAGCAAGAGCACGCTCGCGCAAACAGCGCAGAGCAATGTCCCGGCTCGTCTCATCCCCGATACCAACACCTCAGGGGAGCAAGGTAGCGGCACCGGGCCCCGGTCGGCCGATCGCACTGGGATAATCCGTTTCATATGGGCAAAGTCGTAGACATCGAGTCCAAGCCACGACGTAAAGCTCGCGGCCGCAAAAAGCCCTCGAAGACCGCGCTGGTGCTTGGCGGTGGGGGTTTCACCGGCGGCGTCTACGAGATCGGAGCCCTCCGCGCCCTCGACCTGCTGGCGGTCAACAGCACGGTCAACAACTTCGACGTCTACGTCGGCACCAGTGCCGGTTCCTTCGTCGCCGCGATGCTGGCAAACGGCGTCACGCCTGACGAGATGATGCAGGTGCTGAACTCGCGCGTCCCCTCCGAGCTCGAAGACCTCGATCTGGCCAAGGTGCTCAAGCCCAACTACCTGGGCTTCCTGCAGAAGGCGACGGCGCTGCCGCTGCGCAGCCTGGAGCTGGTCCGCTCGCTGGCCCGGCTGGGCGAGATCTCGGCGATCGACATCGGCGTCGGCCTCGCCGAGGCGCTGCCGACCGGCCTCTACTCGGGGGCAGGGCTGAGCGACTACGTGGCCGAGGTGCTTGGTGCTGGCGATCGCGTCAACGACTTCCGCCTGCTTGAGCGTGAGCTCTACCTGACGGCCACCGACCTCGACACCTGCGAGCGGATCGTCTTCGGCGAAGACGACTGGCAGGACGTGCCGATCTCCAAGGCCGTCGAGTGCTCGACGGCGCTGCCGATCGTCTACAAGCCGGTCGAGCTGAAGGGTCGTGAGCTGGTTGACGGCGGCATCCGCTCGACGACCAACGTCGACATCGCGGTCGAAAACGGCGCCAAGTTCATCGTCGTCGTTAATCCCCTGGTCCCCTACGTCAACGAATTCGAGAAGACGATCCCGAGCGTCTTCGGCACCCGGGTCCGCCGGGTCTCGGACATGGGCATGCCGGCGATCGCCAATCAGGCCTTCCGCCTGATCGCACACTCTCGCCTGCACCAGGCGGTCGAGCACTGGCAGGAGAAGTATCCGGGCGTCGACTTCGTCCTGATCGAGCCCGAGTCCAACGATGAGCTGATGTTCGGGACGCCGATCATGGATTACTCGCGGCGGCTGAAAATCGCCCGCCACGGCTTCGAATCGGTCACCGCCACGCTCGCCAAGGACTACGAGCGCTACGAGGAGACCGCCAAACGCCACGGCCTGGAAATCTCCGCTCGACGGGTCCGCCGGGTGGTCGAGAAGGCCGGCGAGGACGAGCCCGAGCAGACTTCGGCGTGGCGGCGCGTCCTCGAGCAGACGACATCGGTTCTGCTGCGGCAGTCTGACGAGGCTTCGTAGAGCGTTTACCCCCAGGTCGAAGCTTGCCTGGGCTGCACCACACTTCGATCGAAGCTTCCCGGTCCGGTGGGCTTCCGAACTTCAGCTGGCGGTGCGTCTTCGCGAGCTTGGAAGCTTCTCTGCACGGGGGGAGGTTCCGGGCCGCGAGAGGGGGTTGGGATGCCCCGAACGTTTTGCGGAGGAGGAGAAACCACATCCGGGGCGTCAGCCTTCCGGCGCCCGACCGACGAGGTACCGAGTGAGGGGCATCCCAACCCCCTCTCGCGGCCCGCGAGTCCTACCCCGCGTAGAGCTTCTCGATCTCCCGCTCGTGCTTGGTCGCGACGACCGCCCGCTTCACCTTCAGCGTCGGCGTCAGCTCGCCGCTCTCCTGTGAGAGATCGTGGGGGAGGATCGCGACTTTCTTCACCTGCTCGACCCGGGCGAAGTTCTGGTTGATCTTCTCGACGTGGGCCTCGATCGCCGCGCGGACGTCCGGGTTCGAGGCGAGGGCCGCGGGATCCTCGGGGAGGCCGTGCTCCTTGGCGTAGGCGACCGCCTCTTCGGGGTCGAGCGTGACCAGGGCGACCAGATAGGGGCGGCGGTCGCCGACGACCACGCATTGGGAGACGAGCGGCTGCTGCTTGATTTCGGCCTCGAGGTTGGCGGGGGTGATGTTCTTGCCGCCGGCGGTGATGATGATGTCCTTTTTGCGGCCGGTGATCTTGATGAAGCCGTCGGAGTCGATCTCGCCGATGTCGCCGGTGTGGAGCCAGCCGTCGACGATCGTCTCGCGGGTCGCCTCCTCGTTCTTGTGGTACCCCTGGAAGACGTTGGGGCCCTTGACCAGGATCTCGCCATCGTCGGCGATCCTCACCTCGCAGCCGGGGAAGGGTTTACCGATCGTACCGACCTTGAAGTCGTCGGGTTTGGAGATCGTCGCCGCGGTCGAGGTCTCGGTCATCCCCCAGCCCTCGAGCACGAGGACGCCGGCGGCGTCGAAGAAGCGCAGGATCTCCGGATTGATCGGCGCCGCGCCGGAGACCGCGAGGCGCAGCCTGCCGCCGAAGAGGTTGCGGATTTTCGACAGCACCTGCTTGTCTGCGAAGGCGTAAGAGCGGCTGAGCAGGAAGCCGGGCCTTCGGCTGCTGCGTTCGGCCTCGCGCATCTTCGCGCCGACCCCGATCGACCAGTCGAAGATCGCCTTTTTCAGCCCCCCCTGTTTTTCCATGCCACTGTTGGCGGCGGTGTAGATCTTCTCGAAGATCCGCGGCACCGAGGGGAAGTAGGACGGTTTCAGTTCTCCCAGGTTGGGGAGGATCTTCAGCGGGTCGCGCTCCCAGTAGGCGATCGTCGCGCCGAGGTCGAAGCTGCCGAGCTGGATCAGCAGCGCGAACGAGTGGGCGAGGGGCAGGTAGAGGTAGCTGACGTCCTCGTCCTCGATAACGCTGGTCTCGTTGACCATGTCGAGCATCGAGCGGTAGTTGCCGTGGCTGATCACACAGCCCTTCGGCGGGCCGGTGGTGCCCGAGGTGTAGATGAAGGTGCAGATGTCGGCCGGGGTGACCGCCGAGTAGCGCTGCTCCCAGAGCGCGGCGTCGACACCGGCGCCTTTGGCCGCCAGATCCTCCCTGGAGATCGCGTCCGGCGCGCTACCGGTCATCAGCACCACCTGCTCGAGCTCCGGCAGCTGTGCGCGCACGTCGCGGATCTTCTGCAGTTGTTCGTCGTCCTCGACGATGACGACCTTGGCGTCGGAGTTCTCGATCACGTAGCGGCACTCCTCGGGGGAGTTGGTCTGGTAGATCGGGACCACGATCGCGCCGATCGAGAGCGCGGCGAAGTCGAAGTAGGTCCACTCCGGGCGGGTGTTGCCGAGGATCGAGACCCGGTCGCCCTTCTCGATTCCCAGCGCGGTCAGGCCGAGCGCCAGCGGGCGGACGATCTCGAGCACCTCCGAGAAGCTGCGGTCGACCCACTTGCCGCCGTCCTTGTAGCGGACCGCCGGGCGGTCGCCGTAGAGCTCGGCCGCCAGCGGCAGCAGATCCGCCAGCGTCTTCGACTTAGTGCCCCTCCCCGCCATTCGGGGGAAGTCTATTCAGTGCCGGGTGACGGCGGAAGGTCGCGTTGCCTGGCCCCTGCCGATGCTTCGCAGCGAGGTTTCGAAGAGGGTCCTGTCGATCCGGCCGTGGAAGATCGGGATGCCCATCTCGACGCATCTCCCGATCACCTCCTGCTGTTTCATCTGCAGCTGCTCGGCGAGCTCGCTCGGGGTCAGGTGATTGGCCATCGATGACCTCCCATGTAGTTGAAAGTGGGTAGTCGCATATTTATCGCTCGGCGCGGACATGTCAATCGCCCCGCCGCCGCACCTTGCGGGTTCCCGGATCGCCCGGTCGCGATAATGGACGCCGATGTCAGAGGTCGCCGTCAAAGCTATGCCCCGCCGTGGCCGGCTCTGGGTGATCGCCGTCCTCGCCCTGGGCATAGGCGGGCTCGCCTATGCGATCGTGCAGATCTCGACCCAGAAGGCCGACAAGAACCTGATCCACATCGAAGGCGTCTCCGAAGCCCAGGAAATCTTCGGCGGGGTGCCGCAGGAAGGCGACCGGCTCGGTTCCTCGGACGCGCCGGTGACGATCGAGATCTTCAACGACCTGCAGTGCTCGAGCTGCCGCGAAGACTTCCTCAGCACGATCCCCGGCTTGACCGAAAACTACGCTCGACCGGGCAAGGTGAAGCTGCTCTACCGCCATTACTCGAACGCCGAAAATCCGATCGAGCTCGGTTTCTACGGTGCCGAGGCGGCGGCCGAACAGGGCTATGGCTGGCAGTACGCCTATCTGTTCTTCCGCAACCAGGACGAACTCGAACGCGTCGGCAGCAACCATTTCCAGGACTTCATCGATTCCGTCGCCGGGGGCGTGGAGGAACTCAACGCGCCCGAATGGGAAGCCGATCTGGAAGAAGACGGCCAGAGCGGCGGCCCGATCGCCCGCCGCCTGCAGGGATACGACGAACTCGGCACCAACCTCGGCATTCGCACCGGCCAGGCGGCGATCGTCAGCGGCCCCAGCGGCACCGAAACGCTCCAGGATGGTCCCACCCTGGGCGAAATCGAACGGGCGATCGCGGCGGTCGAATAGCTCAGGCGGTGGGACGGATGCCGGCCCGGGCGCGGCGCTCGATCATCGCGCCCCACTCCGAGTCGTCGATCAGAACGGGCTCCGTGGTTGCCAGGAAGTCCGCCAGGATCTCTGCCAGGCCCTCGGGATCTTCGAGGTTTGGGAAGTGGGCGGCGCGGGGAAGGGTCTCGAAGCGGCAGTGAGGGATCGCGCGTTGGGCCTCGCGCCCGTGGGCGATCGGGATCGTGCGGTCGCGCTCGCCCCAGACGATCAGGGTCTGCATCTGGCCGAGCAGGTAGAGGCGGTCGCGGGCGCTGACCCGCTGGCCCTTGACGTCGATTACCGCGCGCAGGGTCTCGAGGAAGGCGCGACGCGAACCGGGCTCCTGCAGCGGTCCCAGCGCTCGCGCGACCGCCTGCAGATAGACACCGGTCGAGTTGCCGCGGGCGCGCAGCCAGGTGCTGCCGCCGGTGATGGCGCCGACCAGGCTTGGCCGCGTGGCGAGGTGCAGCAAGCCCGCCGAGCCCGGCAACGCCGCGCCGCGGAGCAACGGGCTGACTTCGTGGCCCAGGCCACCGCTGGAGATCAGCGCCAGGCGCTCGGTGCGCTGGGGGAACTGGTAGAAGAACTGCATCGCCACGCCGCCGCCGAGCGAGTGGCCGACGATCGTCGCCGATTCCACCCCGATCGTCGTCATCAGGTCGCGGATGCCGGCGGCGTGGGCGCCGAGTGAATAATCCCCGCGCGGCGTCGCCGAATCGCCGTGCCCGATCAGGTCGGGGGCGATCACCTGGTGGGAGCCGGCGAGCCGCATCGCGACCCGCTCCCAGTGCCGCGAGGAGTTGATCATTCCGTGGATCAGGACGACCGCCGGGCCGCTGCCGGCGGTGCGGTAGACCGCCCGGTGCCCGTGGAGATCCACCTCGTGCGCCTCGAAGGCACCGCTCGCGTGCATTCCAGGACCCTAAACGGCGCCGTCTCGAACCTGCATTGGGGCTGCTGCTGAACTGCCTCATCGGGGCGCCCGGATTTGAACCGGGGACCTCACCGACCCGAACGGTGCGCGCTACCAGGCTGCGCCACGCCCCGAGAGCGGCGATTATCCCAGAGTGGCGTTCAGACGCGGAGCGGCCCTCTCCCCAAGGGAGGAGGGCGCTACTTTGGTGGTCGCGCCGGTTCCAGCTAAGGCAATGGTCCGCAAGCTCCCTCCACTAGTCGCAATCGTGCTGCTGGCGCTGGCGCCGGCGGTCGCCCAGGCGTACCTGCCAGCCGGGTTCATCGGCGTCTCGCCGCAGAGCGCGGCGAACAGCAAGGACTTCGAATTGATGAGCGAGGCCGGGGTCGACAGCGTCCGGTTGCCGCTCTACTGGCCGGGAATCGAGGCCAAGGACCCCGAGCTCGCCGAACCGGACTGGTCGAGCTTCGATCGCGAGGTCGAACTGGCGGCAGAATCGAACATCCGGGTGATGCCGTTCGTCCTCGGCACGCCGGGATGGGTGGCGCCGGAAACGATCGACCTGCCGGTCCACAGCGCCTTTCAGCGCCGGGCCTGGACCAGCTTCCTGCGGGAGGCGGTGGAACGGTACGGGCCCTGGGGCGACTTCTGGAGCGAACACACGAAGCTGCCCTTCTTGCCGATCCACCGCTGGGAGATCTGGAACGAGGAGAACCTCGTCACCTTTGCCGCCCACCCGAGCCCGGTCGACTACGCGACCCTGCTGCGGCTCTCCGGCCGGGTGCTGCACCGAGTCGACGCCGATTCGCAGGTGATCGTCGGCGGCCTCTTCGGGAGGCCGCTGCAGGTGCCGCCCAACGTCGCCTCGGGGGACTTTCTCTCCCGCCTGTACAGGGCGCGAAACGTGAAGCGCTACTTCGACGGGGTCGCCCTGCACCCCTACGTGGCGGAAGCAAGGGCCATGGGGGTTCAGCTGCAGAACCTGCGGCGGATCATGCGCGTCCACCACGACTCGACGACGCCGCTCTACGTGACCGAGCTGGGATGGGGCTCCCAAAGCGGCCCTACGCGCTGGGAGCGCGGCCTCGGCGGCCAGGCCAACCAGCTCTCGAAGGCGTTCTCGCTGCTCTCCGCCAACCGCCTGCGCTGGGGGGTCGACGGCGTCTGGTGGTTCACCTGGACCGACGAAGGCGGCAGCTGCCAGTTCTGCCGCTCGGCCGGGCTGCTGACCGAAGATCGCGAGGCGAAGCCGTCCTGGTACCGGTTCAACGCCTGGACCGGCGGCGATCCGGACACGGTCCCGCGGGCCCGGTTCGAGAACGGCGACGAGATCAAGGCGCCGCAAGCCGGTGAAGAATCCGAACCGGCCGGAGCCGGCGGCGAATAGACGGCGGCGGCCCCGAGCGATCCGCGCCGTTAGGCTCTTTCTCAACTTCGAACTCGACCAGAGGAGACGCCAGTGCCTTTCTCCGTGCCAGACCTTCCCTACGCCTACGACGCGCTCGAGCCCCACATCGACGAGGCGACGATGCGAGTCCACCACGACAAACACCACCAGGCCTACGTCGACAAAGCCAACGCCGCCCTGGAGGGCACGGAGTGGGCCGACAGCGACGTCGAGGACGTCCTCAAGAGCCTCACCAGCCTGCCCGCCGACAAGCAGGGCCCGGTTCGCAACAACGCCGGCGGCCACTACAACCACTCGCTCTTCTGGCTGATGATGAGCCCCGACGGTGGCGGCGAGCCGCAGGGCGAGCTGGGCGCCGCGATCAGCGAGGCCTTCGGCTCCTTCGACGCCTTCAAGGAGGAGTTCAAAGCCGCCGGCATCGCCCGCTTCGGCTCCGGCTGGGCCTGGCTGGTCAAGGACTCCTCCGGCGCCCTCAAGGTCGTCTCGACGCCGAACCAGGACTCGCCGATCGCCGACGGCAGCACGCCGCTGCTCGGCGCCGACGTCTGGGAGCACGCCTACTACCTCAAGTACCAGAACAAACGCCCCGAATACCTCGACGCCTTCTGGAACGTAGTCAACTGGGATTACGTGACCGAGGCCTTCGCCTCGTAACCGGACGCGAAAACCAAGCAATTCGGCGGACGCAGGGAGGCTGGGACGGGGAGCGCACTCAGGTGCGTGACCCGGTCTGGCCGACCGAGGACTCCGAAGGGCGCAGGTTTGCAGCGTCCGGGATCTGGGACATCGCGTGCTCGGCCAAGGCGGTGATGGTGAGACTGGGGTTGACGCCGACGTTGGCGGGAACCGCGGCGCCGTCGCAGACGAGCAGGTTCTCGTAGCCGAAGACGCGCTGGCGCGAGTCGACGACTCCGTCCTCGGGGCTGTGGCCGATCACGGCGCCGCCGAGGATGTGGGCGGTCGTCGGGATGTTCATCAGCGCCTCGTTGGTCGAGCTCTGGGCGATCCCGCCGGTCCGCTTCGCCAGCCACTCGGCGGCTTGGTTGGCGACCGGGATGAAGGTCGGGTTGGGGCGCTCAGGATCCTGCTCGGTCTGTAGGCGCACGTCGCCGGAGCGCTTCAGCGTCGGCCGCAGGGCGATCGCGTTGTCGAGCGTCTGCATGACCAAGAGGATGATCGTCCGTCGCGACCAGTTTCTGGGGAAGAGGACCTTGGCGAAGCGGCCGGGATGGCGGACGATCTGGGCCAGCAGCTTCAGCGGCCGCGTCACCCGCGTGCCGTCGCCGACCATCAGCGTGTAGAGCATGCTCATCGAGTTGCCGGCCTTGCCGTAGGTGACCGTCTCGATGTGGGTGTGCGGATCGGGGTAGATGCTGGAGGTGATCGCGACCCGCTTGGTCAGGTCGTCGGGATAGTCCTCGGGGACCGTGACCGCGAGGATCATCTCGCTGTTGGTCCGCACCAGCTCGCCCAGCCGCGAGGAGATCCTCGGCAGGGAGCCGCCGAGGCGGCAGCGCTGCAGCAGCCTGTTGGTTCCCAGCGGACCGGCGGCGACGATCACGCCGCGGGCGGTGAGGGTGCTCCGGCCGCGGCCGGAGCGCAGGCCGGGGCGCTCGCTGGTGACCGCGTAGCCCTCGCTGCCGTCGGC
>OLLT01000364.1_pt1 | contig 13087 bp, 8 predicted proteins | sample 1604621 | NCBI WGS metagenome assembly OLLT01 (sample SAMEA104055725, study PRJEB20765) | soil metagenome | biome: Arctic tundra; feature: Polygonal ground; material: soil | place: USA | collected 2011-09 | depth 0-0.5 m | reverse complement strand
GTATTGAGCACCGCCGACTTCGACCGCGTTGCTCGCTACCCCTGCCGCTGCCCTCGACCCAGGGGATTCGTGGAACTACTCATCTAGGGCTTGACGACGCCTATGACATCGCCGTTGTCGCGTCAGCCGATACCGATCTTGTCCCGGCGCTGTCGTTCGTGGTGCATCGCTGCAAAGAGAAGAAAGTCGAAACGATCACGTGGGCGCCCGAGCCGGGCTATGAGGCTGATACGGCAGCACCCGTCGATATTCCTGGAGGGGGAGTCTCCCGCTTGGCTCTTCCTAAGAGCGACTTCGATCGAATAGCCGAGCGCCGTAATTTCATGCTCGACAAGACAGAACCCGCAGATCGCGTCGGTGACAAGCGCTGGGACAGGATCAAAGGCCGCCTAGGCGCCTAGGCGGCAGACAGCCCCCCAATTAACCCTCTTAGTCGCTCGAATCCCCAGGATCTTCCCCGGACATATCCTGGGAACGGTATGCCTGAAGCATCGCCTCGGCCTGCCAGAGTGGAACGCCTGCAAGGAACGCTCCGAGTAGGTCACTGGTCGTAGTCCGGCGGCCAAATCCCCGTTGGAGAGCCATTTCATACTTTCGTAGGTGGGACTTCACGGCAGGACTAACTTCGATCTGCGTCCGCTCTGGTTTCGTCCGAGATGGCACGTAGCCTCCATGGGAAAGGTCTGGAAGAACCCAGGAAGAATAGCCATACGACGACAAGCGAGCCAGTCGGACTAGGCTGAAAGGCAAGGATCGGAAATGAGCGAGAAAACGAGGCTCAAGGAGTTGATCCTCTACCTCGCGAAGAGGATGGAGGAGGACCACCACATTGGCCGTGGGCGAATCAAGCTGGCCAAGTTGCTCTGGCGGTCTGACTTCGGCTCTTTCTGGCTCCATGGCGAGCCGATCACCGAGACGACCTACCAGGCGGACAAACTCGGCCCCTCGCCTGTAGGCGAGATGCTCGCGGTGCGCGACCTTGAAGGCGAAGGTCGGCTTGCAATGCAGAACGAGTGGGACCGGCAAGAGATACCCGTCGCTATGGGGAGCCCACCCGACCTACGGCTCTTTACGGCAGCGCAGATATCTTTGGTTGATCGTCAACTGAGCGAGTACCGCCATGTCACCGCACATGCGATGGTCGATGAGGCCCACGAATTTCCCGGCTGGGTCCATGCATGGCGGGGAGGACAGGGCAAGCGTAAACCGGTGCCCTTCGAGTCGGTCTACTGGGACGCCCGGACTGAGCTTGAAGATTGGGAGCAAGCCGAGGCAAGGGTTCTAGCCGCCCGGCTCGGTATGACCCCTAGTTAGTGGGGGTCTTCCACGACAAAAACTTTGAAGACGAACTCAACGCGGTAGGCGTTGATCCGAAACGCCTCGACGGCGCGATGATGTACGTCGAACAGCAGCTTTCCGAGGAACCTTCGATCGGCATCGAATCGGCTGTTCCGGGCATCTACGTGGCGCCTGTGAGGCTCCCGTCTGGGAACGGCCAGTTGATCCTGGTGTCGATCTACTACACCTACGACGGGGAAGACGTGACTTTCCGAATGCTTAGACGGGCGCTTTGAGCCAGCGCCTCGTGGCGGTCAGTCGCCGGCGGGAGAGTGATACCGGCATGGGCCGGAATGTCCAGCCTCCAGGGTGCATTGCTTCCCCTTCCAGCGCACCGAGCATTGCTTCGGCTCCCCCTCAGAGTCTGCGACATCGACGCTAAGGAGCGCCTTTAGCGCCTGCGTCGGCTTCAGGGGATTGAGGGAGACTCGGTCGTCGTCTGACATTGGGTCAAGAATAGACGCGTCCAAGGCTTGATCAGCCGGGTTACGCCAAGTGGCGTTTTACACTTGGCTTTCTAGAGCCAATATTTTTACCTTGAAAGATTTTGTTTGCATCCCCTGCGACCGGTAGCCTCTGTCAAGTTCATGCGGCCTCCGCCTTTCGGGAGGACTTAGACAAAGGGTCGCCCTCGGCTTGCGGGCGGCCCTTTTGTCGTTCAGCCGTCCGCTCCTGCCTCTACCGTTTTGTCCATCGTGATTCCTGAATAGGAAACAGGCCGTTTAGCCGATTCGTCTGCGAACCGCATGAACACCGGCATCGCAGATTTTGATCGGCTTCCGCAAATGCAAGCCAACGCTGACACGCGACTTCAGGCGATGCCCGTTCTCCGGGGCCTGATTCCTTGCCCGCCGGCGCCTCCGCCTTCCCCTTGCCTTGTCGCGTCCGATAGTCGGATGCGTACGACGAAGTCAGGGCAGGTGATGTCTTTGTTGTGAGGTCACGGACCGGGCTCCCGATTTCTGACTCCGTTAGCCCGGCCCGCCAACCCCAAACTGCTTGGGCGAGGGCGGTTTGCGCCGTCCTCGCCACTTCTATCCGCCCCCTTAGCTCAGCGGAAAAACGGCTCACAGGCCACAGAGCAGCGCCTTTTCGAAGCGCCATGCCCCGGTTCGAATCCGGGAGGGGGCATTTGCAGCGTATATCGACTACCCCTGGGGTTGTCGTAGGTAACCGTTGCAGGTTCGGCCGTTCGGCCAGTTTCCCTGCATCGAGGCGGAACGGGCTCGATTCCCTGGACTCGCCGCGAATGGCTGGGTTTGTCAGCGCCAACATCGCCCTGTTTTTCCACGATTTGCAGGTATTTCGGCCCCCGGTGCCCTGTCTTCCACGGTCCCAAACTGGTATTCTTATGGCAACTCGCGTTACGCCCCGATCCGGGTGGAGCCGTTCTCCACGCGTCGGGGTTTTCTGTGTCAACCGGAAGGGACTCATTGTCTGAGAACAAAGCCAACTCCTCGACCACGGACGCCTCCTACGGCGCCGCCGACATCACCGTCCTCGAGGGCTTGGAAGCGGTTCGCAAACGTCCCGGCATGTACATCGGCTCGACCGGGCCCCGCGGCCTCCATCACCTCGTCTACGAGGTCGTCGACAACTCCGTCGACGAGGCCCTCGCCGGCCACTGCGACAGCGTTCGCGTCGTCCTCCACCCGGACAACAGCTGCACGGTCGAGGACGACGGCCGCGGCATTCCGGTCGGGATCATGGAGAAAGAGCAGCGCCCCGCCGCCGAGGTCGTGCTCACGGTTCTGCACGCCGGCGGCAAGTTCGGCGACGGCGGCGGCTACAAGGTCTCCGGCGGACTGCACGGCGTCGGCGTCTCCGTCGTCAACGCCCTCTCCGAGCGACTGCACCTGCAGATCAGCCGTGACGGCTACGTCTGGTCGCAGGACTACGAGCGCGGCAAACCGATGACCGACCTGGCCAAAGGCGAGCCGACCTCGGCGCACGGGACGAGCATCACCTTCCTGCCCGACCTGGAGATCTTCGAAGAGATCGAGTTCGACTTCGAGACCCTGGTCGAGCGGTTGCGGGAGACCGCCTTCCTCACCCGCGGGCTGAAGATCGAGTTGATCGACGAGCGCCGCGAGACCAACAGCGTCACCTTCCAGTACGAGGGTGGAATCGAGGACTTCGTCCGCCACCTCAACGAGAACAAGGACGAGGTCCACAAGAAGGTCATCTACTTCGAGGGCGGCAAAGACGAGGGCGCGGTCGAGCTGGCGATGCAGTGGAACAGCTCCTACCAGGAGTCGATCTTCAGCTTCGCCAACAACATCAACACCCACGAGGGCGGCTCCCACCTCTCCGGCTTCCGCTCGGCGCTGACCCGCACCCTGAACGCGTACGCGCGGAGCAAAGGGCTGCTCAAAGAGAAAGAGGACAACCTCGCCGGCGAGGACGTGCGCGAGGGGCTCACCGCGGTGATCTCGGTCAAGCTGCACGACCCCCAGTTCGAGGGGCAGACCAAGACCAAACTCGGCAACCCGCCGATCCGCGGCCTGGTCGAGGAGATCGTCAACCGCAAACTCGGCGAGTACCTGGAGGAGAACCCGGCCGACGCGCGGCGGGTGATCATGAAGGCGGTCGACGCCTCCCGTGCCCGCGCCGCGGCGCGCAAGGCACGCGACCTGACCCGCAAGTCGGCGCTGGAGAACTCGACTCTGCCGGGCAAGCTCGCCGACTGCTCGGTCAAGGACCCGAGCCTGGCCGAGATCTTCGTGGTCGAGGGAGACTCCGCCGGCGGCTCCGCCAAGCAGGCCCGTGACCGCAACACGCAGGCGGTGCTGCCGTTGCGCGGCAAGATCATCAACGTCGAGAAGAGCCGGATCGACAAGGTCCTCGCCAACAACGAGATCCAGGCGCTGATCACGGCGATCGGGACCGGCGTCCACGACGAGTTCGACATCGAGGGAGCCAGGTACCACAAGATCGTGATGGCGACCGACGCCGACGTCGACGGCGCCCACATCCGCACCCTCGTCCTCACCTTCCTCTACCGGCAGATGCCGGAGTTGATCGACGCCGGCTACGTCTACATCGCCAAACCGCCGCTCTACCGGGTCAAGCAGGGCAACCAGGAGACCTACCTGGAGCGCGAGTCCGAGCTCGAGGAGCTGCTGCTGCGCGGCAAGCTCGAGGACTTTGAGCTGATCGACGCGGCGGGCAGCAGCAAGAAGCTGACGACGAGCCGCTGGCAGGCCTACGTGCGGCGCTCGAAAGAGTACGAGGGCTGGGGCTCCTCGCTGCAGGCCGAGTTCGGCAGTGAGACCGTCCGCTTCCTCGAGGAGTCGAACCTGCTCGACGAGGCCGTCGGCAGCGTCGCGGCGGCGGCCAGGCTGCTCGCCGGTAAAGCTCCGGAGGGCGCTCCCTTCGACACCGAGGTGATCACGGTCGACGACGATCTCCTCGTCGTCAAGGCGGTCGAACGCGCGAGCGGCCTGGCCCGCACGCACCGGCTGCCGGCGACGCTCTTCTCCCACTACGACTACCGCAAGTTCATCGAGGTCCACGAGGCGCTCCTGAAACAGGTCGGGCGGCCGCCCTTCGAAATCAAGTTCGGCGAGCGCCGCAACGCGGCGATCTCCTTCCAGACGCTGCGCGGCGCCGTCCTCGAGCTGGCCCGGCACGGCGTCCAGCTGACCCGGTTCAAGGGGCTCGGCGAGATGAACGCCGATCAGCTGCGTGAGACGACGATGGACCCGGCCAGCCGCACCCTGGCCCGGGTCACGCTCGAAGACGCGACCGCCGCCGACCGGATCTTCTCGATGCTGATGGGTGATCAGGTGGCTCCCCGCCGGGAGTTCATCGAGGCCCACGCGAAGGAGGTGCGCTTCCTCGATGTGTAGCGCGACCGGAACGGAGGGAAGCTGATGGCCCTCGACGCCCTGACCGGCCACATCGAAGACCGCGGCCTCGAGAAAGAGATGCGCTCGTCGTACCTCGACTACGCGATGAGCGTGATCGTCGGCCGGGCGCTGCCGGATGCCCGCGACGGCCTCAAGCCGGTCCACCGCAGGGTGCTCTACGCGATGCATGACGTCGGCCTGCAGCCGACTCGCGCCTACCGCAAGTGCGCCTTCATCGTCGGCGAGGTGATGGGCAAGTACCACCCTCACGGCGACTCGGCGATCTACGACACGCTGGTGCGGATGGCGCAGGAGTTCTCGCTGCGCTACCTGCTCGTCGACGGTCAGGGCAACTTCGGCTCGATCGACGACGACCCGGCGGCGGCGATGAGGTACACCGAGGCGCGGTTGACCCGACTCGCGACCGAGCTGCTGCGCGACATCGACGCCGACACCGTCGACTTCGGCCCCAACTACGACGAATCGACCCAGGAGCCCCTGGTCCTGCCGGCGCGCTTCCCGAACCTGCTCGTCAACGGCAGCTCGGGAATCGCGGTCGGGATGGCGACTAACATCCCGCCGCACAACCTACGCGAGGTCGCCGGCGCGGTCGCCGCCTACATCGACGACCCGGAGATCGACATGGCGGGCCTGATGGAGCACATCAAGGGCCCCGACTTCCCCGGCGGCGGGATCATGAGCCGCGAGGGCATCCGCGACGCCTACGCCTCCGGCCGCGGCAGCATCAAGGTCCGCGCCCGCGCCCACGTCGAGCCGTTGAGGGGGGGCAAGGAGGCGATCATCGTCACCGAGCTGCCGTTCACCGTGAAGAAGCTCGGCGACGGCGGACTGGTGACCAAGATCGCCGATCTCGTCCGCGACAAGAAACTAGAGGGGATCTCCGACCTCCGCGACGAGTCCGACGGCTCGGGCATGCGGCTGGTCATCGAGCTCAAACGCGTCGGCCCGCCGGCCAAGGTCGTCCTCAACAACCTCTACAAGAAAACCTCGATGCAGACGACCTTCGGCGCCAACATGGTGGCGCTGGTCGACGGCGTTCCACGGACGCTGAGCCTGCTCGAGCTGATCCACCATTACGTCGACCATCAGCGCGAGGTCGTCACCCGCCGGACCCAGTACGAACTGCGCCGGGCCGAGGCGCGCGCCCACATCCTCGAGGGGCTGCTGGTCGCGCTCGACAACCTCGACGCGGTGATCAAACTGATCCGTGCCTCGACCGACCCCGACGCCGCCCGCGACGGCCTGATCTCTCAGTTCGACCTCTCGCGCGAGCAGGCGCAGGCGATCCTCGACATGCGCCTGCAGCGCCTGACCGCGCTCGAGGCCGACAAGGTCAGGGCCGAGCACGCCGACCTGATGGAGCGGATCGGCGAGCTGCGCGCGATCCTCGGCGACGAGGCGAAGGTGATGGCCATCGTCAAAGAGGAGCTGGCGGAAGTCGTCGAGTCCTACGGCGACGAGCGGCGCACCGAACTGGCCCATTTCGAGGGGGACGTCGGGATCGAGGACATGATCGCCGACCAGCAGATGGTGATCTCGCTGACCGCCTCCGGCTACGTCAAGCGGCTGCCCCTCGCGACCTACCGCCAGCAGCACCGCGGCGGCGTCGGCGTGATGGGGATGAACCTCAAAGACGACGACTACATCGCCCACCTCCACATCTCCTCGACCCACGACTACCTGCTCTTCTTCACCAACCGCGGCAAGGTCTACCGGCTCAAGGTCTACGAGCTGCCGGAGGGTTCGCGCAACGCCAAAGGCAGCTCGCTGAACAACCTGCTGCCTCTTCGCGAAGGCGAGAAGGTGATGGCGGTGATCCCGACCAGGGACTTCAAAGAGAACAGGTACCTGGCCTTCGCCACCGCCAAAGGCCTGATCAAGAAGACCGAGTTCCTCGCCTACAACACGCCGATCCGCGCCGACGGGATCATCGCGATCAAGGTCCGCGACGGCGACGAGCTGGTCCAGGTCCGGCTGACCTCGGGCGAAGACGACATCCTGATGGTCTCCCACTCCGGCCATGCCTCGCGCTTCTCGGAGGAGCTGGTGCGGTCGATGGGCCGCGACACCAGCGGCATCAAGGGCATGAACGTCGCCGGTAAAGGCAACCGCGTCCTGGCGATGGACATCGCCCGCAACGACACCGAACTGTTCGTCGTCACCGAGAACGGCTACGGCAAGCGCACCCCGGTCGCCGAGTATCCGATCAAGGGCCGCGGGACCAAAGGGGTCCTGACCGCGCGCCTGACCGAGAAGAAGGGCGGCCTCGCCGGCGCCCTGATCGTCGCCGAGCACCAGGAGCTCCTCTTCATCTCCCAGAACGGCATGGTCCAGCGCACCTCCGTCAGCGGCATCTCCCAGATGGGTAGATCGACGCAGGGGGTGAAGGTGATGAACATCAAGGACGACGACCGGGTCAGCGCCGTGGCGCTGGTGGTCGAGTCCGATTCCCCGGAGCCGGCGGCTCCTGAGGCTCAGGGGGATGAGCTTCCTGTGGTGGACGGGGCCGAGGCGGACGGCGCGGACTGGTAGGCCGTCCGCGCGAACGGCTGTGGAGGCTCGACGGGCCCTACACGTCCGCGCCCACGCGACGGTCTCGTCAGTGGCGAGCTTTCGCAATGCGTCTACCCGTGGGAGCCGGCCTCAAGTATCCGGTACCTAGTGCCGATTGCTTCGAGATGACCGCTGAACGCGCCAGCCTGGGAAGGGATGCGCTGCGGGCGCCGGCACCGCCCTCGGCTTTGGTCGAGCAACCAGACGACGATCTCCGTCGTCTTGGCGAGGCGCTGAAGGCGCGAGTCGACGATGTCCTCACCCTCACCGTCGATCGAACCGCGGGCCCGGATCACGATGTCGACGCCGTCGTCCAGGACAGCTTCGACCGAATCAGCAGGAGCTCGACGGTCGCCGTGGCCCGCTGGATCTCGGGAGAGGGCATGGAGGTGGCGATCGAGGCCGGGCGGGAAACCTGGGAGATCTTCGGCGAGCTGGCGGTGCATCGCGCGGCGTCGCTGGACGAGGTGACCTGGCGCTGCTTCTGGTGGCGCAACGTGATGGCCGAGGTGCTGCGGGAGACCGCGACGAAGCTGAGCACCCCTCCCGACGTGCTCGCCCAGTCCCTGAACATCCTGCAGCTGAGCCTCGAGTTCAGCCTGCTGCGGATGTGCGAGTGCTTCGAGACCGAGCGCCAGCGAGCCGATGAAGAGCTGACGCGGCGTGAGGAGGAGCTTTCGTTCCTCGCGACCCACGATGCCTTGACCGGCCTCCCGAACCGCACCTTGATCCAGGACCGCGTCGAGCAGATGATCGCCCGTTCGCGTCGCAGCCAAACGCCGGTGGCGGCGCTGTTCATCGACCTCGACAATTTCAAGGACGTCAACGACACGCTCGGCCATGGGGTCGGCGACGAACTCCTCTGCGCCGTCGCCGCCAGGCTCGACGCGGTGGTACGGGACGCCGATGCGCTGGGGCGACTCGGCGGAGACGAGTTCGTGGTGATCTCCGAGGAGCTTTCGCTGGCGGCCGGCCCCGAGCTGATCGCCGAGCGCCTGCTGGAAGCGCTCGAGCAGCCGTTCAGGCTGGGGACCGAGAAGGAGATTCGAGTGAACGTGGCGGCGAGCATCGGGATCGCGATGGGCGATCGGACCTCCGCCGAGGAGCTGCTGCGCGAGGCCGACATCGCGATGTACCGGGCCAAGTGGGACGGCAAGAATCGCTACGTCGTCTTCGAGACCAGCATGCAGGACACGGTGCAGAAGCGCATGGAGCTCGAGATGGATCTGCGCGAAGCGCTCGAGAACGAAGAGTTCCTCCTCGCCTATCAGCCGACGATCGACCTGAGCGACATGAGCCCGACCGGGGTGGAGGCGCTGATCCGCTGGGAGCATCCCAAGCGCGGCGTCCTTCAACCCGACGATTTCATCCCGCTGCTCGAGGAGACGGGGCTGATCAGCGAGGTCGGTAAATGGGTTCTGGATCAGGCCTGCGTTCAGGGCGCCGGCTGGCGAGCGGCCGGCTTCCCGATCAGCATGGCTGTCAACGTCTCCGGGCGCCAGCTCGACTCCGACCAGCTCGTGGTCGACATCGAAGGCGCGCTCTCGGAGAGCGGTCTGGATCCCGCGGCGCTGACGATCGAGGTCACCGAGACGACGCTGATGAAAAACATCGAGGAGACCGCCCACCGGTTGACCGCGATCAAGGCGCTCGGCGTGCGGATCGCGATCGACGACTTCGGCACCGGCTACTCATCGCTCGCCCATCTGCAGCGCTTCCCGGTGGACGCGTTGAAGATCGACCGCTCGTTCATCTCGGGCTTGAATAGCAACCAGGAGGGCGCGACGCTGATCCGCTCCCTCGTGCAGCTCGGCAAGGCCCTCTCGATCGAGACCTTTGCCGAGGGGATCGAGCAGCCGCACGAGCTCTCGCTGCTCCAAGACGAGGACTGCGACAGCGGCCAGGGCTTCCTGATCGCCCGCCCCCTTGACGCCGCCGCCACCGAGGAGTTCCTGCGGAGCTGCGCCGACCGCACCGTTCCTGCGCTGGCGCCACAGAACAAGTAGGCACGGCGCAGCCGGCCCCAGGAACTGCGGCCGAGGCGCCCGCCCCACCCTCCGAGGACCGCCTCCTTCTAAGCGGCCTGAGGTAAGTACTGCTCCCACGCCGAAGGAATCTTCGGACTCGCCACCTGGATGAAGACCGTCGCCGCCGGCGCCTTCGGCGAGTTCTTCGGGTGCATGTGGATCTCGCGGGGGAGGCGGTTGCCCTTGCGGCGGTTGCAGGTCGCGCAGGCGGCGACGATGTTCTCCCAGACCGACTTTCCGCCGCGACTGCGGGGGATCACGTGGTCGACGGTGAGGCCGGATTTGGTCGAGCCGCAGTACTGGCAGGTCCAGGAGTCGCGGGCGAGGACGGCGCGGCGGGTGATTTTGCGGCGGTGGGCCTCGCGGGGGATTCGCACGTAGCTGACTAGGCGGATCACGTCGGGGCGCTCCATCGTCATGTGCTCGGAGTGCAGGGCGGCGCCCTCGCGCTGCTCCAGCAACTCGGCCTTTTCCTTCAGCAGCAGCACAGCGGCCCGTCTCAGCGTGCAAACGTTGATCGGCTCATACGTCGCATTGAGCACCAGAACCCGTGCCATCGTGCCGAGAATTGTAGGGCGCCCGGCGCCCGGCGAACAGAAGGGGGCGCTTCAGGCCCCGGCTGGATAGGAGCCGAGCAGCCGAACCGACTCCGCCTTGGTCCGCAGCTGGGCGATCGCCTCGGCGACGGGGGGGTCACCGGCGCCGCCCTCGAGGTCGCAGAAGAACATGTAGCGGCCGAGCTCTTGGCGCAGCGGCCGCGACTCGATCCGGGTCAGGTTGATGCCTCGCGAGGAGAACTCGGCGAGGGCGTTGACCAGGGCCCCGGGATGGTCTTCGCCGAGCTCGGAGAAGACGAGCGAGGTCCTCCACGGTCCGTCGCCGCTCGGCTCGGTGCCGGCTGGGGCGATCCAGAGGAAGCGGGTGACGTTGGTCGCCTCGTCCTGGATCCCTTCGCGCAGGATCGTGCAGTCGTAGAGCCCGGCCGCGGCGCGGGCGCCGATCGCCGCCCAGGGGCGGATCGACTCGGAGACCATGCGAACCGCGGCCGCGGTGCTGCTGACGTTGCGCAGTTCGACCCCGGCGAGGTTCTGGCGCAGGAAGCGGGCGCACTGCGCCAGCGGCTGGGGATGCGAGAGCACCGCCTCGACCTGGTCGACCTCGACCCCCTCGCGGGCGATCAGGTGGGCGCGGACGGCGTAGTCATGCTCGCCGACGATCGTCACCGCCTCGGCCTCGAAGGCGAGGGTGTCGAGGGTGGGCCGGACCGAGCCCTCGATCGAGTTCTCGATCGGGACCAGGGCGCGATCGGCCTCGCCGGTCCGCACGGCGAGGATCGCGTCGTGGATCGTCGCGGTCCGCAGCGGTTCGAAACCGCCGGTGGGGCCCGCTTCGACCAGCGCGTCCTCGGTGAAGGTTCCGGCCGGGCCGAGGTAGGCGATCCGCATCGACCGGCCTATTCGATCGTGACCGTGTAGCTGGCTTCGTTGTTGGTGGTGACCTGCTCGCCGGGAACCGGTTCGACGTCGACTTCGAGCGTCACTTCGCCTTTCGGCGCCGGGGTCAGCGGGATCAGGGCGGTGCCGATTTCACCCGCTTCGATGGTTTCAATCGTCCCGTTGAGGGTGTTGCCGCCGTTGACCGAGACCGCGACCGAGATGCCGTTCTCGGTCGATTCGCCCTGGTTCTGGACTTCGACTTCGACTTCCGGCGTTTCTTCGCCGGAGACCGTCGCCGGCGCCCCTTCGACCAGTTCGGTCCCGTTCAGGCTGACTCCGAGTAGACCGAGCCCGTGGATCCCCGGGGTCGCGGCGCCAGTCGAGCCGCTGATGCTGCCGAGCGCGGTGGCGACGGTGGCTTCGTCGAGCCATTTGGTGCCATCGGGGAGGAAGGTGCTCTTCGGGACGTCGGAGCCCTCGATGCCGTTGGTGGCGAGGACGCCGTCGATTTCGGGCCGCACGACTTCTTCGTAGAGGACATCGGAGGCGAGCAGGTTCTGCATCTGGTTGGCGATCGCCGTCGTTGCCTTGGCCGAGCCGGCGTTGCCGAGCGCGGTGCTCATCTTGGCGGCGATCTTTTCCATCGCCTTGGCGCGCAGCTCGTAGACGAGCTTCAGCGTGCTCTGGGCGCTGCTCACGTTGCCGGGGGCGCTGAGGCCGTCGATCCGCGAGGCGAAGGTGTTCATCGCGCTGCTTTCGGCGTCGACCTCGCTGGTGAACTCGGTCACCGAGAGGTTGCCGGGGTCTTCGAGCTTGCCGAAGAAGGCCTTGCTCGTCTGTTCGGTCCCTTCGACGATCTGGGTGACGTTGCCGGCGTAGTCGCTGAGCGCGCTGCGGGCGCGGGCGTCGAGGCAGCCCTTCACTCCCAGCACGACCAGGATCAGGATGATCAGCCCGCCGCCCAGCGCCAGGCCCCGCCGCAGCATGATCTGCTGGCGTTCGGGTCGACGTTGAGGCCGGTCGCGTCGCCGCGGCCCGCGGGCTGCTGAATCCTCCAAGGGGCGCTCTCCAGGCTGGTTGGCTGGGGCGAGAGTATGAAGCCTGACGGGGTCGGCGCGTCAAGAGCGCCAGCAAACGGTGCCTTTTTCCCAGCGCTCGCGGGCAGGACCGCGCCCGGCGTCGGCGAACTAGAAGGAGCTTTGGTCGGTTCCCTCGTTCTCAACCGCTTCCTGATCGAGCGCCGCATCGGCAGCGGCGGCTTCGGCGTCGTCTACGAGGCCTGGGATGGCCGCCTCGAGCGCCCGGTCGCGGTCAAGGCGATCGAGCAGCAGGGCGAGGCCGGCAGGCGGGTCCTGCGCGAGGCCCAGGCCGCGGCCAGGCTCAACCATCCCGGCATCGTCACCCTCTACGAGCTCGGCGAGGAGGACGGCAACGCGCTGCTGGTGAGCGAGCTGGTCGAGGGCTCGACCCTGGCCCGCCTCGCCCACGCCGGCGAGCTCTCCGACCGCGAAATCGGCGAGGTCGGCGCCGACCTCTGCGAGGCCCTCGACCACGCCCACTCGCGCGGCGTCGTCCACCGCGACATCAAGCCGCAGAACGTCCAGGTGACTGAGACCGACGGCGAACCGCACGCGAAGCTGATGGACTTCGGGATCGCCCACCTCGCCGACGGCGCGGCGCTGACCGCGCCCGGCGACATCGTCGGCACCCTCGCCTACATGTCGCCCGAGCAGGCCGAGGGCCGGGCGGCCGGCCCCGAGGCCGACGTCTACTCGCTGGCGCTGGTCCTCTACGAGTGCTGGAGCGGCGAGAACCCGCACCGGCGCGCCAACCCGGCGGCGACGGCGCGGGCGATCGGAGC
>OLLT01000443.1_pt1 | contig 13310 bp, 14 predicted proteins | sample 1604621 | NCBI WGS metagenome assembly OLLT01 (sample SAMEA104055725, study PRJEB20765) | soil metagenome | biome: Arctic tundra; feature: Polygonal ground; material: soil | place: USA | collected 2011-09 | depth 0-0.5 m | reverse complement strand
GCAGGCGCTCGCGCTGGGCGGCGATGCCGTCCCGCTCCGCCGGATCGGGCGACACCTCCTCGATCTCGGACAGCTCGTAGCGGTAGAGGTCGAGATCGCGCTCCCGCGACCCCTCGCGCTCGCGCAACTCGGCCAGCTCGGCGGCGAGCCGCCCGCACTCCCGGTGCGCCTCGCGGTACTGCCGCCGCAGCTCCAGATGCTCGCCCCCGGCAAAGCCGTCGAGGACCTCCAACTGAGCCGAGGAGATCGTCAGCCTGCGGTGCTCGTGCTGGCCGAAGAAGGCGAGCAACCGCCCGCCCAGCAGCTTCAAATCAGCCGCCGTAGCCGCTCGGCCCGCGACAAAGGCACTCGTCCTGCCTCCGGCCGAAACGCGCCGCCCCAGCACGACCTCATCGACCCCCTCCGGCAGCCGCTCCGCCAACTCCTCCATCTCAGGCTCCGCCAGCAACCCCTCCGGCAGATCGAAAACCCCCTCGACCCAGGCCTCCTCGGCGCCCGGCCGCACGATCTGAGCCTTCGCCTTGCCGCCCATCAGCAGATCGAGCGAATGCGCCAGCACCGTCTTTCCGGCGCCGGTCTCGCCGGTTATGGCGTTGAGCCCTTCGCCCAAGCGCAGTTCGGCCCGCTCGATCAGCAGCAGGTTCTCGATTCGAAGCTCGCGCAGCACGCGTTCTGTGTAGCAACGGGAGCGGACCGACTCTTCTTCGATTGGCGCTAGATGCGGGGAGTGGGGATGGGCCTTCGCTTAACTTTTTTGTGGGTCGTCTCGAGCCATCCGAGATTGCCGGAAGCAAAAAAGTACAAGACGCTTTCGGCCCATCCCCACTCCCCGCTCCCAGGCCAAAGGCAGCCAGTCGACAGGCCGTTGATCCACTTCCTCGCGAGGTCCCGTGGCCTGGGGGTCTCGTCCGCTTGCAATGGGCCCCGAGTCCTTGAAGCTCCCGAAGCTCCAGCCGAACCCGGCGGGATGGCATCGGTCGGGCGGGATGAGTAGGGGTGAAGCGTCTTGTACTTTTTTGCTTCCCAGCCCCGGGGCGCCAGCCAAGAGTTCGTCCCACAAAAAAGTTAAGCGAAACCCCTACTCATCCCGCCCGGCTGAGCTCCCGCTCCGGGACCCCGGTCGGAGCCCCGCCCGGTTTGACGAAGTCCTTGCTGCGCACCAACGCGAACCCCAGCGCCGCCCCCACGAAGGAGAGGATCGCGGCGATCAGGATGATCGTGTTGAAGCCGCTGACGAAGGCGACGTCGGCGGCGTGGCCGACGCGGCCCGGGGCGACTCCGGCGATGTGCGCCGTGGCGGCGGCGCGGGAGCCGCCGGAGGAGACCAGTTCGCCGAGGCCCGATGGCGCGTGCGGCAGCAATTCAGACAGCTTTGAGTTGACCCGCGACTGGAAGACCGCGCCGAGGCCGGCGACGCCGGTGGCGATCCCGACCTGGCGGAAGGTCGTGTTGATCCCCGATCCCATCCCCGATTTCTCCACCGGGACGACGGCGATCGCGGCCTGGCCGATGCCGGGGTTGGTGATGCCGATGCCGATGCCGGCGACGAGGAAGCCGGCGAGCAGCGTCGTCCACTTCGAACCCGGCGAGACGCCGTGCATCAAGAGCAGGCCGATTCCGACCACGGCGAGCCCGCTGCCGAGCAGGACGCGGATCGGGATCTTGTTCGAGAGCGCGCCCGAGATCGGGGCGACGACAAAGCCGAGGACGGTCAGCGGCAGGAAGCGCAGGCCCGCCTCCAGCGGCGAGAAGTCGAGCACGCCCTGCATGTAGATCGTCAGGTAGAGGAACAGCGCGAACATCCCACCCGAGAGCGCGAAGGCGACGGCGGAGACGCCGTTGAAGGCGGGTTTTCGGAACAACGACAGGTCGAGCATCGGGTGGTCGCCGCGGAGCTCGATCGCGATGAACGCCGCCATCAGGACCGCCGACCCGATCAGGCAGGCGAGGATCAGGCTGCTGCCCCAGCCCTCCGGATTGCCCCGGATCAGGCCGAAGATCAGCAGGAACAGCGAGCCGGAAAAGGTGATCAGGCCAGGCACGTCGATCGGTTCGGGGTCTTTGGCGAAGACGTTGACGATCTTGCGCTCGGTCAGGAACATCGCCACGACGCCGATCGGGACGTTGAGGAAGAAGATCCACTCCCAGCCGAAGTTCTCGGTGACGATGCCGCCGATCAACGGCCCGACCGCAACCGCGCCGCCGACCGTCGCGCCCCAGATGCCGAAGGCCGTCGCCCGGTCCTTGCCGTGGAACTCCTGGCCGATCAGCGCCAGCGAGGTCGCGAACATCCCCGCCCCGCCGATGCCCTGCAGCCCGCGGGCGAGGTTGAGCAGGGTCGGGTCGCCGGCGATGCCGCATAGGAACGAGGCGAAGGTGAAGATCCCAAAGCCGATCGTGAAGACGCGCCGGCGCCCCAGCCGATCGCCGAGCGAGCCGGCGGTCAGCAGGAAGGCGGCGAGCATCAGCGAGTAGGCGTCGACGACCCACTGCAGGCTGGAGAGGCTGGCGTGCAGTTCCCGCTGGATATCCGGCAGGGCGACGTTGACGATCGTGACGTCGAGCAACAACATGAACGTCGCGATCGAGACGAGAAGAAGGGTCCACCATTTGCGTTCCATCGGCGGAAACCCTAAACAACCGACCTCACCGGCTGAGCTCGCCCGACCAAGCAGATCAAGGACGAGAGAGGGAGTGTGCTCTGCACATGACCGATCGACGACGCAGAAATGCGCCGGTCGGGCGAGCTCAGACGGCGAGGTGGCCGAACTTCTCGCGAATCCGCTGGTAGAAGCTGCTGCCCGGCAGCTGTGCGAGGCGACCGACGGAGTCGACGAAGCGGACCTCGAGGGCGGCGCCGGCGGCCAGCTCGGCGAACTGGACGCCGTCGACCGCGACCTCGACCGGCTCGCGGCCGGGGGCGTTGCCGACGTAGAGGACGTCGCCCGGCGCGACGACCAGCGCCCGGGCCGTGAGCGAGTGCGGCGAGATGTAGCTGACGACGTATCCCTTCACGCCCCAGGCCAGGATCGGGCCCTGGTTGGCGAGGTTGTAGCCGGTGGATCCCGCCGGGGTGGCGGCGACGAGGCCGTCGCAGCGGACGTGGCCGACCTCCTCGCCGGCGATCCGGTAGGTCAGCTCGGCGATCCGGTCCTCGGGCCGGCGCGCCAGGGTGACGTCGTTGAGGCCGATCTCCTTCGCCCCGTCGATCGTGACCTCCAGGGCGGGCAGCTCGATCGTCTCGATCTCGCCCTCGAGGGCACGGCGGATTCCGGCGGCGGCTTCGCCGCGGTCGACGGCGGCGAGGAAGCCGACGGTGCCGAAGTTGACGCCGAAGACCGGCACCCCCGTAAAGGCGAAACGGCGCAGCGCGTGCAGGATCGAGCCGTCGCCGCCGAGCACGAGGCAGATGTCGGGCCGGCCCGTTTCCTCTACCACCTCGAGGCCCTCGGCGGCGGCGCCGTGCTTGTCGAGCTCGTCCCTGGTGGCGACCAGCCGCCAGCCGGCTTCGCGGGCGACCTCGACCGCGATCGCCACCGCCTCGGTCGCCGCGGGCGGATGGGAGTGGGTTATCAGCGCCGCGGTCTTCACTCCGCCTCCTCCGCGGCGCGGATCGCGTCCTCGAAGCTGTCGACTTCCGGGCCCTCGCCGCCGCACCAGACGAACGTCTCGCGGTTGCCCTTCGGGCCGGGCAGGCCCGAGGAGGCGAAGCCGCGCACGGTCAGGCCGAGCTCACGGCCTGCGGTGGCGACGCTGAGGATCGCCTCGCGCCGGTCGCCGGCGTCGCGGACAACGCCGCGACCGACCCGCTCGCGACCGAGCTCGAACTGCGGCTTCACCATCGCCAGCAGCTCGCCTCCGGGCGCCAGGCAGCGAGCGACCGCCGGCAGCACCTTGGTCAGGGAGATGAAGGAGACGTCGACGGTCGCCAGCGAGGCGGCGAAGGGCAGGTCGGCGGGCACCATCTCCCGCGCGTTGAGGCGCTCGATCACGCTCACCCGCGGATCCTCGCGCAGGCGCACGTCGATCTGGCCGTAGGCGACGTCGGCCGCGATCACCCGCGGGGCGCCGCGCTGCAGCAGGCAGTCGGTGAAGCCGCCGGTCGAGGCGCCGACGTCGAGGCAGTCGCGGCCGGAGACGTCGATCGCCAGCGCCTCGAGCGCGTTCTCGAGCTTGGTGCCGCCGCGGGAGACGTAGCGGGGCCCCGGGTCGACGATCAGCGCCGCCTCGGGCTCGACCAGCTGGCTGGGTCGGAGGGCGATGGGACCGTCCTGGCCGACCCTGACTTCGCCCGCCCGCACCGCACCGGCGGCAGCCGAGCGCGACGGAAACAGCCCCCGCTCCGCCAAAACCGCATCTATCCGGGACTTCTTCACGGTCCGAAAGCTACAGCGAAGGCCCCAATCTGGCCGTTTATTCGCGCTTCAGACCGGGATGCAACATTTTCTTGACCAGATTCCGAGCCAGACCTGGTCTACTTGGATACCAGCAGCCTGGAAAACGGCCCAATCGCCCCTCACGCAGGGGGTCTCTGTGATCCCACTCACACACAAACCGCACGTATGTTCGTACGCTGGTCAAGGATTCGTTGATAGCAACCGATGAAGGAGCAGAACCTAAAACTTTTTGGCTGAGTCCCGCGCCGAACTTATGGCCCCCATCGCTTCCCACGATGGGCGCCCTCGGCTCAACTGGGCTCACCTACCTCCCACGGATCCACATATATAGAGATACATATCTCTCCTCCCTGTAGTAACCCCAGAAGCGCCCCGCCTCCCCGGCGGGGCGTTTTCTGTTGTGGGGCTTGCTAGAGCCGAACTCTCGGCGCTACCGCGCTACCGCACCGGCCCAACCTGATCGGGCCTTACATCTAGAGAAGGCCGATCCGGTCGGGGGGCCAGTAGGTGGCGAAGGCCTCGCCGATGATCCAAGAGCGAGGGACGGGGCCCCAGAAGCGACTGTCGTCGCTCTCGCCGCGGTTGTCGCCCATCATGAAGTAATGGTCTGGGAGGATCGTGATCGTCTTCGGCAGGTTGCAGGCGGGGGCGTCGCCGCAGGGGCGGATGTAGGGCTCGTCCTTCTTCTCGACGCCGTTGACGACGGGGTGGCCTTCTTTGACCGAGAGCGTGTCCCCGGGCACGGCGACGATCCGCTTGATGAAGTTCTGGCTCGACTCGCCGGCGGTTGGTTGCGGGCAGGGCTCGCCGACTTCGGCCGGTTGGCGGCCGTCGACTGAGACGCCGCATTCAGTCCCGTTGCCGGTCGCATTATCGACCCCGGCCGGCGGGTGGAAGACGACGATGTCGCCGATCGAGGGATCGGTGAAGTGGTAGACGAAGCGGTTGACGAGGATGCGCTGGCCGACGTCGAGGGTCGGCTCCATCGATGCCGAAGGGATCTGGTACGGCTTGACCAGCCAGGCCTGGATCGCCAGCGCCAGCCCCAGGGCGAGCGCGACGATGACGACCAACTCGATCAGGCCGCCGCCCTTGCCCTTCGGCTTCGGGATCGAGAGTCTCAACTCGCCGAGTCCGCCTGCGGGAAGGTCCACTCGACCCCGAGGGGCTGCTTGCGGACGGCGAAGGTCTCGTGCGAGCCGCTCCCCTGGCGGCGCTCGATGCTTTCGATGGTCATTGGAAGTACTTCGATCGCGCTTCGTCCCAAAATCAAACTCTCCACTCGAGGCTCTGTCCGCATGGGCCGTGGCGACGAAAATCCCGCCTGGCGCGTCCCGCGCGACGCCAGCATAGTGCCAGCACATGGCCCTTCTCCCGGCGGGGCGTTGCTCTTATCGGTGCTCGCCGATTGAGCTGCAGTTCGGCGAGATCGGTTTCGAGTTCGCCGATCGCGCCCTTGGCGCCGTGGACGGCGCTGGCGACGGCCCTCTTGATCCGGGCGCGATCGCGAGCTGCCTGGGCGGCCTCCCTGTTCTGCGGTTCCTTGCTCGCCTCCACCGCCCCGCCGAGGTCGGAGAGCTCGCCCTTCAGCTGCGCCGTCGCTTCGTTGACGATCTGATTCGAGTCGACCGCGCTGTTTTTGGCGAGATCGCCAGAACGAGACCGACCACGGCGATGACCAGAACGATGACGGCGAGGATCCAGAGGCCCTTTGAGTTGCCGCTCGAGCCTTCCATTGCGGCCGGCCTGGTTGTGGGTAAGCGGAAAACCGGTTGTCGCTCCGGGGGGATCCAGTCAGCGACGTTTATCGCCGATTCTCAGGGGTAGAAATGGGATCTCTCCCCCTGTAGTTCCGGAGGCGCCCCTTCTTCCCAGGAGGGGCGCCTCGTTTTTGCAGGGGCCTTCTACTCTGCCTTGGCAGGATCGTCGCCGGGCCAGCGCCCGGTCAACGAGGCGAAGCCGGAGCGGGCGCCGTGGTCGGTGAGGCCTTTGACGACGCGGAAGATGGCTCCCTCGATCGCCAGCGCGGCGATCAATTTCACCGTCGGCACCCCGCGCCGATCGGGCTCGGGCGGATCCTCGTCGTCGATCGCCGACCAGATCTGCTCGAAGGCCTTCTTGGCGGCGATGCCGGCGATCAGGCCGGCGCCGACGCCAATCGGTGCGAAGAGGAACTTCATCCCGCGCAGGCTACCCCTCGTCCGTCTGAACAAACGGCACGCCTGCTCCGCGGGGCGCGTTGGCGCCGCTTCTGTGACCTGTTACGATATATCGCGTTAGATAAAGATAGAAAGGTAATTACATGCATCACAGACACGAATCACGACATGCGGGACCCGGCAGCCAACAGGAGTTCGCCCGCAGCCGTGGCCCCCGTTACGGACGCGGACGCGGCGGCCCCCGGGCACGCCGAGGCGACATCAGGGCAGCCGTCCTGGCCCTGCTCGCCGAGCGGCCGATGCACGGCTACGAGATGATCAAAGAGGTGGAGGAGCGCACCCAGGGCGCCTGGACGCCAAGCGCCGGATCGATCTACCCGACGCTGCAGATGCTCGAGGAGGCGGACCTGATCCGCGGCGAGGAGAGCGACGGCAAGCGCCGCTTCACCCTGACCGAGGCCGGCGTCGCCGAGCAACAGGAGAAAGCCGGCGAGGAAGCCCCCTGGGACGCGGTGCGTTCCGGCGCCGCCCCCGAGCTGATCCACCTGCGGGACTCCGTCCACAAGCTCCACCACTCGATCGGCCAGGTGCTCCATGCGGCCGACGAAGGCCAGCAGAAGCGAGTCCGCGAGCTGCTGGACGAAACCCGGCGCAAGATCTACGCGATCCTCGCCGAGGAGGGTTAGCTTCCCAGCCACTTCCGGATCCGCGATGCGCCGGCCAGAGTCGAGAGATCGCCCTGGTCGCGCATCGCTTCGGCGCTCGCCGCCATCGCCTCGATCGCCGTCCAGGCCAGGCTGCCGCCGACGCTGACCCGCCGCGCCCCCGCCGCGACGATCTCGTATAGGCCGCGATCGGGATCGAAGTCCTCAATCGAGCCGCCGACGGCCCCGGCCGCGGCAGCCGCTTCAATCGCGGTCGCCGTATCCGCCGGCAGTGGCCCGTGCCCGTTCTCGAGATCGACCGAGATCGGCAGGTCGGTCGCCTCGGCGAGCGCCCGGCTGTGCTCGATCACCTCCTCCAGCGTCGCCTCACCGTCCGGCCTTCCGAGCGTGAAGGCGAAGCCGCTGCTGGTGGTCGCCAGCGCCTCGAAGCCGAGCGCCGCCAGCACCTTGGCGCTGCCGGCGTCCCAAGGATTCGGGATCAGGAACGGCCGACCCTGGTGAAGGGCGCGAAAGCGCTCGGCCTTCTCCCTCTGGGTGACGCTCACCGGCTCAAACTATCCCACCGGGCGCGCCTCGCGGCCCCGACCGCACAAGGCGGAGGGCCGCGAGAAGTCCGTTCCCCCCGAACGGACCCACACATATAGAGAAACGCGTCTCTCCTCCCTGTGGTGAGTCCCAGAAGCGAGACCAAGGCCGCCGCTTCATTCCCCTTCACCGGAGAGACTGGCGCAGGCTATTCGATTGCGACGATTGAATCAATCGTCAAAATTAGTTAGCCGAGAATTGGCTGCGCGGAGGGAGTCGTGGCGAGCACCCGGTCCGCCACCGACTGGCCGGTCAGGCCCGACTCGGCCCGCAGCAGCGCCGGCTTGCCGTGGGTGACGTAGCGATCCGGGAGGCCGACCCGGAGCACCCGGGCGCGCTCACCGGGCCCCTCGGCGAAGGCGTCCTCGAGATGCTCGAGAACCGCCGAGCCGAAGCCGCCGGGCAGCACGTTCTCCTCGATCGTCACCAGCAGCTCGTGCCGGCGGGCGAGGTCGACGGCGAGCTCGCCGTCGATCGGCTTGGCGAAGCGGGCGTCGGCAACGGTGACCTCGAGGCCGTGGCCGGCGAGAATCGCCGCCGCCTCGCGCGCGACCGTGACCCCGTAGCCGTAGCCGAGCAGCGCCACCCGCTCGCCCTCGGCGAGGATCTCACCCTTGCCGATCGGGATCAGCTCGGGCTCGGTGGGCAGCTCGACCCCCTCCCCCGCGCCGCGCGGGTAGCGCAGCGCCGCCGGTCCCTCGTGGGCGATCGCGGTGTGGAGCATGTGGACCAGCATCGCCTCGTCGCGCGGCGCCATCACGACCACGTTGGGGATCGGGCGGAGGTAGGAGACGTCGAAAGCACCGTGGTGGGTCGGGCCGTCGTCACCGACCAGGCCGGCGCGGTCCATCGCGAAGGTGACGTCGAGCTCCTGCAGGCAGACGTCGTGGATGATCTGGTCGTAGGCGCGCTGGAGGAAGGTCGAGTAGATCGCGCAGACCGGCTTGGCGCCCTGAAGGGCGAGGCCGGAGGCGAGCAGGACGGCGTTCTGCTCGGCGATGCCGACGTCGTAGTACTGGCCGGGCGCCTCGTCGGCGAGCTTCTGCAGGCCGGTCCCCCCCGCCATCGCCGCGGTGATCCCGATCACCCGCTCGTCGCGCTCGGCCTCGGCGACGATCGCCTCGGCGAAGACCTGCGTGTACTGCGGCGGCGCTCCGGCCGCCGGTGGCTTCTCCAGCCGCTCGATCCCCTCAGGGGAGTCGGTTTCGGTCACCGGCATCGGCTTCGCGGCGGGCTCGCCGTTGACGATCGAGTTCGGCTTGGCGGCGTGCCACTCCTCCATCGACTCGAGGCCGCCGGCTTCGGCCGGGGCGAAGCCCTTGCCCTTTACGGTGTGGATGTGGACGACGACGGGGCGTTCGGACTCGAAGGCCTCGGTGAGGGCCTTGCGCAGCGCCTGCACGTCGTGGCCGTCGATCACGCCCATGTAGACGAGGTCGAGCTCCTCGAAGAAGAGGCCCGGCGCCCAGTAGGCCTTGATCGCCGACTTGATCTCCGGTCCCAGCCGCTCGATCCGCCGGCCGAGGCCGAGCGGCAGCCTGGTCAGTCGGTCCTCGACCCCCTCGCGGGCGTGGTAGAGGCGCGGGTTGAGGCGGATCCGGTTGAAGTAGCGGGAGAGGGCGCCGACGTTGGGTGAGATCGACATCCCGTTGTCGTTGAGGACGATCACCATCGGCGTCTGCAGGCCGCCGGCGGCGAGCATCGCCTCGTAGGCGACGCCGCCGGTGAGGGCGCCGTCGCCGATCACGGCCGCCACTCTCCCGTCCTCGCCGATGCCCTTGCGCATCGCCTCCTTCAGCCCGACCGCATAGCCGATCGATGTCGAGGCGTGACCGGCGCCCATGATGTCGTGCTCGGACTCGCCGATCGAGCAGAACGGGGCCAGGCCCCCGTACTGGCGGATGGTCGGCAGCTGGTCGCGGCGGCCGGTGAGGATCTTGTGCGGGTAGGACTGGTGGCCGACGTCCCAGAGAATCTTGTCGCGGGGCGAGTCGAGCAGGCTGTGCAGGGCGACGGCGAGCTCGCAGGTGCCGAGGTTGGCTCCGAAATGCCCGCCGACCTCGCCGATCGTGTCGATTATGTAGGTGCGCATCTCCTGCGCCACCCGCTGCAGCTGCTCGTCATCGAGCTCGTGCAGGTCGGCCGGGCCGTCGATCCCGGCAAGCAGCGGCTCGTCGGGGTCGGAGTGTGAGCCGTCGGTGGGTGGCATCTCGGTCATTCGTTCCTCGTGAAGACGTAGTCGGCGACGCGCCTCAGGTCTTCGGTCCTTCCACTCGCCTCGGCCAGCGCCGCCGTCGCCTTGGCGTGGGACTCGGCGGCGAGCTCACGGGCCCGGTCGAGGCCGAAGAGGCTGACGTAGGTGAGTTTGCCATGTCGCTCGTCGCTTCCATGTGGCTTGCCGAGCTGCTCGTCGCTCTCGGTCACGTCGAGGATGTCGTCGACGATCTGGAAGAGGACACCGAGCTCGTCCGCAAAACGGCGATAGGGGATTGTCTCAGGTTCGTCGAGCCCCTCGAGGATCAGCGCGATGCCGACGCTGGCGGCGATCAGGCGGCCGGTCTTCAGCGTGTGCAGGGCGCGCAGCCCGGCGGCGTGGTCCTCGGCGCCGATCACGTCGACGTACTGGCCGCCGACCATGCCGTCGACACCGGTCGCGCCGGCCAGCTCGCCCAGCGAGGCCAGCACCCGTGCCGGATCGCCCGGCTGGGAGCAGAACAGCCGCACCGCCTCGGCGAAGAGCCCGTCGCCGGCGAGGATCGCGACGTCCTCGCCGAATTTGACGTGGGAGGTCGGCAGGCCGCGCCGCAGCGCATCGTCATCCATCGCCGGCAGGTCGTCGTGGATCAGCGAGTAGGTGTGGATCAGCTCGATCGAGCAGGCGACCGGGAGGAAGCGCCCGGGCTCGGCGCCGAGGGCACGGGCGGTCGCCAGGGTGAGGACCGGCCGCACCCGCTTGCCGCCGGCGAGCAGCGAGTAGCGCATCGCCTGCTCGAGCCCCGCGGTCGGCGCGGCGGTGGCGAAGCTGAGCTGAGCGAGCGCGTCGTCGACCAGCCCTCGCAGGTCATCCGGATAGCTCACAGGACGCGCGGTTCCCTTGGGCGGCTATTCGAGACAAAGGAACCACGCGATGGTGGGCCCGTCACTCGGCGCTCGCCTCGGCCGCTTCCCGCGCCTGGCGGTTGGCCTCCTCGACCGCCTCGGCCGAGAGTCCCGCCGCCTCGGCGGCCAGCTCGGCGGCGCGCGCGTCCCCCGCCTCGCCCTCGAGCTCGGTCGAGATCTCACGCAGGCGAGTGGCGATCTCGCGCAGGCGACCGCTCACTTGGCGGGCTCCCGCTGGCGGACGATCGCGCCGAGGATCCCGTTGATGAACTTCGGCGCGTCGGCGCCGCAGTACTCCTTGGCGATCTCGACCGCCTCGTCGATCGCGACCTCGACCGGGGCCAGGCCGTGTTCAATCTCGAACAGGGCGACCCGCATCACGTTGAGGTCCAGCGGCGCGATCCGGTCGACGGTCCAGCCCTTCGCGTAGGCGGCGATCGTCTCGTCGAGCTCTTCGCGCTCGACGTCGACGCCCTCGGCGAGCTCGCGGGTCAGCGGGCGGGCGTCGGCGATCAGATCCTCCAGCGGCCGCCCGGTGACGTCCCGCTGGTAGCTGGCGAAGACGGCATCGCGGCGTTGGTCGGACCTGCGCATGAGTTCATTCTCCCGCTTTCGGCGGCTGCTCGGATAAACCGCTCAGCCGAGGATCTCGACCGGCAGCACCCAGGCGTGACGGGGGCGGGTCAGGCGCGGGAGAGGTACTCGCCGCTGCGGGTGTCGACCCGGATCGTCTCGCCCTCCTCGATGAAGAGCGGGACCTGGACGGTCACCCCCGACTCGAGCGTCGCCGGCTTGTAGGCGTTGCCTGAGACGGTGTCGCCCTTCAGCCCCGGATCGGCGCGCTCGACCTTCATCTCGATCGCGCTCGGGACCTCGATGCCGCTGGGTTTTTCGTCGACGAAGAGGACCTCCGCCTCCGAGTTGGGGAGGATCCATTTCATCTCGTCGCCGAGGACGCCGGTCGGGATCTCGATCTGCTCGTAGTCGCGGCTGTCCATGAAGACCGCCGATTCGCCGGAGTCGTAGAGGTATTGCATCTTCTTCGATTCGGTCCGCACCAGGCGGAACTTCTCGCCGGCGCGGAAGGTTTTGTCGATCACCGAGCCGTCCTCGATCCGCCGCAGCTTGGTCCGCACGAAGGCGCCGCCCTTGCCCGGCTTGACGTGCTGGAACTCGATGATCTTCCAGATCTTGCCGTCGATCTCGATGTGGGCGCCGTTTTTGAACTGGTTGGTCGAAACCTGCATGCGGCGGAGCGTATCGGTCCCGAGGCGGTGGTCGCCGACCAGGTCGACTTCCTCCAGGCGGCACCTACCGCGCGCCGCGCCACTGACCCGGGAGCCCTCAGTCGCCGGGGGGGCTCTGTTCGGCGGCGGTGCTGGTGGTGAGGTTGGCGGCGGCGCCACCGGTGAGGACCCGCCGGACCAGGCGCGGGGCGAGGATCCGGGCGACCGCGGCGAGGGCGTAGGGACGCGGGACGTAGCGCTCGGCCTTGCCGCCGGGGCCGGCTTCGTAGATCGCCTCGGCGACGGACTCGGGCTTGGAGACGATCCAGCGGGTGATCGCTTTCTGGCGCAGCTCGGTCGCCGGGAAGCCCTCGGTGGCGACGAAACCGGGCAGGACCATGCCGACGTGGACGCTGTGGGGAAGCTCCTCGGCGTAAAGGGCGTCGGTCCAGCCGATCAGGGCGAACTTGCTCGCCGAGTAGGCGCCGGTGCGGGCGCGGGAGACGCGGCCGGCGGTGCTGGCGACGTTGACGATCGCGCTCGGGGCCGCGGCGCGGAGCAGCGGAAGCAGCGCCTCGGTGAGGCGGACGACGGCATCGAAGTTGAGCTCCATATGGCGGTGGACGTTGGCGTAGCCGGCCTCGCCGAAAGAGCCCCGCCAGGACCCGCCGGCGTTGTTGACGAGCAGGTCGAGGCGGCCGTGCTCGGCCTCGACGTGGGTGCGGATCCGATGCGGCGCATCGGGCTCGGTCAGGTCGGCGGCGAGGTAGGTCGCCCTGCAGGGGAGGGAGGCCGCCACGCCGCGCAGCAGCTCCTCGCGACGGGCGACGAGGACGAGCTCGGTGCCGGGCTCACGCGAGAGCCGGATCGCGGTCGCGGCGCCGATCCCGGTCGAGGCACCGGTGACCAGCGCCACCTTCGGGTGCGTGCTCATGGCAACAAGTTATTCCACGGCGACCCGCTTGGCGATGGCGGCCGGGCGCGAGCCCGGCGGCTTCGCCGGCCCGAGCCAAAACGGTCGGGGCAACTCCGGGGACTGCAAGGATGGGCGCCGTGCCCGCCTCGTCCAGGCCCCACGCACCGCGCCTGAGACGTCCTGTGTCAACCCCCCGCCGTCTGAAGGCGGTTGAAGTTGCCGTGCCGAGCAGGGTCATAGGGCTCCCGGTTCTGCCAGCAACG
>OLLT01000357.1_pt1 | contig 13351 bp, 11 predicted proteins | sample 1604621 | NCBI WGS metagenome assembly OLLT01 (sample SAMEA104055725, study PRJEB20765) | soil metagenome | biome: Arctic tundra; feature: Polygonal ground; material: soil | place: USA | collected 2011-09 | depth 0-0.5 m | reverse complement strand
CAGTCGACGAGGTCACGGCCCGCGGCTGGTCGGTTGCCCTACCGGTGACGGCGGCGGGGCGATGGGAGTACGTCCAGTCATCCATTCGGTCGCGCCCGGGGCGGACCAGTATGTCTTGCGGTAACTCAAGGGCTCAATCAACCCAGCGGCCGTCCCTGCCTAAGGGAGGCCATGACAGCGGTCGAGCTCGCTTGAGTATCCGCTGGTGCTCGCTGCCGCGACCGGATGCACATGCGAAAGGGAGCGCATCACCTCGATGCCTCCAACTCAATTCCAGTGCCGGCCCGGGCGCGCAGCGCAAGGCAACGGATCTCTCCGTCGCGCAAGCCGTAGAAGCAGAGGGTGAGGATCTTGCGGGCCACCGCCACCTTGGCGATCTTGGGGCCACGCCGCTTGGCGATCCGCTCGAAGGTCTCGCGCAGGGGCCCACCGCCCTGGGATGCTTTCTGGGCGGCCTCGATCAGCGCCCAGCGCAGCGCCGCCGAGCCCTGGCGGGTGATGTGGCCGAGGCGGACCTTCTGATCAGAGCTCCTCACCCTTGGGGTGATCCCCGCCCAGGAGCAGAGGTGGCGGGCGTCGGGGAAGCGGGTGATGTCGCCGATCTCGGAGATGATCAACATCGCGGTGTAGTGGCCGATGCCGCGGATCTGGCAGAGCACCGCGACGCGATCGTCGGCCCTCGCCAAGGCATCGATCTCGCGGGTGCTTGCGTCGATCTCACGATCGAAGTCGTCGATCAGCGCCAGGAGGCTCTCGATCCGCCGCCGGGTCGGCTCCCGCAGCGCCAAGGCGGCGAGGAACTCTCGCCCGCCACGGCCGAAGAGATCGGCGTGGCCGTGCTGGATGCCCTGCCGCGCGAGCGTCGCGTGGACTCGGTTCTTGAGCGCGGTGCGCATCTGGACCAGGGCGATCCGCTGGCGCAGCAGCTCGCGCACGTCGCGCAGCTCGCGCGGGGCGACGTAGGCCTCCGGCAACATCTCGGCGCGCAGCAGCTGGGCCAGGGTGCGGGCGTCGACGGCGTCGTTCTTGACCCGCGCCGAGGCGATCGCCTTGGTGCCGCTGGGATGGGCCAGGTGCAGGTCATAGCCGGCGTCTTCGAGCAGTTCGGCCAGCCACTCCCAGCCGTAGGTCGCCTCGACGGCCACCTGTGTCTCGCCCTCCAGCTCACCCAGCAGCTCGAGGAAGCGCTGCGGCTCGTTGTCGATGCGCACCGGTGGGTGCACCTCGCCCTGATCGTCGATCACCGCCAAGACCGAGCGCTTGCGATGTAGGTCGATGCCAACCGTGTTCATCCGAACACCTCCAGTAGATGGGGACGTAGGGGACGGTGTAGGGCCGGCGGCGGACGCATCCGAGAGCCGATTCCTTCATGGCATCAACCCACTCGCTTCGCTCGGGGTCGCTGTCGCGCCTCGGCCTGCGGCCGAGGTGACTGCGGCCCGGCTGGGGGCGCTTCGGTTATGGACCCGCAACGCCCGAGTCGCGGCAAGGCGAACGCTCGCTATCCTCAGTCCATGGATTTGGTCTCAAAGTATCCGGGTCTTTTGGCCGCCGTTCGGCGCCCCGAGAGCGAGCTGCGCGCTGACCTCAAGCGCGCGATGGACATCATCGCCGCCAATCCGGACTCCGACGAGGCAAGTCGGGTCGGCGTCGTGCGCGACTGGATCGGGCAGGCGCTTCGGATGCGGGCGCCGGGTCTGAACGGACCGCTTGCGTGGGCGGGCGGGCCGCCTCGTCGTCCGCGTTCCCTCGCTTCCCTGGGCGTTTCGCCAGACTTCAGGCTGGCAGGATTTGGCTCTGCGTAAGGCGATACGCGGTCGCTGATATCCGTTCAAATCCCGCCCCCGCTATTTCACGAAAGCCCCGCAAATCGCGGGGTTTTCGTAAGCGTTCAGTGGCCCGCCTCAGACCAGTGCCGGCGTGGGCTGCCCGCGGATTGAGGCCTGGGTGACCTCGACGAGGTAGGCGAAGAGCGAGCGGCCCTGCAGCCGGCAGCTGATCGCCGCCGAGAGCAGCCGCTCGGTCGCGAGGGCACCGTGCTCGCTGCGGTTGCCCTGGGAGAGCTTGCGGTAGATGACTGCGTGGCGCAGACCACGCTCGGCCCGGTTGTTGGTCGGCTCGACACCTTCCACCTCGACGAAGGTCCAAAGCGCCGGCCAAACCTTGATCAGGTTGCGGGCGAGGCCGCGGTGGTAGCGGGTCTTGACCGACTTGCGTTTGGCCTGTTCACAGAGTTCCCGCAGCTCGCGCTCAAGCGGCCCGATGCGGCGGCGAAGCTGTCGGCGATCGCCTGAGCGCTGGAACTTGCGCCAGGCCGAGAACACCTCCTCGGCGATCCGCAGGCACGCCTCGCCGAATTCGCTCTGGTGGGCAAGCGGGCTCTCGGCGTGGAAGCGAAAGTCGCGCAGGAGGTGCGACCAGCAGACCTGGCGCCGGGCGGGATCGAGATGGTCGTAGGCCCACCAACGATCCGAGGAGACGATCGCCTCGGTCTCACCGAGCAGCGCTTCGGCCTCCTCGCGGTGACGGGAGGGTGCGACCCTGAGCACGGCCGCCTCCTCCGTGAAGGCCCCCCACAGAGCGCGCTTCTCACCCGCCTGCTTCCATCCGGTCTCATCGACATAGATGACCGAGGCGCCGCGAGCCGCATCGCAGAGCCGTTCCTGGGGCTCGCGAAGGGCTGAGCCGGAGCGCCCCACGATGGCATCGACGGTGCCGACCGCGATCTGCAACCCGAAGAGCTCGCCACACAGGTCGGCCACCTGACGACGGGAGAGCCGGAAGCCGGCGGCGAGGGTTGCGACGGCTCCTTGCAGGCGGGGGCCGAAGCGCTCACGGGGGACCTCGGGCGGCAGCTCGGCCTGGGTGAGCGCGCCGCAGTCCAGACAGCGGCGACGGGCGAGGCGGTGCTCGGTCACTGCGACCGCGATCTCGGGCAGCTCGGCGACCTGGTGGCGGTGGATGGGGCCTCGCGCCGGTCGACCGGCGAGCGAGTGCCCGCACTCCGCGCAGTTCTCGGGCAGGTGCTCGATCACCTCATCGACCTGCTCGATCGGCAGGAGCCCACGACCTGAGCCCCGGTGGCCGGGCTGGGCGCCGGGATTGCGATCGGAGCGCTTGCCCTTGCGCGGACGCTTGCCGACGCCGGGATCGGCAGAGGGCGGAAGCGAGGAGTTATCGGAGTCGCGGCGCAACTCTCGAACCTCTCCTTCCAGCCGCTCAACCCGCCCCTCGAGGCGCTCCACCTGGTTGGCCAGCGCCAGCAGGACCTTGACGCAAGCCTTGCTGCCCGAATCGTAGATCGCCTCGGCCTCGGAGCGCTCCATGCCGCCAGGGTTCGCCAACTTCGGCGTGGAGCCTGCCTTATGTCAACCGTTTTGCCTGGGCTACGCGGGCGGGGGCCACTGAACGCTTACGGGTTTTCGCGTTTTCTGGAGGCAGACAAAGCGGTTCAAAATCGGCCCTGGGGCAACAGATGGGGGAACGTGAGGTCGGAGGGGCGCTCACCAGCACCTTGCGCCAGTCTTCCGGTCCACGTTCGCCCCCGCAAGAACCGAGGCGACAGCCATCTCTCAAAGGCATCGCCTGAGAAACGAAAAGCGCCCCCGCGCTGCCGAAAGCCCTCTTCTAGCGACGTGACCGCTGGCGCCGGCGGCAAGTGCCGTCAACAGCCCGCCTTGCGAACACGAAACTGACCACACCTCGCTCGCGCCCGGATCAACTCACCCTTTGGGTGCTTGTTGCACGATCGGGGCTAGTCATAAACCACCCAAGCCTTGTTACGATCATCACACGGCGGGTTCGGCGCCACCCCAAAGCCTAAGGGGGCATCATGCCCGACAGCGATCGCACGGCTCCGAGCCATTGCGGAAGGTCAGTCACAGAGGATTCGAAAAGGGATCATCCCCGCCCTGACGCGCTCGAAAGCGCCGAGCGGCTGCTCCACACCGGCAGCTGGGAATGGGACGTCGAGACCGACACGCTGCTCTGGTCGGACAATATGTACCGGCTGTTGGGCCTCGAGCCGGGAGCGATCGTCCCGACCCCCGATTTCGTGATCGGGCGCACCCACCCCGAGGATCGCCAGCGGGTCGCGGAGGAGCTCGAGGAGGCGCGTGCGAAGGGAGGCCATCCCGATATCACCTACCGCGCCATCTGGCCGGACGGTACCGTTCATGCCCTCCACGGCGCCGCGGCGAGCTTCCCCGAGAAGGGCGACGGAAACCCGGCGCGGTTGGTGGGCTCGGTCCAAGACGTGACCGAGCTGATCGCCGCCGTGCGGGGTTCGGCGGAATCGCTGACCCTGATGGAGACGCTGGAGTCGACGGCGCCGGTGAGCTTTGGCTTCGTCGATCGCGAGTTCCGGATCGTGCGCGTCAACGAGAGGATGCTGGAGACGCTCGGCTGTGCTCGAGAGGAGGCCGTCGGCAGAACCATCGCCGAGCTGGTCCCCGAGATCTGGGCGCAGGTAGGCAGCGTCTACCGCGAAGTCCTCGCCACCGGAGAGGCCCGGACCAACATCGAGATCGAGCGTGTGAAGAGCATCTCCCAGGAGCGGCGCTGCCTGCTCGCCAACTACTACCCGGTCAGGGTCGATCAAGAGCTGATCGGGATCGGCGTAGTCGTGATCGACATCACCGAGCGAGAGCAGGCTGACCACTTCCGCTCGGCGGTGATGGACACGATGCTCGAGGGTCTCTATGTCCTCGATGGCGAGGGCCGAGTTACCTTCGTAAATGCGGCGGCCTCGAGGTTGCTGGGTTGGACGGGGGACGAGCTCCGCGGCCGGTCGATGCACGACACGATCCACTTTCAGTACGCCGACGGATCTCCCCATGCCGAGGCAGATTGCGAGCTGCTGAAGGTGAGGACCGCGGGGCGGTCGGTGCGGATGGAGCATGAGCACTTCACGCGCAAGAACGGATCGATCTTCCCCGTCTCCTATTCGGCCGCGCCCCTGATTGCCGGGCCGAAAGTGGACGGCGTCGTCGTGGTCTTCCGCGACGCCAGCCTCGAGCATGCCGAGGAGGACAAGGCCCAGCGCGAGCTCGACACCCTGGTCTGGGTCGGCCGCATCCGCGATGCCCTCGACGAGGACAGGATGCTGCTGTACTCGCAGCCGATCGTCCCGCTCGGCGGCGGCGAGCCCAGCGAGGAGCTGCTGCTGCGGATGGCGGGGACGAACGGTGAGATCTACTCGCCGGGCACCTTCCTTCCCGTCGCCGAGAGATATGGGCTGATCGGCGAGATCGATCGTTGGGTGATCGCCAAGGCGATCCGCCTGGCCGCCACCGGGCGCCGCGTCGAGGCCAACCTCTCGGTTGAGTCGATCGGCAAGCTCGATCTCCTCGCCCTGATCGAGCGCGAGCTGCGCGACACCGGGGCCGATCCCGGTAAGGTCGTCTTCGAGATAACCGAGACGGCGCTGATGGAGAACGTCGAGGCCGGGGAAGCTTTCGCCCGCGGCCTGGTTGAGATCGGCTGCCAGGTCGCGCTCGATGACTTCGGGACCGGCTTCGGTGGCTTCACCTACCTGAAGAAGCTGCCGATTAAGTACCTGAAGATCGATATCGACTTCGTGCGCGAACTGAGCACGGGTCGGGCAAACCAGCATCTGGTCAAAGCGATCGTCGGCCTGGCCAAGGATTTCGGCTACGAAACGATTGCTGAGGGCGTCGAGGATGCCGAGACCCTCACCCTGCTCGGGGACTACGGCGTCGATTTCGCCCAGGGCTTCCACCTCGGACGGCCCAGCTTGATCGCCCCCGCCGGCTAGGCTAGTGACCTGAGTCGTAAGTCGTGTCGCATCTGGTGAGTGGATCGCCGGCTGTGGCAAGGACGCAGGGTGCAGCGCTCGGACCTCCGATGCCACGATCGCTCGCTCCTTGAGGACCGATCGGCCTTCGCGCGGGTACTAAGAGCGCGCGTTCGCCAGCCCGGCGGCCAGCGCCCGCGCCGAGGCTTTGATCGCCGCCAGGCTCATCCCCGCCTCTTGGCGCAGGTGGCGCACCACGTTCACGTTTACGGCGTTGAGCAGGAGCTGGGCCAGGATCGGAGCGTCGAGCTCCGGCGAGATTTCCCGGATCAGGTTCTCGGCGTGGAGGGAGAGGACGATGTAGCCGCCGATCGGGGCTTTCCAGCGATCCCTCTCGAGGGCGAGGATCAGCTCGAGGTGGCCATCCTCGAGGTCGAGCAGGCCTTCGAGAAAGACGGCGAGGCGCTCTTTCGGCGGCGCTCCAGGGCCGAGTGGGGGAGGCCCGAACATGAAGGCGTCCTGGAAGACGCGCAGGTGATCGTCAAGGAGGGCTTGGAAGAGGCCGGAGCGGTCGCCGAAGCGGCGGAACACGGTCCCCTTGCCAACACCCGCCCGCTCAGCGACCGCGTCGAGCGTAATCCTCTCGGCGCCGCGCTCGGCCAGCACCAGGCGCGTCGCGTCGAGGATACGGACCCGATTCGCCGCTGCGTCGGCGCGCTCCCGCCGCTCGCCGGCGATCGGAAGACCACCTTGCTCGTCCATCGCCAAAGCTCACCTGACTCCGTCGGCCGTTCGTTCCAGGGATCGTACGGGCTCAATGGGCGGCAGCCTGGGTGCCGCCCGGCTGGCCCACCATCTCCCTGACCAGCGGCGCCACCTGCGTTCCGTACAGCTCGATCGCTCGCATCAGGCTGTTGTGTGGGAGCTCCCCCATCCCGTACTTGAGGTCGAAGCGGGTGGCCCCGAGGGTGTTGAGGGTCGCGACGATCTTTCGGGCCACGGTCTCCGGCGCGCCGACGTAGAGCGCTCCATACGGCCCGATTTCGCGCACGAACGACTCCCGGGTCGGCGGGGGGAAGCCGCGTTCGGCGGCGACCCGGCCCATCACCTCCGCGTAGTGAGGCCAGAACTCGTCGCGGGCCTCCCGATCGGTCTCGGCGACGTGCCCCGGAGAGTGCACGCCGATCGGCAGCGGCGGCCCCGCCAGCCGCTTGAGCTCGTCGCGGTGCAGTTGCGCCAGCGGGGCGAAGCGGGCGGAGGAGCCACCGATGATCGCCAGCATCAGCGGCAGGCCGTGGCGGGCGGCGCGCCGCACCGAATCAGGGCTGCCGCCGACCCCGACCCAGGTGGAAAGAGGGCCCTCGAGCCGGGGTACGATCCGCGTCTCGCGAAGCGGCGGCCGGGTCGAGCCGCTCCAGCTGACCGTCGGTCCTTCCAGCAGCCGCGCGAAGAGGTCGAGCTTCTCCTCGAAGAGCAGTTCGTAATCGTTGAGGTCATAGCCGAAGAGCGAGAACGACTCGATCGTCGAGCCGCGCCCGAGGATCACGTCGGCCCGCCCTGCCGAGATCGCGTTGAGGGTCGAGTAGCGCTCGAAGACCCGCACGGGGTCGTCGGAGCTCAGCACCGTGACCGCCGAGCCGATGCGGATCCGCTCGGTCCTCGCGGCGATCGCCGCGAGGACGACGTCGGGGGCCGACGCCGGCATGTCCTCGCGGTGGTGCTCTCCGAGGACGAAATGCTCGACGCCGACCCGCTCGGCCAGAACCCCCTCCGCGACGACGTCGCGAAGGGCCTGGGCCTCGGAGACGCGCAGGCCGTCCGCGCCCCGCGAGACGTCGCCGAAGGTGTCGAGCCCGAAGGCGATTCCCTCTGCGTCAGGCACGAACGGCCTCTGCCTGGCGAACTGACTTCATCGCCCACGTCCAGGACTCGAGTTGGTCGAAGAGCATGACCGCCGCTTCGTCGTGCTGGGGGCCGGGAGCGAAGACCGAGAAGTTCTCGAAGTCAGTGAACATCGAGAAGCTCAGTTGCTGGCGCACATGGGCGAGCGGATTGTCCGCGAGGTCGACGAGCTCGTACTCCGCCGCCGTCCGCTCAGCGGCCCTGTCGGCGACGCCTTTTCCCTTGCGGCCGGGGCGTACTGCCGAGGATGATGGCGATCTTGATGTCGGGCACGGAGGGCCTTTCCGTTGAAGTGCCGTCGTTTCGAAATCTAAGCGGACTAATAGTCCGCTTAGATTGGAAAAGTAGCACACACGCCCTCGACCTTCGACGGCGTTTATCGAGGAGATCGAGCCTCAGGTGCGCGATCGGGTAGCCGAGGCGCGCGGAGTCGGGCCAGGGCGGTCATGCGATCGGTGGTGGCGTCCCTTCGGCGCTCGCGGCGAGCGTCTCGTCCCAACCGCAGACGAGGCAGCCGTATTGGAACGCCGAGCGGGCGAACTCGAGCGCGTAGCGGCGCCGATCGGGAGCTGCGCGGACGTCGTCCCAGTCGAGCACGTACTCTCCCAGCCCGTCGTCCCAGCGGGCCGCCTCCGGATCGAGGGTGGCGCCCTTGAAGCTGTCGGGCGCAGGATGGGCGTAGGCGAAGAACGCCGCCTTGCCGTAGCGGGCATCGCCGGGCCACCAGCCCACCTCGACCTGCTGCACGTCCCCCGCGTTGCGCATGATGAAGTCGCCGGAGGGCGGCTCGGCGGGGAGGCCGGAGAAGAGGCTGACGGCGAGGTCGAAGGAGCCCCACCAGGCGTTCACCGGGGTCGAGCGGCCGCGGTAGGGAGCGCGAAAGGCGGCGAGTGCGAGAGCTGCCTGGGTCGCGGCGGCGAAGTAGGCAGCGACCTCTTCAGGCTCGTAGGTCGCGTGCTCAGTGTCCTCGTCCAGCGGGACGCTCCAGGTCACCTCCTGCGGCGTCGGGTCGATCTCGACCGGGCCTCCCAGCTGACCCACCGTCGCCAGCACCTCCCGCGTCACCTCGCCGACGGCTCGGTGCGGGGTCAGCGGCAGCCGCAACGCCCGTCCCTCGCTGTGTTCGACGACCGCCTCGTGGGTGTGGAGGTCGAGTGCCACGACCAGCGCCCCGGAGCTGTCCGGGACCGGCAGCGGCGCCGTCTCCCAGCCACGCGCGGTCAGCCGCAGCGCCGCGTGCTGGAGCTGTGGCTCGGGCGGCGCCAGCTTCGCGGCGATCTTCCCCAGCACCTGCGTATGCGCGTGAAGCGTGTCGCACGTCGCGCTCCAGTCCTCATAGGAAACGGACGGCCACGGGTCGGGAGACGCCATCGGTCCACGGTAGCGCTCCGGGAACGCCGCGCGGTCCCTTCATGGGGCACAGCGGCCTCTATGCCCCGAAGGGTGGCAAGCTCGGACAGGGGTGAGCTTTGTGGTCGCGCCCTTCGCAGATAGCGCCGACCGTAAAGCGCGGTGGGCTTCTACCTGCCTCTGCGAGGGTTCGAGTCCGCTAAACTGACCGACAATGACGGCCGTGCGCGGACAGAACGAAGTTGGGAACCTGTTCGTCGCCGTCGTCGCGAAACTCGACGCTGAGCTGATTAGCTCGGTAGTCGTCTGAGCAGCCAAGAACGCCCGCCGACCAAGAGAATCGAAAGGGACGCGGTGGAGGCGTTGGCAGCCGCGAAGGGTCCCTCGAAGCAATGGCAGGAAGCTCTCCACACCCTCCTCGGTAGGCGAGTCGTCGTGCTGCCGGCCAGGGCAGACGCCGCTGGAGGCGATCGGCTCGGCGATGAGGGGCCCTCCTAGGAGGGGACTCCCCGAATCCGGCAGCGCATCCGAGATTCGCCCACCCCGCTGGGGTCAAGGCCGGATACGCCCCTGTAGGCTCCGAGCCTGCCTGAGTGCTCGTCCGCACGGCAACGGTGATTCACGATGAGCCTCACTCGCCCGATATCTCTCACGCTGGTGTTGGTGGCGATGCTCGCCCTCGCGATCGCTGCCACGGCAGCTGGCGCCGCGTCTTTGCCGCTGGCTCAGATCAGTTCCGCTCCGGAAGCGATCGCCGAACCGGCAGCCTCTGGCTACAGCCAGTACGGCGCCGTCTTCGGCGAGTCCGAAGACGGTCAGTGGTTCCGCTGCTCCGGGACCTCCGTCGACGCTCCCAACCGCAGCCTCGTCGTCACCGCCGGGCACTGTGTGTACGACGAAGGTCAATGGGCCGCGCGCAAGTGGGTCTTCGTGCCCGGCTACCGCTACGGAGAACGTCCCTTCGGCACCTTCGTCGCCCACTGGATCGGTACCACTCCCGGCTGGCGCCGGCACGAAAACTTCAACTACGACGTCGGCATGGCGGTCGTCTCCCGCAACGAACGCGGCCAGACCCTCGCCGGGGCGGTCGGAGCCGACGAATTCGCCTCCGGTCTCTCGCCAAAGCAAGACTTCGACGTCTACGGCTATCCGGTCGCCCATCCGTTCACCGGCGCGACCCTGCAGCGCTGCCCGCGGACCGCCTTCGAGGGCCACGATTTCGAATCCTTCGACTTTCCCGGCCCGCTTGACCTCGCCGTCGAATGCGATGTCACCGGTGGAGCGTCCGGTGGGGGATGGGTGATCTCCGGCGACCGCATCGACGGCGTCACCTCGAACGGCTACGACGACGATCCGACGACCACCTACGGCCCGTACTTCGGCAGGGCGATCGCGCAGTTGTACGCGAGGGCGAGCAGGGTCAAGTGAGATCGCCCGGCCGTCGCTGGTCAGCCCTGTGCCTGTCGCTACCGGTGTTTGCCGTGCTGCTGTGCCTGCCGGCAGGCGCCGCGGCTCTCAATGCGCGTCTCAGCCTCGGCGCGACCCACGGCTACCGGCTCACCCTGACCGAGTTCGGCTACGGCGCCACCCTCAAGGCCACTCGGGTGAAGGGCTCGAAGCCGACGCACGGCAGCTGGACCGACTACGTCGTCCGCGCCAAGCCGAGCGCCGATCGAGTCGACGCCGGCTTCGGCGCCCTCGGCCAGATCTCGATGCGCTTCCGGCCCAGCGGCCTCGTCACCTACGGCAAGCCGCAGCGGGGCTGCCGCGGTCCCGATCGCTACAGCTACCGCCACGGCGTCTTCGTCGGCTCCCTCGACTTCGAGGGAGAAGAGGGTTTCACCACGGTTCATGCCCATCGGGTCAAGGGGACGGTCGCGGTGCCGGGCCGGCTGCGGTGCGAAGCCTCGGGCGGCGAAGCGACGGGCAAGGCCGAAGCGAGGCACGGTTCGAAGCCGACCTCGTTCGAAGCGGGTTGGCGCTCCGGCCTGACCGCCCGCTATCTCTCCGCCAGCGGCGGCGACGAGCGCGCGACCTTCGCGGTAAGCAGCTACGAAACCCAGGGGAGGTTGGCCATCTACCGCAGGGCGTTCGCGTCCGGCGCGGCTTCGGCCTTCAGGACGGACAGTGCTCTCAGCTTCGCCACCCTCAGCCCTCCGGCGCCGTTCAGCGGCACCGGCCTTCTGCGGCGAAACGCATCGGGCGCCAGAAACTGGACCGGCTCGCTCGCCGTCTCCTTCCCGGGCGACCCCGGTGTGCCGCTGACGGGTTCGCAGTTCAAAACCCTGCTCACGCGCGGCTGGTAGGCCGAGGTCGGGGCCGAGCTGGGTTCCGACTTTGGCGGGCCCTGGCACTGGACGATTGTTGCGGCGGTTGCCGGAGCGCCGCATACACTCGTCCGCATGCCGACCGCAGCCAACCCGACGAAGCGATCGGCCTCCGGCCCTTGATCGAAACCTCTCGAAGCCGCCTGGCGCTGGCGGCCCTGACGGTTGCCCTGCTGGCGGCCCCGACGGTCTCGGTCGCCTCCTCGGAGGCGGCGGCCGTGACGCTGAAAACGGTCAAGGTCGGCAAGCCGGGGAACCGACCGGTCGGGATCGAACCGTTCACCGACGCGATCTACCGCTCCTGCAAGGAAGCGACGGGTGAAAAAGAATGCCTGATGGTCGGTGGCGTCAATTACGGCTACGGGATCGGCCAACTCGAGATCACCGTAAAGCAGTGGGTGGCGTTCCTGAACACCGCGGATCCCAGCGGCAAGGATCCGCGTCACCTCTACGAGTCGAGCGAGAGCTCCTCGGCCTGGCCCAAGTACGGCCAGATCAACTTCTCCTCCAGCGCCGGCAGGGGCAACCACTACTCGGTGGCCTCTCCGGAATGGGCCGAAAAGCCCTATGGCTTCGCCAACTTCCTGCGCGCCGCGCGCTTCATCAACTCGCTCTACAACGGCCGGCTGCTCGCCAAGCACTCGAGCGGCGAAGGCTCCTTCCGTTACGTCACCTACAAGGTCCGGCTCTCCCCCAACACCGAGAGCGGGATGTACGACTTCAAGCAGGCGAAATCCGAACGCGCCGGCCCCACCCGGGCCCACAAGACCGGCTTCGTGTTGCCGAGTCAGGACGAGTGGATCAAGGCGGCCTACTTCGATCCCACCGGCGGCGGCACCTACTCCTTCTGGAAGTACCCGACCAACCCCGGCGTCTTCGGCGACGGCACCGCCACCGCACCGTCGACGACGACGCTGAACCCCGGCAATGGCGAAGTGACGAACTCGGCGACCCAGCCGCTCGCGACCTACCACGCCTCCGGCGTCGCGGCGCCCAGCTGGTGCCCGGCGGCGGTAGCGCCCGAAGCCTGCGCCGGCGTCAACCCCTTCGGCCTCGACCCGACGGCCTACGCGGCCGCCTTCCAGGGCAGCCTCAGCAGCGTCGGCCAGGCCAAGACCACCTCGCCGTGGGGCACCCTCGACCAGGGCGGCAACGCGGTCGAGTGGACCGACACGATCGCCCCCGCGCCGACCGGAAGCGCCAAGGGCCGGGTCTGGCGGCGGTTGCACGGCGGCATCTCCAATGCCCCCGCCTACCAGCTCTGGCTCTCGGCGGTAGGCCTCCAGCCCCAGGACAACGCCCTCTTCACCGCCACCTACCCGTGGCTCGGCTTCCGCATCGGCGTGGTCGGCAACCTCAAGGTCGGCAAGGGCTAGACGGAGGGCCACCACGCGCGTCTCGCTGCCGCAAGCTCCCGTCCCCTGGAAGCTTCGCTTTGTCCGGGACGCTTCCGTCCCCTGAAGCTTTCCGATCTCGGAAAGCTGCCTACTTTGGGAGTGGGGTGGAGCTTCGTGGGGTGGGGAGAGACCCTCAACCCCACCACGCCAAACCCCACACCAGGGCGCTCGTTCAGAGCGCAGCTCCGAGCGCCGACATCCGCTCGTGGACGAAACGGACGACGGTGGCGCCCTCGCCGACCGCGGTCGCGCAGCGCTTGATCGAGCCGGCGCGGACGTCGCCGGCGGCGTAGACGCCGGGGGCGCTGGTCTCGAGCAGCCCGTCGGCCCCGGCGTCGGTGCCGGTGAGGATGAAGCCGTCGTCGTCGCGGGCGACGACGTCGCCGAGCCACCCGGTGCAGGGCGCGGCGCCGAGGAAGAGGAAGAGGAAGGAGAACGGCAGCTCGTCGCCGTCGCTCAGCGTGACCGAGTGCAGGCGGCCGTCCTCGCCGTGCAGGGCGCTGACTTCGCTGCGGTCACGGACGGCGACGCCGTAGCGCTCGAGCTCGTCGAGCAGGTAGCTCGACATCGTCTCCCGCAGGTCGGCACGGCGGTGCAGCAGGGTGACGAGGGCGCCGCCG
>OLLT01000425.1_pt1 | contig 13446 bp, 16 predicted proteins | sample 1604621 | NCBI WGS metagenome assembly OLLT01 (sample SAMEA104055725, study PRJEB20765) | soil metagenome | biome: Arctic tundra; feature: Polygonal ground; material: soil | place: USA | collected 2011-09 | depth 0-0.5 m | reverse complement strand
GCGCGGATGTCGGCGCCGGCGGCGAAGACCTTCTCGGAGCCGGCGATGACGATGCAGCGCACCGCGGGGTCCTGGTCGAAGCGGTCGAGCTCGGCGAGCAGGCCCTCCCGCATCTGCGTCGAGAGGGCGTTGCGCGTCGCCGGGTCGGCGAGGCGCAGCAGGCCGACGTCGGTCCCGTCGATCGAGGCTTCGACGAGGCCGGCCAACTCAGCTCTCCTCGAAGGGGAGCATCGCGTTGATCCCGGTCGCGGCGCGGCCGATGATCAGCTTCTGGATCTGCGAGGTGCCCTCATAGAGGGTCGTCACGCGGGCGTCGCGCAGGTAGCGCTCGACCGGATAGTCGTCGACGTAGCCGGAGCCGCCGTGGACCTGGATCGCCAGGTTCGCGCACTCGACCGCGGCCTCGGTCGCGTAGAGCTTCGCCACCGAGGTCTCCATCGTGTTCGGCACGCCTTCGTCCTTCATCAGACCGGCGCGGTAGACGAGCATCCGCGAGGCGTCGCGCCTGAGGATCATTTCGGCGATCATCTCCTGGACCAGCTGGAAGCGGGCGAGGGGGACGCCGAACTGCTTGCGCTCCTTGGAGTAGGCGACCGAGGCGTCGACGCAGCCGTCGCAGATGCCGACGCAGCCGGCGGCGACGCTGTAGCGGCCGTTGTCGAGAGCGCTCATCGCGACCTTGAAGCCGTCGCCGATCTCGCCGAGCATCGCGTCGTCGCCGACCTCGACCTCGTCGAGCGAGATCTCCGCCGTGTCGGAGGAGCGCAGGCCGAGCTTGCCGTGGATCTCCTGCGTGGTGAAGCCGCTGCTGTCGGTCGGGACCAGGAAGCAGGCGAGGCCGCGGTGCTTCAGCGCCGGATCGGTCTGGGCGAAGATCAGCGCCAGCTCGGAGAAGCTGGCCAGCGAGATCCACATCTTCTGGCCGCTGATCGACCAGCCGGAGTCGGTCTTGGTCGCCCGGGTTCGCAGGTTGGCGGCGTCGGAGCCGGTGTCGGGCTCGGTCAGGCCGAAGCAGCCGAGCGCCTCGCCTGAGCAGAGCCGCGGCAGCCACTTCATCTTCTGCTCCTCGCTGCCCCAGCGCTCGATCGAGCCGCCGACCAGCGAGGTGACGACGGAGACGACGGTGCGGGCGGAGGAGTCGGCGCGGCCGATCTCGCCGACGATCAACCCGTAGCCGATGTAGTCGAGGTCGCGGCCGCCGTACTTTTCCGCGATCGGCGCGCCGAGGTAGCCGACCTCGCCCATCTTCCGCGCCAGCTCGCGGTCGAAGCGCGCGGCGCGGTCGTTGTCGCGGACCACCGGCAGGATCTCGCGGTCGGCGAACTCACGCGCCGCCTCCGAGATCAGCTTCTGCTCGTCGCTCAGTTGAAAATCCATCTACCCCGCCCCTTCCTCGTTTGTTCAGTGCTCGCGAAGCTCGCGCGCCAGCGTCGCCGCGAATACCCGCCGCGCCTCGCCGGTTCGTGGACCGGGCGCGGCGGCGAGCTCGATCCCGTCGATCGAGCCGACCGCCTGAATCTCCCGCGTCGTCGAGGCGAGGAACGCCTCGGCGGCGGCGCGCAGGTCGTCGACCTGCCACTCGCCCTCCTCGACCTCCATCGCCCTGATCAGCCGGTCGCGGGTGATCGACGCCAGCACGCCGGCCTCGAGCGAGGACGTCCGCAGGGCGCCGCCGGCGGAGACCCAGAAGATCGAAGAGGTCGGCGGCTCGAGGACGACGCCGTCGGGCCGCACCAGCACCGCCTCCCCGGCCCCCGCCGCCCTGGCGATCCGGGTAGCCTGCATGTTCGCCGCGTAGGAGAGCGACTTGACTCCGGTCAGGATCACCGTCGGCTGGTAGGTGACGGTCGCGAGGCGAATCGTCTCGCCGTGCGCGGGGATCGGCTCGGTCGCGGCGATCCGCCGGCCGCCGCGGGTGACGATCAGGCGCAGCTGCCCGTCGACCGCGCCCGCCTCGCCGAGCAGCGCCTCGATCTCGCGCTCGAGCGCGGGGCGATCGAACTCGAGCTCGATCGCCGCCGCCGAACGGCCGAGCCGGTCGATGTGCTCGCCGAGCGCGAACGGGCGACCGCCGTAGAGGCGGATCACCTCGAAGGCGCCATCGCCGCGGTAGACGCCGTCGTCCTTGAGGCCGATCGTGGCGACGCCGGTTGGGGTCACCTCGCCGTCGACGCTGGCCAGCTCGATCAGGTCCGCGCTCACGATTGCACCGTATCCTGGATTGGTGCTGTTCGTTCTGGGGACGCTCGGAGTGCTCGCTTTCATCGTCGGCGCGCTGCTGCTCGTCGGGCACTTCTACCCGGGATCGGCCTCCGAGCTGGTCGACTGGACGCCGACGCGCTCGCCCGAGGTCGAGGTCCAGAACGAGATCGACGACGTCCGCCAGATGCTCGAGGCCCAGAACGAGATGCGCCGGCGCCGCGGCGCCCCCGAGATCACCGAGGCCGATCTCGATTCGCGGGTGGCCGAGGACGAACGCCTGCGCCTGCGCGGCCGCGGGCCCTTCGAAGCCGGATAGCCGTTGGATCTAGACTCGTGGCGTGGCTCGCGCACTCATCGTCGGCTGCGGCTGCCGCGGCAGGCTGCTGGGGGCGAGGCTGCAAAGCGACGGCTGGGCGGTGCGTGGGACCAGTCGCGGTCACGAGGGCCTGGCGGCGATCGAGGCGGCCGGGATCGAACCTGGGCTCGCGGACCCGGACCGGGTGGGCACGCTGCTCGAGCACGTCGCCGACGTCGCCGTCGTCTTCCACCTGCTCGGCTCTGCCCAGGGCGCGGCGGAGAACTTGGCGGACATCCATGGGCCACGGCTGGAGCGGCTGATGGAAAAGCTCGTCGACACGCCGGTGCGGGGGGTCGTCTACGAGGCGGTGGGAAGCGTCGATTCGAGCCTTCTGGCCGCTGGCGCCGAGCTCGTTCGCGCCGCTGGGGGGACCTGGCGGATCCCCTTCGAGATCGTCGCCACCGAATCGAATGACTTCGATCTCTGGTCTGCAGGGATGCGAGACGCGGCCCTGCGTGTGCTTGCGCCGGCCGGCGACTCCAAATAGCTAAACTCGGATAGGAATTAAGGTAAATTTTCGAGACAGGAGCAATCCAATGGCGTTGCAACTTGGTGACATAGCACCCGATTTCGAGGCGGAGACGACCGAGGGACCGATCAAGTTCCACGACTGGATCGGCGACTCGTGGGCGGTGCTTTTCTCCCACCCGAAAGACTTCACGCCGGTCTGCACGACGGAGCTCGGCTACATGGCGAAGATCCAACCTGATTTCGAGAGCCGCAACGTCAAAGTCATCGGCCTCTCGATCGACCCCCTCGACAAACACAAGGAGTGGGCGAGCGACATCGAGGCCACCCAGGGCACGGCGCCGAACTACCCGATCATCAGCGACGCCGACTTCCACGTCGCCAAGCTCTACGGGATGCTGGCGGCTGACGTCTCCGGCGACGCCGCGGACCGCACCCCCGCCGACAATCAGACCGTCCGCAACGTCTTCGTCATCGGCCCCGACAAGAAAATCAAGCTGATCCTCGTCTACCCGATGACCACCGGGCGCAACTTCGACGAGGTCCTGCGCGTGATCGACTCACTCCAGCTCACCGCCAACCACAAAGTCGCCACCCCGGCCCAGTGGCAGCAGGGCGACGACGTGATCATCGCCGGCTCCGTCTCAAACGACCAGGCGAAGGAGATCTACCCGGACGGTTGGGAGGAGCCGCGGCCCTACATCCGCATCGTTCCCCAGCCCGACGGAGCGGCGAAGTAGTCCCGGCTCGTCGGGACGCCTAACCGGGCGCCTGACCGAGGCGCGCCAGCAGGTCGCCGAGGATCCGCGCCGTGGCTCCCCAGATGAAGCGCCCTTCCACCTCGTAGGTGGGGGTGTGGATCGGGACGCCGCGGCGGATCAGGCGGCGCATCCCGTAGTTCTCCCGCAGCAGCCGCAGCGAGAAGGTGAGCACGGTCTCCACCTCGGTCGGGTTGGGCTCCAGGCCCAGCGCGACCGGGTCGGGAACCAGGCCGACGAAGGGGTGGACGCGGTAGCCGGTGACGAAGGTCGAGACCGGCGCCAGGGCTCCGGCGAGCTCCACCGCCGCCCGGTCGAGGGCGATCTCCTCCTCCGCCTCGCGCAGCGCCGTCGCGATCAGATCGGCGTCGCCCTCGTCGCGGCGCCCGCCGGGAAAGGAGATCTCGCCGGCGTGTCGCCGCAGGTCCGCCCGCCGCTCGGTGAAGATCAGCCCAGGTTCGTCGGGCCAGCCGTACAGCGCCAGGAGCACCGCCGCATCCGTTCCGCCCCGCGACTCCACCGCAAGTGCCTCCTCTGGCGTCAGCAGCCGCTCCGAGAGTGCCGATGGGCCGATTTGTCGGGCCTGAGTCGACTTTTCGGCCCGTCGGCCCGTCAGATGATCACCTGGACCGTTCCTCCGTCGACCGACCAGGCGGCGCCGGCGACGTAGGAGGCGCGCTCGGAGCAGAGGAAGACGATCGCGCCGGCGATCTCGACGGCCTCGGCGAGACGGCCGATCGGGCGCTTGGCGCCGGCCGTCTCGAGCGCGTCCCGGCGACTTGCGGCGCCTTCCAGATCGCGTGATTGGTCGAGCAGGCCACCGGGCGCCATCCACATCTCCGATTCGGTCGGGCCGGGACAGATCGCGTTGACGAGGACGCCACTCTTGGCATAGCGATCGGCGAAGAGGCGGGAGAGCGAGAGCTCGGCGGCCTTCGCGACCGAGTACTCCGGCATCGAAGCCGACGGGCGCTTGCCGGCGGTCGAGCAGACGTTGACGATCCGGCCCCAACCGCGCTCGGCCATCGCCGGCGCGACGGCTCGCATCGCCCGCAACGGCGCCATCACGTTGATCTCGTACTGGGCTCGCCAGTCGGCATCGGGGACGTCGTCCAGCTCGCGCCAGCTGGCCGTGCCGGCGTTGTTGACGAGGACGTCGACGGCGCCGAAGCTGGCGCTCGCGGCGGCGAGCATCCGCTGGCCCGCGTCCTTGGCGGTGACGTCGAGGGCGAGGACGGCGGCGCGACCGCCGGCCTTCGCCCCGGATCCGTCGGCCTCTTCCTGAACCTCGACCAGGCGCTGCTCGTCGCGGGCGACGAGCATGACGTTCGCCCCCTCGGCGCAGAGCCCGAGCGCCGTCTCGCGGCCGATGCCGCGGCTGGCGCCGGTGACGACGCAGGCGCGTCCCGCCAGGCCGAGCTCCATCTAGAGCTGCTCGACCCGCTCGGACACGGTGACCTTGGTCCGGTCGGCGATCACCTTGTGGATCGGGCACTTGGCGGCGATCATCAGAAGGCGCCGGCGCTGCTCGTCGCTGAGCTCTGCCGGCAGCGCCAGCGAGACGGTGAACGAGGCCGGGGCCTCGCCGTCGTAGTCCATTTCCACCGCCACCTCCATCGCGCTGACGTCCCAGCCCTTGCGGTCGGCGTACATCTCGACCGTGATCGCCGTGCATCCCGCGAGGCCGGCGGCGAGCAGCTGCGTCGGCCGCGGCCCGGCGTCGGTGCCGTCGCGGTCGACCGGCTCGTCGACGACCAGCTCGTGGCCGTCTCCGAGGTCGACCTGGTGAGCGAAGCCCTCGAGGCGCTTGGCGACGACCCTCACGCCGCCTCAGCCCTTGCCCCGGCCCTCGAACAGGGCCGGGTCGTCGACGTCGGCGAAGCGCGCCATCGCGTAGACGAGGTCGGAGGCGCGATTGACGAAGTGGATCACGGTCTCGCTGCTGAGCTCACCGGCGTCGGCCAGCGCTGAGATCTGGCGCTCGGCACGGCGGATCGAGGCGCGGGCGACGTCGAGCTGGGCGGAGAGCTGGTTGCCGCCGGGGATGACGAACTTGGGCGGGAGGTCGACCTCCGACATGTAGCGGTCGATCAGGCGCTCGAGCTCGGCGACCATCGCCTCGGTCGTGCGGCTGACCCCGTCCTCGAGCCGTCCGCTGGCCTCCGGGGCCGTCGCCAGCTCGGCGCCGGCGATGAAGATGTCGTTCTGAAGCCGGAGAACGTCGGCGGCCAGCCCCGCCTCGTCGGGCCCGCAGAGGGCGCGGGCGACGCCGAGCTCCGAGCAGGCCTCGTCGAGTGAGCCGTAGGCCGAGGTGCGGCCGTGGTGCTTGGGAACGCGGCCGCCGTACCAGAGCGAGGTGCTGCCGTCGTCGCCCTTCTTGGTGTAGATCTTCACCATCAGGAGTCCAGTCTACGTCGGCGCGCCTCCCGCAAACCGGCGCCGCGCCCTGTGCGTCAGCCGACCGGGTTGAAGACGATTCCGGTCATCACCTTGGGGAAGAAGTAAGTCGACTTCGGTGGCATGTTCTCGTCGGTCTCGGCGATCGCGCGGACCTGCTCGACCGGGACCGGGCGCTGGATGAAAGCGACGTCGTAGCGCCCGTCGTCGACCATCGCCAGCGCCTGCGGCACGCTCTTCGCGTACTCGAGCCCGCGGCGGGCGTCGATGTCCTCGTCGCTCATCCCGGCCAGTCCCTTCAGCACCAGGGCCTCGAGGATCGCCGAGTCGAGGCGGCGGTAGGCCTCCGGTTTGCCGGCGAGCAGCCGGTCGAGCTCCGCGGTGTCCTTCAGCCGCAGCCGGTAGGCCTGCTTGTGGAAGCTGTCGTAGAGGCCGAAGACGCCGGTGCCCTCCTCGCCGTCGGGGTCGAGCTCCTCCCGGCTCACCTCGGTCGAGTCGAACAGCTCGCGCAGGCCGCCGCCGAGCTTTCGCATCCGCTCGGGGTCGGCGGCGAAGCCCGAGAGCAGGCGGTGGGTGGGGAAGACGGTGAGCCCAGGATCGTCGAGCCCGGTCAGCGACATCAGCGTGTAGTTCTGCGGGCCCTCGCCGCCGACCTCGTCGCGGTAGGCGCGGGCCGTCTCGTAGCGGTGGTGGCCGTCGGCGATCAGCAGCTGGGCGCCGGCGAGCCGATCGCTGACGGCGGCGAGGATCGCCGGGTCGGCAACCCGCCAGACCCGGTTGACGGTGCCGTCTTCGTCGCTGGCGATCCCCCACGGCTCGCCCTGCAGCGCCGGCTCGACCAGCGGCCAGGCGTCCTCGGTGCTGAGCGAGAAGATCGGCGAGAGGTTGTGCCGGGTGGCACGGGTCAGCTCGAGCCGGTCGAGCAGCGGGCCGGGGTGGGTGCGCTCGTGCGGGCGCACGGTGCCGGTCTCGTAGTCCTCGACCCGGACCCGGGCGAGGATTCCGTGGCGGCTGTGGGAGCTGCCGTCGGGCGCGGTGTAGTCCTGAATCAAGGCCCAGATCGCCGGTTCGGTATCGGCGACCAGCGCGCCTTCGGAGCGCCAGACATCGATTGTCCGCGCCGCCTTCTCGTAAGGGTCGCCCTCCGGGTCGCTCGCCGGATCGGCCGGATCGAACGGTTTCGGCAGGTCGATCGCGACCGCGTTATATGGAGAACGCCCCAGCAGGCGCGCGCGCCCAGCCGCATCGATGACGTCGTAGGGCGGGGCGGCGACCGCGTCCAGCGATCCGACCTTGTCGAGGTCGTAGTGCAGAGCCTTGAGGGGGCGGACGTCGGCCATCGGGGCTCCACGCTAACGGGTGATCCAGGCCGGGCGCAGGCGCGTCGCCCCGGCCCGTTCTAGACTGGATCGGTCGGGGTGTGGCGCAGCCTGGTAGCGCGCGGCCTTTGGGTGGCCGAGGTCCTCGGTTCGAATCCGGGCGCCCCGATATTATTGGATGGCACCGAGACGAGGTCCTGGTCGAGCAGACCACGGTCATTGACCCGGAGCGCTTGGGGTGGTCCGCCGGGCGCCTCGACGCCGAGGAGCTGCGAGCAGTGGATGAAGCGCTCGCGCTGGTCCTCAGCCTCTGATTCCTCCGGAAACGGCTCCCTGTCTCGTATTCCCAATTGGCAGACCTATCGGTGGACGTTTGTCTGTAAGGAACAACGGGCAATCTGCCGATTGTGAACGGAATGACGGAAGAGAACGATCAAATCGAGCGCCGTGTCGAGCGTGCCGGGTTCGAAACCGACCGGCAGCTGGTCGTCGGTGACGTCACCCTGCCGCCCGCCGGTTACCAGAGTCGCTTCTCGGATTCCCTCAACCGCCCCGACATCGACTTCGTCTCCCTGACCAACGTCGAAATCACCTCCCTCATCGACGGCAAGGTCAGCGTGCGACCGTTCGTGGTCCTCTCCAAGGACCACGTCCGGCTCGCCTACCCGATCGCAAGTTAGCCGCGGCCGGGGTCAGGCTCGGGCGGAGCGGGCGCGGTTCCTGCTCGCGTATGAGGCGAGATCGACGAGGAAGGCGAGGATGACGATGAACCACTCGAAGCCGTTGACGCGATCGGAGCTGCTCCACATCGCCGCGTAGGCCAGCGTCGTCCAGGGCAGCAGGAAGAAGCCGAGGAAGGGGACGAACCAGCTGTCGAAGGCGCGGCCGAGCAGGTCCGTGAAGAGGAACAGCACGAACAGCGCCAAGCGCGGCGAGATGAAGGCGAAGAGGACAAGGAAGCAGCCGATCGGCAGACCGTATCGTTCACGGCCTCGTTATCTCGCTGCCGTAACGTATTCGGCAGGAGGAATTACAGATGACGAGACTTGGAAAGCTGATGACGATGCTGAATCCCGAGAAGACCCGCATGCCCTCGCCGGAGGATGCGCTACCCGGTCGCAGCGAGCCCGCCTTCACCGTCACCGACACCCACGCGGTGCTCGGCACCCCGCTCAAGCCTCCGTTTCCGCCGGGGATCGAGACCGCCTACTTCGCGCTCGGCTGCTTCTGGGGGGCGGAGCGTCTCTTCTGGGGCCTCGACGGCGTCTACACGACGGCCGTCGGCTACATGAACGGCACCACCCCCAATCCCACCTACGACGAGGTCTGCTCGGGCCGGACCGGTCATGCCGAGGCGGTGCTGGTCGCCTTCGACCCCGAGAAGATCTCCTACGCCGACCTGCTCAAGGTCTTCTTCGAGGAGCACGACCCGACCCAGGGGATGCGCCAGGGCAACGACGTCGGCACCCAGTACCGCTCCGGCATCTTCACGACCAGTGACGCTCAGGTGGCGACGGCGGAGATGGCGCGCGACGCTTACGACGAGTCGCTGAAGTCGGCCGGGCACGAGCCGATCACGACCGAAATCGAGCCCGCCGGGGCGTTCTACTACGCCGAGGACTACCACCAGCAGTACCTGCACAAGGTCCCGAACGGCTATTGCGGCCTGGCCGGCACCGGGGTTTCCTGCCGCATTCCCACCGCCGCGGCCTAGCCGCGCCACTCGGCCCGGGCGCGGGCGAATAGCATCCCGCGCTCGTGGCCCCCTCTTTCGGTTCTTACATAGGCGGCTGCCTCGCCGTGATCGGCATCGTCGCGGCGGTCGGCCTCGGTGGCTACTGGCTGCGCCGCTGGATCGTGCCCGAATTCTCGGGGGCGCTGGCGCGGCTCGCCGACGCCACCCTCGCCGTCGCCCTGCTGATCCTCTCGCTGGAGCTGCTGGGGACGCTGAGCATCCTGCGGCTGGGCTGGATCGTCGTCGTCACGATCGCGATCGGGCTGCTGGCGGCGCTGATCGGTTGGCGCAAAGCGCCGAAGGAAGGCGAGGAGGTCCCGGCGCCCAAAGTCGGCACGGTCGCCCTGGCGATCGCGGTCGGCGTCGCCTCCTTCACGATGGCCGAGTGGACCTTCCCGTCCCAGCTCAACCTCGACCTGGGGATGTTCGGCGGCGACACCACCTGGTACCACATGCCGTTCGCGGCGACGATGGCCCAGGAACACTCGACGGTCCATCTCCACTTCACCGACCCGCTGCGCCTCGCCGCCTGGTTCTACCCGCAGAGCTCGGAACTGATCCACGCGACCGGGATCGTCCTCTTCCACAGCGACTGGCTCTCGCCGCTGATCAACCTCTTCTGGCTGGCGATCGCGCTGCTCGCCGCCTGGTGCGTGGGCAGGCCCTACAAGGTCGGCCCGGCGACGCTGGTCGCCGGCGCGATCGTCCTCGACTCGGGGGTGATGATCGAAACCCAGCCCGGCGAAGCCCGCAACGACATCATGGGCCTGGCCTTCCTGATCGCCTTCGCGGCCTTCCTGATCAACGGCCACCAGCGACGCGCGCCCAGGGCCGGCGCGGTCCAGGACGAACCGGAGACCAACGCGCCGCTGCTCGACAAGGGGCCGCTGATCATGGCCGGCCTCGCCGCCGGCCTCGCCGCCTCGGTCAAGCTCACCTTCCTGATCCCGGTCGCGGCGATCGCGATCGGGGTCGTCCTCTTCAGCGGCAAGGGGCGCCGCTTGACCACGGCCTGGGTGATGGGCCTCTCGATGTTCGTCGTCGGGGGTTACTGGTACGTGCGGGCGGCGATCAAGTCGGGCGGCAACCCGGTGCCGCAGACCAGCCTCGGGCCGTTGCATCTGCCGACGCCCGACCAGATGCCGCTCGATCCGCGGCCACGCTTTGCCGTCGCCCATTACCTCACCGACCCGACCGTCTATCGACGCTGGTTCTTCCCCCAGCTCGACAACGCCTTCGGTCCCCTCTGGCCGCTGATCCTGATCGTCGCCGTCGTCGCCGCGATCTTCATCGCCGTGCGCTCGCGCAACAAGATCCTCCGGGTGATCGCGGTGGGCGCCCTGGCGACGGCCTTCGTCTACGTCTTCACGCCGCTGACGGCGGCGGGGCAGGAGGGCTCGCCGACCGGGTTCTTCACCAACACCCGCTACCTCGTCCCGGGGCTGGTCCTGGCGATGGCGCTGTTGCCGATCGCCAGGCCGCTGCGGGCTCCCGACAAGCGCGCCTGGCAGACGCTGCTCTTCCTCACCGCCGTCTACGCGGTCACGGCGGTGACGACGCCGCGTTGGTATCCGACCTACATCTTCGGAACTTTCTTCATCGTCCTGGCGCTGGTCTGGGTTCCGGCGGCGCTTGGGCTGGGACGCGCGCGGGGTAGGATCACCCGCCCGATCGCCGCCGCGGTCACGATCGCCGTGGTCCTCATGGCGGTGGTGCTCGGCCGGGCTCAGCAGGTCCAGTACGCCGACCAGCACTACACCAAGACGACCCTCTTCCTCGGCGAAGGTGGCCCCCAACGCGCGTACGCGTTCGCCCAGCACCTGCACGACCAGAAGATCGGGATCATCGGCTCCAGCGAGATCATCTTCGGCCAGTACGGCTTCTACGGCAACGACGCCTCGAACCGGGTCGACTACATCGGCGTCAACGGCCCCGACGGGACCCACCGCCTGCCGACCACCTGTCGCGTCTTCCGCCGCGAGATCAACGAAGGCGAATACGACTACCTGATCATGAGCAAGTACACGCAGGACCTGCCGACGGCGGAATTCTATTACCCGATCTACGCCTGGGTTAAATCGGATCCGGCGCTCCAACTCGTCGTCGCCGAGCCGAAGATCGTCCCCCAGCCCGACTACGTCTTCAAAGTCAACGGCGAGCTCGATCCGGCCGGCTGCAGCGAACTGGGTAAGAGCTGAGGTCCTGGCTCAAGCGCGCCGGTCAGGCCGAGGTCAGGGCGTGCTCCCGGATCAGCTCGGCGGAGCGCTCGGGCCGCTCCCACCAGAACATGTGGCCGACCTCCTCGAACAGCTCGAGTCGGGCACCGGGCACGAGCGAGGCGATCAGCGGCCCGTTGGCGACGCCGAGGACGCGGTCGACGGTGCCGTGGATCACCAGCGTCGGCGGTGAGAGCGTTGGTAGCCGGGCGCTGGTGTCGTGGGCGGCGATCGCTCGCATCTGCAGCTCGACGGTCCGCCGGGCGACCGGCAGCGCCGCCGCCATCTCGGTGAACTCGGCGAAGCGGCTCTCGTCGGCGCGGAAGCCGGGGGAGAGGTTGAGCTCGTACATGGCGCGGAAGACCCGGTCCCGATTGCCCGAGGCCATCGCCTCGGCCAGTCCGGCGAAGTCGGCCGGGTCCATCAGCTGGGAGCCGGGGCCGCCGCAGTAGGTGCAGCCGAGGGTCAGCGAGCGCAGCAGCTCGGGACGGGCGAGGGCCAGCTCCTGGGCGATCATCCCGCCCATCGAGATGCCGAGGACGTGGGCGCTCTCGATCTCCAGCGCCTCGAGCAGGCCGGCGGTGTCGGCGGCCATCTCGGCAATCGTGAACGGCTCGCTGACCCGGCCCGAGAGGCCGATGCCCCGGTTGTCGAAGACGACACAGTCGAAGTGCTCCTCGAGCAGCGAGCGGAAGGGCGAGCCCCATGACAGGCGAGTGCCGCTCATTCCCTGGATCGCCAGCAGCGGCTCGCCGTTCCCGGCGCGCTCGTAGTGAAGCTCGGCTCCGGCAACCCCCACGCTCGGCACGCCGCGATCGTACGCGAAGCGGCGGAGGTCACCCCAGGCCAATTACGCGTCCGTTGCGCTGGACGACGCGTTGCTGATTCCACGGCATGTCATACGAGATCACCGCCCGCGCCTGCTGAGGTTCTGGCCCTCGAAGAGAACGTCCGTGGAAACCAGCAGGTCGACTTCGCCGTCAAGAGGTTCATAGCCGGGCCAGGAGCGAGCCGCGAGCTACGCTTGAGCCATGCGAGCGACCCGTATCGCTGCCCTGATACTGGTGATAGGTGCCGGGGTGGCTGCCGCGACAGTCGCCGAGGGCCAGAGTGAGGTGACTGGGTCTGCTGGAACCGGCACAGCGACCGCCACGGTGGTGGCCGTATCGCCTACCGGCAGCACGCCCGAGTCTTCAGAACCGCCGAAGGCCCCGAGCGCGGAACGCACCCACCCGCGGGTGCAGCCAACTACCGGCAGGCGACACACGCGCTTTACTCTCACCTTCACCCTGCGGGACGCGACAGGACATCAGGGCGTGCTTGCGGTGGACTACCGCGTCCAAGTCGCGCCACCGGTAGGCACGGGAGCCTCGTGCACGCCAGCTGCGCCGCCCACCATCGACACGGGAACGGCCGGCGTCATGGAGCAAGTCCCGCTGACGCCGCCGGCTCACGGATGGTGCCGGGGCGCGCACCGGGTGACCGTGTTTCTGGAGCGGGGCCCGTATTGCCCGCCCCCGGTAGAAGGCCAGACGCCCACCCCCTGTCCCGAGTTCGCGACCCAGGAGCTGAACACCGGCGATGCCAGCTTCACGGTCAGACCGCGAGCGCATCACCGCGGTTGATTGCTCCTTTAGAAATCGGACGACTCGTTTGTCAGACGAGGCGCCTTCTTACATCTACGCCTCAGATTCACCACTTCCAGCTGGCGAGGAGGCTGTCTGCTCGGCATGAGCCCCGGGCGCCCCCTCCTCAAGCTGTATCTCTCTGACCGGCAGATCGAAACGTCGCTTGACCTGCTCAAAGAGGTTCTTCTCAGCCCACTGATCATCCCCGTCGGGCGAGGGCAGGATCACGATCTCATCTGCTGCAAAGCTGCCAAGGGCGTGCTGGCGAAGCTCCTCTAGTGGGCCTCCCCAGAACGTTCCACCCGTAACCCCCGCTCAGGCAACTCGCTTGCGGCGCTCGGCCTCGACGAGGCGACGGTCGCGAT
>OLLT01000352.1_pt1 | contig 13505 bp, 15 predicted proteins | sample 1604621 | NCBI WGS metagenome assembly OLLT01 (sample SAMEA104055725, study PRJEB20765) | soil metagenome | biome: Arctic tundra; feature: Polygonal ground; material: soil | place: USA | collected 2011-09 | depth 0-0.5 m | reverse complement strand
GCGATCCCGACGACGATGTCGGGGGCGGAGATGAGCGCCAACCACCGCCCGCCCGCCGGCGCCGAGGATCGGGTCGAGCGCCGGGCTCGGGCGGAGCTGGTGATCGCCGATCCGGAGGCGATGACGAGCCAGCCGGAGGCCCAGCTGCGGGCGAGCTCGATGAACGCGCTGGCCCACGGCGCCGACTGCCTCTACACGCCGCTCGCGAACCCGGTCTCGGTGATGACGGCGCTGCGCGGCGCCGAGGCGATCGCCTGCTCCCTCGACCAGCCGCCGGGGGAGCGCGATCGCTCGAGCCTGGCACTCGGCTCGATCCTCTGCGGCTACGCGGTCGACTCGGCGAAGTTCGGCCTCCACCACGTGATCTGCCAGTCCCTGGTCCGCGTCTGCGGCAGCCCCCACGCCGAGACCAACGCGATCGTCCTGCCGCGAGCCGCGGCGTTCCTCGCCGCCCGGGTGCCCGACACCTTCGCCCCCTTCGCCGCCGCGATCGGCGCCGATCTCGATCGACTCGAACCCCGCCTGCTCGAGCTCGGCGGCAACCCGCCGGGCCTGGTCGCGGTCGGCGCCGACCGCTGCCGCGAAGACGAGGCGATCGAAACTATGCTCAAACGCCGCGAGCTCGCCCGCACCCCGAAACCCCCTTCCCATGAAGAGCTCGCGGAGTTGCTCGCCGCCGCCTGGTAGTCGGTCTCCCCGGCTCTCTGAGTCGGCCCGGGTAACTCCGCCCCCTCGCCCGTGTAGCGCTCTGCGTGAACGCCGAGCGTCTGGCCAAATACCACGCATATACGCGCAAGCACAGCGTCAACTGGCCGCTGTACCTGCTGGCGCGGGTCTTCCTGACGCCGTTCTTCCTCGTCTACTTCCGCTACGCCCGCACCGGCCGCGAGCACGGCCGGGTCAAGGGCGGGCTGATCGTCGCCTCCAACCACCGCAGCTTCCTCGACCCCTTCATCGTCGGCGGCTCCCTGCCCTGGCGGCGGCCGATGAACTACGTCGCCAAGGTCGAGCTCTTCCGCCGCCCCTGGCAGGGCTGGATCCTCTCCCGGCTCGGCGCCTTCCCGATCCGTCGCGGCGAATCCGACGAGGAGTCGATGGAGACGGCGCGGATGCTCGTCGAACGCGGCGGCACCGTCTGCATCTTCCCCGAGGGAACCCGGATCCGGCGCGGCACCCTGGGCTCGCCCCGGCGCGGCGTCGGCCGCCTGGCGCTGCAGACCGGGGCACCGGTGATCCCGGCGGCGGTGCTGGGGACCGAACACGTCCGCCGCGGCTGGAGGATCCGGCCGCGAAAGGTGAAGGTGCGGCTCGGCAGGGCGATGACCTTCCCCCGTGCCGGGGAGCCCTCGCGAGCGCTGGCGGAGACCGTCACGGCGCGGATCTGGCCCAACGTCCAGCTGCAGTGGGAAGACCTCGGCGGGCTGCCGCCGATGCGGCGGGCGGCGGTGATCGGCGCCGGCAGCTGGGGCACCGCCGTCGCGGTCCTGCTCGCCCGCGGCGGCCTCGAGGTCCAGCTCGGCGCCCGCACTCAGGAGCGCGTCGCGGAGCTCGTCGAGCAGGGGGAGAACCGTCGCTACCTGCCCGAGGTGCCGCTGCCGGAGACGATCGACGTCCGGCTCGCTTCCCAGATCGAGCTCGACGGCCTCGACCTGATCTGCCTGGCGATTCCCTCGAAGTCGCTGCCGCAGGCGGTCGGCTCGATCGCCGACCGGGTCGGCGGGCGTTCCTCGATCCTGCTGCTGACCAAGGGGCTGATCGCCCCCCAGGGCCAGCTCCCGGCCGAATACGTCGGCGAACGGGTGCGGGCGCGGGCGATCGCCTGCCTCGGCGGCCCGGCCCACGCTCGCGAGGCGGTCTCCGGCTCGGCCGCCCTCGTGCTCGGCTCGGCCGACGTCGACCTCCGCACCCAGCTGGGCGAGGTCTTCGACCGCGCCGGACTGGTTTGCGAGCGCTCCGGCGACGTCACCGGGGTCGAGATGGCAGGAGCGGCGAAGAACGCCGCCGCGCTTGCCGCCGCCGCCGCCGAGCCCCATGGCCTCAACGCCGCCGGGATCGCCGTCGCCGAGATCTGGAGCGAGTGCATCGAGTACGCGATCGAGCGCGGCGCCCAGCTGGAGACGTTCTCGGGGCTTGCCGGCGTCGGCGACCTGACCGCGACGATGATGGCGCCGACCGGGCGCAACCGTCGCGCCGGCGAGCTGCTCGGCACCGGCACCCCGGCGGCGGAGATCCCGAAGCTGATCGGTCAGGCCTCGGAGGGTCTCGATACGACTCCGCTGCTGGCCCAGGCCGTCGCCGCCTCGGGCGTCTCCGCCGACGCGCTCAGCGGCCTCGCCGAGCTGATTCGAGGCGAGATCGACGCCGAGGAGTGGGTCGCCGGCCTGCGCCAGGTGGAGCGGGCGAGGCGGGCCGCCTGATGGCGCGAGCACTAGGCTTGGCCGGTGAGAGGCCCCACGGAGAACGTCGAGCCCGGCGACCTGGGACCGGCGGCGAAGGCGGAGCTGGACCGTGCCTTCGAGGACTTCTACCGGGCCCACCTGCGCGACGTCTACTCCTACTCCTACTACCGGGTGGGCAACCACCACGACGCCGAGGATCTGACCGAGCAGGCCTTCCTGCAGGCCTACCGTCACTTCGACCGGGCGCGGCGCGAGTCCGACGGGCGGCCGCTGCGCCCCTGGCTGATCCGGATCGCGCACAACCTGGCTTCGAACTACTACCGGGACCGCTCGCGCCGGCCGCAGACGCCGCTGGAGAGCGCCGACCCGATCGCCGCCCGGCACGACACCGTGGCGATCGCCGAGGGGCGCGAGGAGCTGCGCCAGGTGATGGCCAATCTCGAGCACCTCTCGGAGGACCGTCGCGAGGCGCTGATCATGCGCTTCGCCCTCGGCATGGACAATCGCGAGATCGCCCGTGCCCTGGGCCGCTCCGACGGCGCGACCAAGGTGCTGATCCATCGCGCGATCAAGCAGCTGCAGGAGGAGATGAGCGATGAGTGAGGCGAGTGAGCGCTTGACCGGCAGCAGCTGGGACGTCGAGAGCCTGCTGACCGACGCCCTGCGCCCGATCGAGCCGCCCGAGCGGCTCTCCGGCCGGGTCGAGGACACCCTTGCGGCGGTCACCCAGGCCGCGGCGGAGGAGCTATCCGACTGGGCCGAGGAGCTTTCCGAGAGCGAGCTGCGGGCCCTGCGCGATCCCCGCAACTGGGTCCGCCCCGTGGTCGCGGTCGGTGCCGGCGGCATCGCCACCGGCGCCCTGGTGCTGCTGGAGCTGCGCCGCCGCAGCAAGCAGCAGGGCGAAAGCGGCCTGCGGTCGCTTACCGGCGGCCTGCGCTCGCGGCTCTGACCCGACCCTGCTCCCGTGGTTCCTTTGGCACCTTCCGCGTGACAACGGAACCACGCTTCGGCGTGCCCGCCGCGGCGGCGAGGCCCAGCAGGCCGATCGCCAGGCGCAGGTAGTCGTCGCCGCCATTGGCGGGGAGAAAGCCGAGGATCGCGTCGCCGGCACCGATCGCGAAGCCCCAGATCGCCAGGGCGGTGCAGAGCAGGCCGACGCCGAGCGCGTACTGGCGCGAGGCGTAGCCGGCGAGCAGCAGGCCGAGCGCGCCGGTGGCGACCTGGAGCAGGTTGAGCCAGGCGTTGACCCGCAGCACGCTGAGCGCCGCTTCGACGTCTCCCGGCGCGCCGAAGGAGGCGCTGTAGAAGAAGCCGACGATCCCGAGGACGACGAGGAGCGCACCGACCACGGTCGCGTACAGACGTGCGGGGCTGGGAGCCTCCATCGGCGCCGATTGTAGGCTGCCACTCCCGATGGCCCAGACTTGCTACCGACACCCCGACCGCGAGACCGGCGTCTCCTGCTCCTCCTGCGGGCGGCCGATCTGCCCCGAGTGCATGACCCCGACCCCGGTGGGGATGCGCTGCCCGGAGTGCATGCGGCAGCGGACGAAGGTGGTGCGGAACCCCACCGGGATGCCGGGTCAGCTGGGGGCGTTCCCGGCGACGATCGCGCTAATCGCGATCAACGTCGTCGTCTATCTGATCGAGATCGCGAGCGGGCCCGGCGGGATCAGCAGTCCCGGCGTCTCGTTCGTTAACCACTACGGCCTGGTCGGCTTCTTCGTCGCCGAAGGCCAGCTCTATCGGCTGCTGACCAGCGGCTTCGTGCACCTGAGCATCACCCACATCGGTTTCAACATGCTCGTCCTCTTCTTTCTCGGCAGGCTGGTGGAGCCCGGGGTCGGCACGCCTCGCTTCCTCTTTCTCTACTTCGCGTCCCTCTTCGCCGGCGCTTTCGGAGCGCTCCTGTTGAGCGGCCCCGATGCTCTCACCGCCGGCGCGTCGGGGGCCATCTTCGGCGTCGCCGGCGCCGGCCTAGTCATCGCCCTCGAGCGCGGCGCGGAACAGCTGGTCAGGAGCATCGGCATTCTCCTCGTGTTCAACTTCATCTTCGATCTGAGCGACCCGGAAGTCAGCTTGGGAGGCCACATCGGCGGTCTCGTCGGCGGTGCCGCCTGCGCCGTCGTGATCGTCGCCGGCGAGCGCGGGATGCTGGGATCGAGGCGGCTGCCGGCGGAGCTGGTGGCGATGACCGGCGTCGCCGTGATCTCCATCGTCGGCGCCCTGATCGTCGCCTGAGCGCGGCGTTCAGGTTCCGCGGTGGGAACTAGAAATCGGCGCCTGGAGCGCGATGTAGGCGGTGTTCCCGGGCGGATCCATCAGGTCCGGGTGCAGCAGGTGGCAGAGCAGCTCGACCCCGTCGACCAGGCGCGGGCCGGGCTCGCTGAAGGCGGAGGTCGCGTCGACCGCGAAAACCCGGGCGGCGCCCAGAGCCTCGATCCGCTCCCAATGCTCCATCGCCAACGCCTCGACGTCCCAGACGGAGCCGTTGGGCATCACGATGACGACCTCGGCCCCGAGGCTCGAGAGCTCTCCCCAGCCGACCTCCGCCGGGTTCAGGCCTGGGTCTCCGGCGACGTCCTCGCCGCCGGCGATCGAGATCATCTCCGGGATCCAGAAGCCACCGACCCGGGGCGGGTCGAGGCTCTCCAGAGCGATCACCCGCGGGCTGCTCGCCCCGGACACGGCGGCGCGAATCGTCGCCAACCTTCCCTCGAGCTCCCCGCGCAGTTCGTGGGCGTGCTCTTCCATCCCGGTTGCCTCACCAAGGAGCACCACCTCTTCGAGCATCTCGCTGAGCGTCGCGACGCGGATCATCTGCTCAATATCGCACTTAGAAGAAAAACCACGAGTAGAGACAGCTATATTGCGTTCGCCGAATGGCCGACGACGCTCCAGCCCGAACTACCGGGCCATATAGCCGATGAGCGTCCTCCTGCTCGTCCTCCTCTTGCTGTTGATCGCGATCAACGGCTTCTTCGTCGCCGCCGAGTTCGCGCTCGTGCGCAGCCGCCGCGGCAAGGTCCAGCAGCTGGCGGACGAAGGCGAGTCGGGCGCTGTCGCGGTGGTCGAGCAGCTCGACAAGATCGAAGAATCGCTCTCGGCCTGCCAGATCGGCGTCACCGTGGCCTCGATCGGGATCGGCTTCCTCGGCGAGCCCTCGCTCTCGAAGCTGATCGAGCCGATCTTCGGCGGCCTCTCCCACGCGGCGGCCGCCGCGCTCTCACTCGCCTTCGCCTTCATCCTCGTCACCGCCGTCCAGGTCAGCCTCGGCGAGCAGGTGCCGAAGATGCTGGCGATCGCCAACCCCGAGCGCACCGCCCGCCGGGTCTCGCGGCCGCTGAACTGGTTCCGCGTCGCGACGGCGCCGGTGACCAAGGGCCTGAGCTGGTTCTCGAGCCGGGTGGTGCGGATCTTCGGCGTCAACCCCGGCGACCTCGAGCAGCGCCACACCGCCGAGGACCTGAAGCAGATCATCGACCGCTCCAGCGTCGGGGGCACCCTCGACCCCGGCGAGGCGGGGATGCTCGGCGGCGTCTTCCACCTGCACGAGCAGGAGGCTCGCGAGGTGATGACCCCGATCCCCGCCGTGATCACCGTCGACACCTCCGAGACGGTTGAGTCGGCGCTGCGGCGCTGCGTCACCTCCGGCCACACCCGCCTGGTCGTGATCGAAGACGAGAACGCCGACCGGGTCAAGGGCATCGTCCACAACAACAGCCTCGCCCGGCTCTACATGAGCGACGGTCCCGAGGCCTCGATCGAGACGGTGATCCGCGACGCGCTGATCGTCCCCGAGACCCGCCCCCTCGACGACCTCCTGCACGACCTCCAGGTCCAGCGCACCTCGCTCTCGGTCGTCGTCGACGAGTACGGGCGGACGGTCGGGATCGTCACCGTCGAGGACATCCTCGAGGAGGTGGTGGGGGAGATCGAGGACGAGACCGATCCCCGCGCCGCGGCACTGCGCCGGCTGACCAACGGCGACTGGTTCGTCCGCGGCCACGTCTCGCTCGGCGATCTGGCCGACGCCGGGATCGAGCTGCCGGTCGACACCGACGCCTACAACTCGGTCGGCGGCTACGTCTTCGGCGAGCTCGGCAGGCTGCCGAAACGCGGTGACTCGATCGTCACCAACGGCTACACGATCCGGGTCGAGGCGGTTCGCGAGAACCGCATCGAGGCGGTCCGGATCAGCGGTTCCGTCCGTCCCGCGGCCTAACTTCTCCGGGCAACCCGCGATCCCCCGGACGTTGGAGGTAGCGCATGTGGGTTGTACGCCTGACCGACAAGCAGCTCGAGGTTCTGAGGGCGCTCCTGCGCTCCGAGGAGCATCTCGGACCGGCGCTGAGAGGCTCGATCGAGGCCCTCGACCTCGCTCGCTGGGACGAGTTACCGGAAGCCGAGCTTCCCTGGGGGGAGGTTGAGTCGATTGCCCGCCGACAGGGTGTCTCCGAGGCCGACGTGGTCTGGGACATCTCCGGCAAGAGGAAGACCGCCCAGACCGACTGAAGCTCAGGATCTGCTTCGTCAGTCGTAGCTGTAGAAACCAGCTCCCGACTTACGCCCAAGCTTCTCTTCGCCGATCATCTCGACGATCAGGCCCGGGGGCTTGTGGGCGGCCTCGCCGGAGTCGGCGTAGAGGGCGTCGCCGATCGCCTCGGAGACGTCGAGGCCGACGAAGTCGAGCAGCGCCAGCGGCCCCATCGGGTGGCCGGCTCCGAGCTTCATGCAGGTGTCGACCTCGCCGGCCTCCATGCCGGTCCGCTCGATCATCCGCACGGCGTCGAACAGGTAGGGGAAGAGCAGGCGATTGACGACGAAGCCGGCCTGGTCGGGGACCTCGACGGCGGTCTTGCCGAGCGCCGCGCACCAGGCAAGCGCCTTCTCGCGGGCACCCTCGGCGCCGTCGGGGATGCAGACCTCGACCAGCTGCATCCGCGGCACCGGGTTGAAGACGTGGAGGCCGAACAGCCTTGGAGTGCCAGCGGCGGCGGCGATCTCGCCGATCCCGAGCGAAGAGGTGGTGGTCGCCAGATCGGCGTTGGGGCAGGCGGCGTCGATCTTCGCCAGCAGCTCTCCCTTTGCCTCGAGATCCTCGACCACGGCCTCGACGATGACGTCGCACTCGGCCAGGTCGGCCGGGTCGGTCGTGACCCGCAGCCGGGAAGGTTCGGCTCCCTCGATCCTGGCGCAGGCAGCGACGACTTTCTCCTCGGCGCGCCAGGCTGAAGCCTCGCTGCGGGCGAGCAGGATCGTCTCCGCGGTGGTGGTCGAGACGGCGGCGAGACCGGTGGCGATTGCCCCGCTCCCCGCGATCCCCGGACTTTCGTACCCCTGGTTAGTGCTCATTGGCCGGGGTTCCTATCACGCTCCCGTAGGATGATGAGTTCCCAGCGCTGCGCGCGCCGACCCAAACTTGATCGAACGGAGGGCTTTGAGATGGATAACGGCAAAGGCAGCTTCGGAGGCCGCGAGGTCGTAATCGTCGAGGCGACTCGAACGCCGATCGGTCGCGGTCATCTCGAGAAGGGCTATTACAAAGACCTCCATCCCTCCAACCTGCTCGCCAAGGTCTACGGCGATCTGTTCGAGCGCAGCGGCGTCGATCCCGCCGAGACCGGCGACGTGGTGGCCGGCTGCGCCCAGCAGTTCGGTGAACAGGGCCTGAACATCGGCCGCAACGCCTGGCTCGAGGCCGGGCTGCCGGTCGAGGTTCCGGCGACGACGATCGACCGCCAGTGCGGCTCGGCCCAGCAGGCGGTCAACTTCGCCGCGGCGCTGATCGCCACCGGCGTCCACGACGTCGCGATCGGCTCCGGTGTCGAGCACATGGGCCACGTCTCCTTCGCCGACGGGGCCAAGGTGATGGAGGAGCATGGCTACGCCTTCTCCCCCGAGCTGCTGGCGCGCTACGACCTGATCCCGCAGGGCCTCTCGGCCGAGATGATCGCCGACAAATGGGAGATTCCCCGCTCCGAGCTCGACGAGCTCGGCCTGCGCTCCCAGCAGCTCGCCCGGCAGGCCACCGACGAGGGCCGCTTCGAGCGCGAGATCGTCCCCTTCGCCGTCAACGGCGACACCTACATGACCGACCAGGGCCTGCGCGAGACCACCCTGGAGGGCCTGGCGAACCTGCGCCCGGCCTTCAAGGAGGACGGCAAGATCACCGCCGGCAACTCCTCGCAGGTCTCCGACGGCGCCGCCGCGGTGATGCTGATGGCGCGCGAGAAGGCCGACGCCCTCGGGCTGAAGCCGCGGGCGCGGATCTTCGACCAGACGACGGTCGGCGTCGACCCGGTGATCATGCTGACTGGGCCGATCCCGGCCACGCGGAAGCTGCTCGAGCGCAACGGGATGAAGATGGACGACATCGACCTGGTCGAGATCAACGAGGCATTCGCCTCCGTCGTCGCCGCCTGGCGCCGCGAGCTCGATCCCGACATGGACCGGGTCAACGTCAACGGCGGCGCGATCGCCCTCGGCCACCCGCTCGGCTCGACCGGCGCCCGGCTGATCACCACCCTCCTGCACGAGCTGGAGCGCACCGACAAGGAGATGGGCCTGGTGACGATGTGCTGCGGTGGCGGACTCGGCACCGGAACCCTGATCCAGCGGATCTGAGGTCGTCAGATGGTTTGGTGGAAGCACTTCCGACTCAGGGGCGCCGGTGGTGGGCGCCCTTTCCACTCTCCAAAGCCCTTTGGCTGTTCGGCCAGGAGTGTCTATATGCTCATCGACCGATGGACCTGACGCTGTCGCCATCGGAGGAGGAGTTCCGCGACGAGGTTCGCACCTGGTTGCTCGCGAACAACCCTGGGCCCGAGCCCGAGGGCGGCCTCGACGAGGTGATGAGCTTCCGCCGCGAATGGCAGCTGAAGCTGCACGCCGCCGGCTGGGCGGGGATCTCCTGGCCGAAGGAGTACGGCGGCCGCGGCGCGACGATGATCGAGCAGGCGATATTCGTCGGCGAGGCGGCGCGCCAGGAAGCTCCCAGCCCGGCCAACGTCCTCGGCCTGGCGATGGGCGGCCCGGTCGTCATCGCCCACGGCACCGACGCCCAGAAGCAACGCTACCTGGAGCCGATCCTTACCGGTGACGAGATCTGGTGCCAGGGATTCTCCGAGCCCGAGTCGGGCTCCGACCTCGCATCGCTGAAGACCCGCGCGGTCAAGGACGGCGACGAATGGGTGGTCAGCGGGCAGAAGGTCTGGACCACCTTCGCCCAGTACGCGAAGTGGTGCATGCTCGTCGCCCGCACCGACCCCGACGCCCCCAAGCATCAGGGCCTCACCTATTTCCTGATGGATATGGAGCAGGATGGGGTCGAAGCCAAACCGCTGGTTCAGATCACCGGCGAGGGCGAGTTCAACGAGGTCTTCATGGATGAAGCGCGGATCCCCGAGGCGAATATCGTCGGCGGCGTCGGCAACGGCTGGGGGGTGGCGATCACGACGCTGATGAACGAGCGCGCCGGCCTCGCCTTCGGCGCCATCGCCCAGATCCAGAACAGCCTCAGCCGCCTTGCCAAGCTCGCCAACGAGGTTCGCCTCGGCGGCGGCTCGGCGGCCGACGACGCCTACTACCGCCAGCGGATCGCCCAGCTCCACATCGAGGCCGAGGCGATGCGGCTGGGTGCCTACCGCGGCCTGACCAAGACGATGCAGTCGGGGATCCCGGGGCCGGAGGGCTCGCTCGGCAAGTGGCAGTGGGCCGACATCAACCAGGGGCTGACCGAGCTGGCGCTGGAGATCGAGGGGGCCTACGCGCCGCTCTCCCGGGGCGCCGCGCAGGCGATCGACAACGGCGCCTGGCAGTACGGCTTCCTGCGCTCGCGCGCCAACTCGATCGAGGGCGGCACAACCGACATCCTCAAGAACATCATCGCCGAGCGGGTGCTCGGCCTGCCGAGGCTGCGCTAGCCATGTACTTCGACCTCACCGACGAGCAGCAGGCGATCAAGGCGACCGCGCACGACTTCCTCGCCTCGCGCTTCAAATCCGAGCGGATCCGTGAGCTCGCCGCCAGTGACGATGGTTTCGACGCCGCCGGCTGGGGCGAGATGGCCGAGCTCGGCTGGACCGGCCTGGCGCTGCCGGAGGAGTGGGGAGGACAGGGGCTCGGCATCGTCGAGCTGGCGATCCTCTTCGAGGAGATGGGCTACGCGCTGGCGCCCTCGCCGCTCTTCTCCAACACGATCGCCGGCCTCGCGCTCAGCCTCTGCGGCTCCGACGACCAGCGCGATCGCTACCTGCGGCCGCTGGCCGAGGGCGAGCGGCGGGGCACCCCGGCGCTCTGGGACGCGGGATCGACGGCAACGCCTGGCGCCTTCAAGATGGAGGCGCGCGCCGACGGTGACGGGGTCATCCTTGACGGCGAGAAGATCATGGTGCTGGACGCCGCCAGCGCCGACTTCTTCCTCGTCGCCACCGCCGACGGCGGCCGTCACCTGGTCGAGCGTGATGCCGACGGCGTCGGCATCACTCCAGAAGCCTCGATCGACACCACCCGGCGCCTCTCGACCGTGCGCTTCGACGGGGTCAGGGTCACCGCCGGCGAGACCCTTCCCGCCGCCGGGGCGGACTACGAGGCGGTCTTCGATCGCCTCTGCGTCGCGCTGGCCGCCGAGTCGACCGGGATCGCCCAGCGGACGATGGAGATGGCCGTCGCCTACGCCAAGGACCGCGAGCAGTTCGGCCGCCCGATCGGCGCCTACCAGGCGGTCTCCCATCGTTGCGCGCAGATGCTGCTGGAGACCGAGAACGCGCGCTCGACCGTGTATGGCGCCGCCTGGGCCGCCGACGCCGAGCCGGAGTCACTCCGCCTCGCCGCCTCGATGGCCAAGGCCTACGCCTCCGACGCCGGCTGGCGCGTACCCGACGCCTCGATCCAGGTCCACGGCGGCATCGGCTTCACCTGGGAGCACGACCTCCACTTCTTCCTCAAGCGCGGCCGCGCCAACGCGGCGATCTTCGGCGACGCCAAGTGGCACCGCGAACGCGTCGCCGACGCGGTGCTCGCCCCGGCCGCCGAGCCCGCGTCGGTCTGAGCACCGCGGGGGTGAGCGCGCTCGACCGCATCTCCGTCGCCGCGATCGGCAACTCGGTCGCCGACCTCGAGGCGGAAGCGCTGCGAGCCGAGGCCGCCGGCGTCGAGTGCGTCTGGGCGCCGGAGCTGTTCCGCAGCGCCGTCACCCAGGCCTCCTATCTGGCGGCCAAGACCGAGAAGATCGACGTCGCCACCGGAATCGTCTGGGCCTTCACCCGCAGCCCCTTCATCCACGCGATCACCGCGCTGGACATCGACGAGATGTCGGGCGGCCGCTTCCGCTTGGGCATGGGCGCGGGGGTCAAACGCCTGAACGAGACCTGGCACAACGCCAACTACGGCAAACCGGCGCCGCACCTGCGCGAGGCGATCGAGGCAACCCGCCTGATCATGCGCCAGGCCAGCGCCGGCGAGCCGATCCGCTACCAGGGCTCCTACTACGACATCGACATCAAGGGCTGGGTGCGCCCGCACGAGGCGCCGCGGGAGGCCGTGCCGATCTACACCGCCGCGGTCCAGGCGGGGATGGCGCGGATGGCGGGCGACGTCGCCGACGGTTTGATCGGTCACCCGATCCAGAGCCTGCGCTGGATCGACGAGGTCGTCATCGACGCCTTCGAGGCCGGCCTCAGCCGCTCGGGCCGGGAGCGCGCGGACTTCGACTACCTGCCGACGGTCTGCTGCGCGATCGACGACGACGAGAGCCGAGCGATCGAGATGGCCCGCCGCACGATCTCCTTCTACGCGACGGTGAAGACCTACATGCCGCTCTGGGAGATGCACGGCTTCAGCGACAACGCCGTCGCCGCCGGCGACGCCTTCCGCCGCGGCGACCTTGCCGCCGTGCCGGCCGCGATCAGCGACGAGATGGTCGAGGCCTACTGCGCCGCCGGTCCTCTCGACAAGGTCCGCGCCCGGGTCGAGGCAACCGCGGAGCGCGCCGACGGCCTCTTCCTCACCCCGCCGACCTACTTCATCTCGGCCGAGGAGCTGAGCGAGTTTCAGGGCCGGATCATCGACGCCTTCGGTCCCACGGCAAGCTGACCGGCACCCCCGCAGACCGCGAAGGGGAAGTGCTGAGCCGGGTGCGGGCGATCCCAGAGGGCTCGGTCGCGACCTACGGCGACGTCTCGCCCGGGGCACCCCGTTTTGCCGGCAGCGTTCTCTTCGGCGCCGATCAGCCGGACCTGCCGTGGTGGCGCGTCGTCCGCGCCGACGGCTCGCTTGCCAAGGGCGCCCGTCAGCGCCAAATGCTGATCGCCGAGGGCGTGCCCTTCCGTGGCGAGCGGGTCGAGATGAGCGGCGCCCGGATCAGCGCTTGACCCAACCGCCGCCCCACATCCGCGGTTCCTTGGTCACGAAATGCGTAACCAAGGAACCGCGCGGTGGGAGCTCTAGGGGCAGACGACGATCAGCTGGAAGTCGGCGTCTTCATTGGCGCCGTTTTTGTCCCTGGTGTGGACTTCGATCGCGTTCGGGTTGGCGGGCGAGATGTTCGTCTGCGCGTAGCCCGAATTGGGCACGGTCGTGCCGACGCTGCCGCGAGCGGCGACGTTGGCGCAGCCCGAGACGTTGACCGGGAAAGTCACGTTGACGGCACCGCCGCCCTCGGTCGCGGTGATGGTCGCGTCGCTGGCCCGCGCCAGGGTCGCGTTACCCGGGTTGGCGGGGTTGCTGACGACGGCCCAGTAGGTGTCCGTGGCGCGCTTTGCCGACGGCACGACGCCAAGCTTGTTGGTGTTGACCTGGTAGCCGGTGAGGGTCTTGTGCTTCAACTTGCCGCCGCCGATCGTCTGCTTCTGGATCGAACCGCCGTTGATCGCTTGCGCCGCGTAGGCGGTGCCGCCGAGGGCGACGATCAGGGCGAGGATCGCGACCACCATCGAAGGCGACGGGCGCAGATTCTTGAACGTGCGCATCTGGATTCCCTTCCGGTTGGGGCTGTGTCGGGGGTACCCCGACCTCGCTTCCCCTGACAGGAAAATAGCCCTCAGGCAGCCACCGCCTCCCGCTCCAGCGTGACGCTGTGCCCAAGCGCCTCGAGCTGGCTGACCA
>OLLT01000279.1_pt1 | contig 13690 bp, 17 predicted proteins | sample 1604621 | NCBI WGS metagenome assembly OLLT01 (sample SAMEA104055725, study PRJEB20765) | soil metagenome | biome: Arctic tundra; feature: Polygonal ground; material: soil | place: USA | collected 2011-09 | depth 0-0.5 m | reverse complement strand
GGAGCCGTTCCGGCTCGCCCCTCACGGTCCAGGGCCGCAGCTGCACCTCGAAGCGCACCTCCGGCGCATGGCGGCCGGCTCGCTCGACCGCGGTGGCGACGATCTCCTCGAGGGCGACGTCGTCCATCGCCCGCTCGGTCTCGCCCCTGCGGGCGAGCTCGACGACGTCGTCGACCAACAGCGTCAGGTCATCGATCTGCTCGACCAGGTCGGTCTCGAGCTCGACCTGGTCCTGGGAGGAGAGCCTGCCTTCGTTTCGCAGCAGCAACTCGATGTTCGTCTTCAGCGTGCTCAGCGGCGTCCGCAACTCGTGCGAGGCGTCGGAGACCATCCTCTGCTGGGCCTCGGCGGAGCGCTCGAGCGCATCGAGGGTGGAGTTGTAGGAGTGGGCGAGGCGTCCCAGCTCGTCGTCGTGCTCGACCGGCAGGCGGCGGCTCAGGTCGGCGCCGGAGGAGATCGACTCGGTCTCTTCGGTGAAGCGCCGGACAGGAGCCAGGGACGCTCGCGAGACGGCGGCCCCCAGCAGGGCGGCGAGGAGGATGCCTCCGGCCGTGATCGCTGCCAGGATCAGGATCAGGTTGTGCAGGACGCTGTCGACTTCGCTCAGCGGGCGCGCGACCTGAACCGCACCTCCGCCGGCAAGCGGCGCCGTCAACACCCTGACGTGATCGCCGCCGACCGTCTGATCCTGCAGCAGGGGCCCGCGATCCTTCCCACTGGCAACGGCGAGCGCCTGGTTGGTCAGTGGCACACTGGGGGCGCTTTCCCCTGGCGGGCGGCGAACCTTGCCTTCCGCGGAGACGAGCTGGACGAGGCCGGCGGCGCCGCCGAGGCGGGCCTCGGGGGATTTGCCCGGCAGCGGTTTCGGCGCTTTCTTCAGCCTCGGGCGCAGCAGGGTGAACTGTTGTATCTCCTGCGCCCGTTGGCGCAGCGAGGCGTCGACTTCACCCAGCAGCTGAGAGCGGACGGCGAGGTAGGCGCTGACCGAGGCCAGCGCCACAGCGATCGCCACCGCCACGGCCGCCGCCAGCGCCAGTCGGCGACGGATCGTCATTGGCGGGGTTCGCGCAGTACGTAGCCGACCCCGCGCACGGTTTGGATATACCGGGGGTTGCCCTCGGCCTCGAGCTTGCGACGCAGGTAGCCGACGTAGACGCCGAGCGAGTTGGAGGTCGGGCCGAAGTCATAGCCCCAGACCCGCTCGTTGATCGTCGTCCGTGTCAGCACCAGGCCCGGGTTCCTCATCAGCAGCTCCAGCAACGAGAACTCGGTCAGGGTCAACTCGATCAGCTGCTCGCCGATCCGTACCTCGTGCCGACCGCTGTCAAGCGTCAGCGGCCCGAAGCGCAGCAGCTCGGCGTCCTCCCCCTCCGGGGCGACGCGGCGCAGCAGCGCCTTGACTCGGGCCAGCAACTCCTCGAGCGCAAAGGGCTTGACGAGATAGTCGTCGGCGCCGGTTTCCAGGCCGGCGACCCGGTCCTTGATCGTCTCGCGGGCGGTGAGCATCAGGATCGGCGTGCGGTCGCCGGCCGCGCGCAGTCGCCGGCAGACCTCGAGGCCGCTGAGGCCGCCCATCAGGATGTCGAGGATCACCGCGTCCCAGCGACCCTCCCCGAGGAGCTCGATCGCCTCCTCGCCACTGCTCGCCATCGAGACCTCGTATCCCTCCAGCGCGAGTGCGCGCCTGACCGCGGCGCGCACCGCGTAGTCGTCGTCGACGATCAAAAGCTCCATCGCCTGATCATGGCCCAAGCAGCGAAGAAACTCCTAAGGATGCGCGCTCGCCCCCCGCTCCTCGAAATGGAAGTTCTCGATCCAGGCCAGCACCTCGGAGCGTCCGAGCCGGAAGCCGTCGGGCGAAAGGTTGCCGATGACCTCCCAGGTCAGCGGCCGGCAGAGTCGCTCGGCCAGCATCTCGTTGCCCGTCGCGTCGATCAATATCGCTCGCGCCAGCTCCCGCGGCCCGATTCCGGCGCGACCCCAGGAATAGCCGCGGACCAGGGCCGCGTCGCCGAGCGCGAGCGGGCACCCGAACTCGCCCCGCTCGACCACCACCTCTCGACCCAGTGTGGTGGCCTTGCCCACGTAGACGATTTCCCGGCTGTCGGGCGGGTCGCCGACGGCAACTGCCGGCGGCGCCGCGACCCTGAGCTCGGTGTCGATCGGTTTGGAGATGATCAGCTCTGTCATGGTGTCCTCCTTGTGGTGATTGTCCGATCTCAGTAGCTCACCACCGCGCTCATAAGGGAATGTGTCGGGAGCCGCAGAATCAGGTAAGAGCTCGCGGCAGCCGCTAAAGATTGCTGGGAGGTCTACCGTGAGGCCGGACCGATCGGGACACGCCGCCATCTCATCGGTTCTGCGTATGGCTCCGAATCGATCGCGAGCCCCTGCTCGGAGGGCTAGTGGGGGCGCACGAATCGGCGGGTATGGAAGCGACTCATTCATCGCCCGATAAGAAAGATTCCACCCCCGGCGGACGGTCACAAAATGCGCTCAGGGGAATGCCCAAGGGAATGAAAGGGTCCGCGATTTGCACAGTTCACGCCTGTGGCGGCCTCAAAGACCCCGCTCCGCGACCGGGCAGCCCGGGGACGTAAACATGGCTTCCGCCGCGCCGTCGAATAGATTTCGGGCTGTAAGCGAGTCGTGGAGGTCTTGCGATTCGACCTGTAGAGCCAAATTCGGAAACGGGATTAGATCCACGCCCGATTTTTTGGCTCTAAAGGCCCTCCGGAGATGGGCGTTACTGGGCTCGAACCAGTGACTCGTGTCTAGATCGGACATCTGAGAATCGCCGGCTCTGTAGACCGGTGCCTTGCGAGAACGCAAACGTCAAAGTCGCCGCTACGCGCCCCAACCCTCGTATCCTGAACTGCGCCACCCCGCCGGCTTCTGACAGATCTCGGTCGGGGCTTCTGCGGACCAACCGCCGGTCGGATTTAAATCCGCATCTCGACAAGCGCCGCCTGCGCCCGCTCAGGCTTCGTCGGGGCATAGTGGCGTCGAGTGGTCGTGATGCTCTTATGCTTAAGAACCTCGGCCACGACGTCGATCGGTTGGGGGTTCTTCTCGTCGTTCAGCGCCAGCGTCGCCCACGTCCGGCGGAGGGCGTGCGGCGTCACGTGCGACGTTTTCCCGTTCGCCGAGTCCCAGTGGCTGGGAGCCTCGCGGACGCCTACTCCGGCCCGCACCGCGTGACGGCGGAGGGTCTTATAGACGTTCATCGGCGTCATCCGCTTCCCCGAGCTGGTCATTAGAACGTAGGCCCGCTCCGGGTCGCTCAGCGCGTCCCGCATCGCCGGATTGTGCTCTGCTTCGGCGAGCTGTTCGCGCTGGAACAGGCGGAGCGCCCGGAGCAGCGGCGGCGCCAGCGCGAACACGTCAACTTGTTCGCCCTTGCCGACCACTTCCCAGGTTCCGCGTTCGAGGTCGATGTCCGGCCAGCGCGCATCAGCGAACGTCGCCCTCCGCGACGGCGCGTAAAAGATCCACGTGGCGATCAGCCGCGCCTTCGCCGACCCCGGCGCCTCCAGCAGACGCTTCACCTCATCCCGCGTCAGGACGTAGCCGAGTTTGTGGACACCCTTCGGCGACGGCTCCAATGCGGCCGGATGGTGATCGGGTAGATCGTCCTCGGCCTGAAAGTGGTGATAGAGAAACTTGATCGCCGACAGATAGCTCTTGCGATAGGACGCAGACCAGCCTTTCCCCGCCCGGCCGTCTGGATAGCCCCGTATCTTGCACCACTCACAGCGCAGGCGCGCGTCGTGTGGCTTCGCGCCCCCCTGCTTCTCCAAGTGGGTCATGAACAGGCGGACGTGCTTGCTGCGCGCCGTGTAAAACGTGACGCCGTGGGCGCTGGCGAGGTAGTGGGAGAAATGGATCAGGTGATCCCGGTATCGCTCTAGGGTCTTTTCGTCGCCAACGTTCCGATGGTTGATTTCCACGGCCTCGGCGATGAGCTGCTCGTTTGAGAGTTCCATGCGTAGCTCCTCGAACTGATCGAGGAACCGGGCCGGCGCATCGTCCAGCGTCCGCTTCGCTGCCTTGCCTGGTCGTCGCGCTTGCGCCACGACCTTTACGTCCGATCAAGACAGGGGAACGCCCCTGCTGATCGGTCGAGCTGGCAGTACGGACTTCCTTCGCTGGCAATCGTGGCCTCCGGCTCCTCCAGATTTAGAGGGCCGGGACCGATCAAATCGAGCTGTAGAGCCAAGTTCACAGAGGGATTCGAACCACCCCTAATTTTTTGGCTCTACAAAGGGAACTTGGAAGCGGCTGAAGGGATTCGAACCCTCGACCTTCTGCATGGCAAGCGCGATCCCCGACCCGACATCTGCCTCTAGAACTGGGATTTCCGCACTTCGAGCCCGTAGTGATCAGGAGGGAATCGGCAGGTTTCGGGAGGGTTTGGGCAGCGGGACGGCTCCGCTGCCCATTGACCCCCCCTTCTCGGGTCGAGCCGCCCTGGCCGCCGTGCCGCCACAACAGACCCGCACGCTCGCTACACCCGGAAACGATCCCGAAATCCCAACGCGCGTTGGGATTTCCAGGAGCCGGATGTTGCGGTCGTGGTGGCGGCAAATGACCGGCTCGGGCAGCGTCTCGACCAGCACCAACAATCGCAGCACTCCACTCGATCCGCAAGACGCCGATGTTCAAGCGGCGCGTGAGGGAACGACGGCCCACGCTCGCTGGAACAGAGACCGCGCTATAGAGCCTTGATCGATTAGGGTTAGCTAAGTGAAGGACAAAGACGCCGCCGACATCGCCAAAGCTCTCTCGCACCCGCTGCGGCTGGAGATCCTGCGCGAGATGCGGAAGCGGGAGAACGCCTCGCCCAACGACCTCTCGCAGGACCTCAACGAGCCGCTCGGCAACATCAGCTACCACGTCACCACCCTGCGGGAAGCTGGCGCGGTCGAGATCGTCGAAGAAGTGCCCGGCGCGGCGCCGTCGAACATCGCTACGCGCTCGCCTCCACGCCGCGGGCCGCGCTGGTCGGTCAGATGCTCGACCTGCTTGACGCGAGCTAAGCCTTAATCCACCGATTCCATCCGCCTCTGAACGAAGAATGACCTCCTGAAGGGGCTTGATAGCGGCTGATTGAGGCAGCCGCGGCCCTCGATCAGGAGGTCACCCAGATGGTGCACGAGATCGCGGGACCACGGCGCCTGGGCTCCGTTGCAGCTTGCTTTGACGATGAGCGGCTGATCGCCAACGCCGGTCTGCTGCTGCCGGCCACCTTGGCTGGGCGGCTCGGGCTGGCCCAGCTCTTCGCCGAGAAGGTCGACCTCGGCGAGCGAGTGGGCGCCGCCCGCCCCGAGCGCAAGGCGATGAGCCTGATCTCGGGGATGCTCGCCGGCGCTGACTCGATCGACGACTGCGACCTGCTGCGCGCCGGACGCACCGAGGCGGTGCTCGGCCACCAGGTGATGGCGCCCTCGACCCTGGGGGCGTTCCTGCGCAGCTTCAGCTTCGGCTACGTCCGCCAGCTCGAGTCGGTTGCCGCCGAGCTTTTGAGAAGAGCCTGGGCAGCGGGCGGCGGTCCCGGCTCAGAACGCCTGGTGGTCGACCTCGACTCCTTTCTCGGCGAGGTGCACGGCTACCGCAAGCAGGGCGCCGCCTATGGCTACACGCACCAGCGCGGCTTGGGGCCGAAGGACTCTAGAAACTGGACTCCATCAGAACAGGTAGATCAAAGACGCTTGACGGACTGGGCTGGATTGGCTCAACGGGTGCCGACGGAATTGGTGACGCCGGGGGCTGGGACGGTTCTTCAGGTTCAGAGCCGCCGCCTTCGACTTCGGTCAGCGTCCATTCGTAGCCGAGGCTGGCGCTCGCCCGCTGGTAGACGTTGTCATCGACGTAGGGCGAGGCGGGCGGGCCGCCGATGACAAGCGAGAGCGCCGATCGAGTGTTCCAACGGCTCGACGTCTACGCCCCACTCACCGCCGATCCGCTCGGCGGCGCGGCTGACATAAGGAAGCGCGTGGGGAGAGCAGAGGTAGCGGACACGGAAGAACTGTTCGTTGGCGAGCGAGCGCCGCCAGGCTCGCAGGATCTCGCCGAGGCGGCGGGCGGACTTGTCGGTGAGCTCGACCTCGACCGCGATCGGCTTGGAGGCGCCAGGGATGCGTCGCATCTCGGTGTCCTCGGTCCGGTCTGCTTGTTCACGCACTGAAGTGCGCTCGCTTCGCCGACCTCCCTGCGTCCTTGAGCTGCTCGATCCCTGACACCCCAAGCCCGACGCAGAGGTATTTGGCCCCATCTCGAACTGCGTCCTTGAGCTGCTTGGCCACGCGGCCCCCCAGTCCGACGCAGAGGGGGAATCTGGCGGCAGGGTCACGAGGTCGGGGCGGTGGTAGTGACCACTGCGGCACTCAGCGGAGAAGACCCGCCTGCCCTCGGCCCGCTCGTGAGCTTCGATCTCGCGCTCGGAGAGCACGCGGCGCCCGGCGCCTTCGAGTTGGACGGCAACGCGGGCCACGACGGAGGAGTGGTTGAGCGTCGCCGGAGAGAAGCGTGGCGTCGGCAGCTCCTCGAGACCGACGGCACGCAGACCCCGGCGGGTACAGAGACAGAGCCGGCCGCTGTCGCCGACCCCCGCCAGAACCTCGACCAGGCCGGCCACCCGCAAGCGCCGCTCCCGCGCCGCCGTCACCGCCCTTCCGGTCTCCGCCCAGCTCGCCACCACCTCCCTTGGAACCACCCCGAACCGCGCCACGAATCCCAGCACCTCCAGATCCCTTTTGCTTATCCGCTCTGTCCTTCTCGCACCCTGCATCACTGCAGTTGAAGACGTTTCAGAACCCGACTCCGATACCGCAGCCACTTCGCCTCTCCCCCGCTCTTGCCCGACTACGCAGCCGACCACATCCGCTCACATCGTGTGTGGGTGTGGTCGGCTGCGTACAAAGGGCTCAAACCCGCATTGCGAGGCGAAGTGGCTGCGAACGCCGGATCTGGGCCTTTGTTCGCAGCCCTGGCCGCAACTCTGTCTGTAGCCGGAGGGGTGCGGGGAAGGCGAGATGGAGACACACTGGCCCTGACCCGAGGCCCGCTCAGGCCGCACCAGGCGCCACCGCGGCCCGGCGCCACGGCTCGCTCTCAAACCACCTCGTCAGCCCGATCAGCCCCCAATCCGCGCCCCGCAGCAGCAGCCCTTGCCCCGGCGGCAACTTCGCGATCTCCCCGGGACTGAGGACCCGCTGGCGTTGGGTCTGGTAGCCGACCGACTCGTTTTGGTGATGCGGGCTGAACCACTTGTCGTCCTCGCTCGTCCCCAACGAGGAGGAGACGACCTTGCGGTCGTACTCCCCCAGTGCCACCGAGATGCTTTCTAGCGTCCGTGTGTCGCCGATCCCCGAGAGCACCGCCTTGGTCTGGAAGAGGCTCATGAAGCCCTCGGCCGCATCGGCTCCCCACCGGCTGCGTGCCTGGCTCAGGTCCTGCAGGCCGACCATCACCTGCAGCTTCTGTCCTCCGGCTTCGGAGACCAGCGAGGGTAGGTCGTGGATCGGCGCGATGTTGGCGACCTCGTCCAGCGCCCAGAGCATCGCCGGCCCGTCCATCGCCCCCATCGCCCAACGCCCATAGACCGCATGGCGGATCTGCTCCAGCAGGCCGACGATCAGCGGCGCGCAGAGGGCCTGGCGATGCTGGGGCGCGGTGATGTAGATGGTGTCGGTCGACGCGGCGAAGCGGGCGGGATCGAAGTTCGGGTGAGCCGCCGTCTCCCGGACGGCATCGGAGTTGTAGGCGGCGAGAACGCCGGCGGTGGCGGAGAAGATCGAGGAGCGCTCGCGGGCATCGGTCTGCTCGATCCCGACCAGCACGGCGGCGGCGATCTCGGAGTCGCAATCCAGGAGCGCCTGCCGCGCGGGGGCAAGGTCCTGGTGCAGCGTCCAGCGCAGCACCTCGGCGATCGGGCGGTCGGTGAGGTTCGCCGCATAGAGGAGTGGGGCGAGCAGCGCCGCTGCGCGCTCGGTCCAATGGTCCTCGTTCGCGGTGCCGCTTCCGGGCCGGGTGCAGGCGCTCATCGCCCTGGCCATCACCAGGGCTTCATCCCAGCTCGAGGCCGCCGCCACCGGCGACCAGGACAGCCGCCGCACACCCTCCGGCAGTCGCCGCTCTGAAGCCGTGGGATCGAACAGCCAGGCTTGGCCCACTTCCGATCTCGCCCCCACCGTGGCCCTCATCACCTCCGGTTTGGTCGCGGTGCTGATCACCGCCCCCGAGGCTCCCATCACCGCGGGAATCATCACCGCGCTCGTCTTGCCCGAGCGCGGTGGCCCGAGGACCATCACCGCGCTCTCGGGATCGGCGAGGGCCCAGCTGCCACCCCGCCCGAGGCCGAGGTAGGCACCGCCGCCCGACCGGGCGACCTCCGCCCGCGCCGCTTCGCCCGCCGTCTTCGCTTCACCTTCCTCGCTCACCCGCTGCTCAGGGGCCGCCGTTGTTCTCAGCAGAGACCAAATCCAGGCGATCGGGATCCGCCCGTCGGCGAGTGCTGCGATCAACAGCTTCGCCAGCCAGCCCAGCACCACTGCCTTGAGACTCCATGCAAAGGCGTTCTGTCCGCCGGGATGGACGAAGCCGTAAGCAAACAGGGCGAGCAGATACCAGCCCACGAGCTTCCAGAGCCACTCCCACGATCCCCTTTGCGGGGGCTCCATCTCCTGGTGAGAGGGTCCCCAGCCTCGTTTTGCAATTGCTCTTGACATTGCATTGACTTTACATCATGATCCCGCTAAGTCAACGCAAGCCCAAGACGGAGACCCCCGAATGCCACCCAAACGCAGCCTCGGAATCAGAACCCAGATCGACCGCGAAATCAGGGACCTCGATAACGAGCGCGCCCGCCTCGTCGCCGCCAAAGCCGCGCTCGACAAAGACAGGCCGCGGCGCTTCTCCCAAGACGATGTCGCCGCCTACCTCGCCGAGCACCCCGACTCCACATATACCGAGGTCGCCACGGGTCTGGGCGCCGAGCCGACCAACGTCGCCGCCCATCTCAAGCGCGGCCGCCAGGCCGGGCGCTTTCGCAACTCTGCTGGCAAATGGAGCTTGGAGGCGTAAGACTGATGTCGGGCAAGACAGCGAGGAGGCTTCCCGATGAACGCAAGGCTGAGCGCCCACCTCATACGGCCCGGGGACCTCAACCCCGGCTGGATCCCGCTCTACGCGGTGACCTGGGCGCTGCAGTGGGTTTCCGCTTCCTGTCGCTTCCTCGTCGCCGACGCCGTGCTGGCGCTCTTAGACTTGGTCACGGGCTGGGGATGGCCGGTCAACCTCCCAGCGGTCGTGATCGGATTCGCGCCGCTCGCCATCTCCCTAGCGACTCTAGTCCTACCCTTGGGCGGCTGGTGGTTCCAGCAGCAGATGGGTGGGCGGCGGCCCTCAGAGCGCGAGCGGGCGGTCTTCGAGTCGGCATTCGAGCTGCTGAGGGGCGTCGACCCCAACTTGCGAGCGCCGCGTCGCTGGTTCGTCGTCGACGACCCCGAGCCCAACGCCTGCGCGTACGCGGACACCTTGATGGTCACCCGCGGCATGTTGGACAGTCCGTCCTTCCCGGCCGTGCTCGCGCACGAGCTCGGGCACCTCAACTCCAGCGATGCCCGGGTCAGCGCCGCAATCGTTCGGATCACCACGCCACCGCGAAGCCCGGTCGGCTTCCCATTCCGCTTGATCGCCTTTCTGGCCAGCGGGCGGATCGGGATGGCATTGATGCGGAACCCGTGGGCGATCTATTGGCGGCGCAGGGAGAAGATCGCCGACTCCTACGCCGCGAAACTCGGACAGGGGCCGGCGCTCGAGGCCTACCTCGACACCTACGCCCTCGACGGCGATCTACCAACCCCCTTCAAGGCCTTCGGCGATACCTCCCATCCCTGGACCGAGCACCGCATCGACGACCTCGAAGCGCGCTGAGGCCAACCGCTAACTCCGGGGCAGGCGTGTCGGCTGCGCCGACGGCACAACAGCTCTTCGGAAGGAAGGTGTCATGCGAGCGCTGAGCACGATCGCGAGACACGGAGCGCAGGAGCGCTGTGCTTCACCGGGGCGTGGCCCCGGGGTCGCGGCGCGCCGGGTCCTAGTTGATCTCTCCACCCGGGATGTCGAGAGGATCGCCGCCCAGATCGCGCAGCTGCTGGGCGAGCGCGAGGCGCAGAGCGAGCCGAAGCTGATCAGCGCCGGCGAGCTGGCGCGGCGCCTGCGGGTCGAGCGGCCCTGGGTCTACCGGAACCGCCAGCTGCTCGGCGGGATGCGGATCGGTGCCGGGCCGAAGGCGCCGTGGCGGTTTGAGTACGGGGCCGCCGTCGAGGCCCTGCGCGGCCAGCAAGCGCAGCGCCACGGGAACGGGGGTCAGTGATGCGAGGGCTCGCGACGATCCCAAGTCGAAGGTGCGATTCGCTGCGCCCGCGAGGGTACCCACAGGGCACTTTCCAACGTCCTAGGGATATGCGCAACGTCCGCAGCAGCCGAATGACTCAGTGTGCGGCGACAGGCTCGACCGACGCAGCGGGGCAAGATGGCCACCCGGGAACGCCGCTCGAAGAATTGGCGGGGCGGCACCTCTTGAGACAAGCGATGGAAAAGCAAACACCCAGGCATGTGCAGAGGGGCGAGGAGACGACGTCGTGAACTCGCTGAGTGTCAACGTCGCCGACGAGCTGGTCGAGCGGATCGCCGAGCGCGCCGCTGAGCTGCTGGCCCAGCGAGCGAGCGAGCCGGCCGAGGACGGTTGGCTGCGGGGTGCGGGCAAGATTGCCGCCTACATCGACAGCCCGCGCTCGCGCGTCTACGCGCTCGCCTCGGCGCGGCGCATCCCGGTCCACCACGACGGCTCGGCGCTGATCGCCCGCCGCGGGGAGCTGGACCAGTGGCTACGCAGCGGAGGCGGACGGCGGCCGTAGGGGTGCCGTCAGAGGCCACAACCGAGCCCTGGATCAGCCTCGGTGACTCAGGCCGCGACGACGACACCGAAGCGATCGTCGAAGGCGTCTCGCTCCTCCACGGCGACCGCCTGGGCGAAGCGGCTGGCGGTGACGGTGAAGCGGTCCAGAAAGCCGACGCTGCCGAGCAGGACCAGGCCATCACTATGCCAATCTTCAACGAAGCCGACCTTGGCCTGCCACTCCAGATACACGTCCTGCGCACCGTCGCCGCGGTGAAGGCGCAGGGCGATCGTCTTATACCGAGCCATCAAGGTGCGCCCGCCGACCGCGTGCTCGTTCTCGCCCTCATTGTCGGTGAGGTCGATGCCGAGCTCGACCGTGAGCAGGTTGCTCGCGAGCATCGCGTCGGCGCCAGTATCGATCAGACCGGTGAGCTGCGAGGTGCTCTGATCGCCGTTCGCGAGCGAGACCTGCACGAAGGGTCGAAAGACCGGCTCACCAAGCCGCGTCGACTGCGCATCCTCCCGGTAGGGATAGAGCCACGGCAGCTGCGACGCCGGCTCAGCCCATTCCGACATAGAGCGGCTCGTCCGCGAAGGGGACGCGGCCGTGTACGACGATGTGATTGCGGCCCTTCGCTTCGCGAAGGACCACATGCGGATCCTTATCGGCGATCACGATCTTGCCCGTACGCAAGTCGATCGCCACGTACTGGCCCTCATAGCCTTTGAAATCGGTGCGGATCGGCTTCATGCTCAACGATGATAGTCGTGCGGCCCCCGGCAATCCCATTTACCTGTGCCCAGGCGACTTTGATCATGCCTCCGTTTGCATCGCTGCTGCATTGTGTTGCCCCAGGCGTTGCCCCACGGAATGTCAGGTCCGGCGACATGACCATATATCGGCTCTAGCAAGCCAGATATTGGAATCCCTGACATGCTCGTATGCCGAACTCGTAGATCGGCATGCTGGGCAATGGTAGTTCGGGAAGTGCGACCGGGGCCGGCACCGGCGTTCAAGCGGACGGCTGCCGCTCCTCGTCCTCTTCCTCGGCCGGATCGAGCCGGTCGGCGAGGTTGCTGAGGGTCCCGTGCCATTTGGAGGTGCTGGGCAGTCGGTCGGCGTGGTAGCGGGCAGTGGCCGCGATGTCTTCCAGGGCCATCTCCTCGCGCCGCTTGACCTCGGCTTTCAGCATCGGCTTCGGTGCGCTCATCGGACGATCATCGCACCGGGCTCGCTTGAGGCCGGCACCGCCCCGGCGCCGCACCCTCTCGGCGGCTCAGGGCAGCGGCTCCCACTCCCAGGCCTTGGCCGACGCCAGGCTCTCCTGGTCGAGGTAGCGGCGGAACTCGTCGAGCTCGGCCGGCTCGACGCTGTAGACGTGGTCGGGCTCGGGGAAGTGGCGCGAGCGGACCTCGTCGCCGTAGCGCTCGACCGCCTCGACCATCGTCTCGTGGAGGTTGGCGTATTGCTTGACGAATTTGGCCATGTGGCCGGTGGTGATTCCGAGCAGGTCGTGGAAGACGAGCACCTGGCCGGAGGTCGCGGGGCCGGCGCCGATGCCGATCGAGGGGATCTGGAGCTTCTCGACGATCGTTTCGGTGATCGCCGCCGGGACCGCCTCGAAGACGATCGCGAAGCAACCGACGGACTGCAGCGCCAGCGCCTCCTCGCAGAGCCTGATCGCGCTGGCGGCGGTCTTGCCCTGGGCTTTGTAGCCTCCGAGGGCGGTGGCGGTCTGCGGCGTCAGGCCGATGTGGCCCATCACCGGGATGCCGGAGCGGACGATTGCCCGCGCCCGCTCGACCGCGATCCCGCCGGCCTCGAGCTTGACGACCTGGCAACCGGTCTCCTTGACCAGCCGCTGGGCGCTCTGGACCGCCAGCTCGTTGCTCGACTCATAGCTGCCCATCGGCAGGTCGCCGACCATCAGCGGCGTCTTCAGGCCGCGGCGGACGGCCTTGCCGAGGACGATCATCTCCTCCATCGAGACCTGCTCGGTCCCGGGCAGGCCGAGGACTACCATCGCCGCCGAGTCGCCGACCAGGACGACGTCGACGCCGGCCGCCTCGGCCACCTGGGCGGAGGGATAGTCGTAGGCGGTGACCATCACGATCGGTTCGCCGTTCTCCTTCATCTCGGTCAGGCGCGGCAGGCTCACCGGCCGGCGCTCGGAAGGGGGTGGAGCGGTGTGGGAGCGAGCGCCAGAGCTCATGAGAGCAGCATCTCCGGGTGGCTGTCGACGGCGATGGATCGGTTCTCCGCGTCGACGTGGACGACCAGCGGCGCGTAGCGCTCGAGGTCGCTCTCGTCGTAGGCGCCGAAGGAGGCGACGATGATCTTGTGGCCGGGCTCGGTCAGGTGGGCGGCGGCGCCGTTGACCTGCATCGTGCCCGAGCCGGGCTCGCCATCGATCGCGTAGGTGACGAAGCGGGCGCCGTTGTCGATGTCCCAGACGTGGACCTGCTCGTTGGTGATCAGGTCGGCGCCGGCCATCAGCTCGGTGTCGATCGTGATGCTGCCGATGTAGTCGACGTCGCAATCGGTGACCGTCGCCCGGTGGATCTTGGACTTCAGCATCTGCCTCTGCATCTGGCTCCCTTTCGCAGCTTCGAGTTCAGGGTTGGATCAAGACGTTGTCGATCAAGCGCGCGGCACCGACCTGGGCAGCGACGGCGACTAGGACCGGGCGACCGTCCAGCGCCACGACCGGCTCCAGCCGTTCGGCGTCGCGGGCCTCCAGGTACTCCGGCTCGATGCCGGCGGCGGTCAGCTCGCGGCGAGCC
>OLLT01000419.1_pt1 | contig 14191 bp, 19 predicted proteins | sample 1604621 | NCBI WGS metagenome assembly OLLT01 (sample SAMEA104055725, study PRJEB20765) | soil metagenome | biome: Arctic tundra; feature: Polygonal ground; material: soil | place: USA | collected 2011-09 | depth 0-0.5 m | reverse complement strand
GAGACCTCCGTCGCCGCAGTCGCCTTCGCCACGCAATCGAGGCTATCGGAACCCTGCCTCTATGTCAAGCTATTTACGAGACGCTACACTAGGTCGGCGCCGTCCAGCGCCTGGCGGCGCAGCCTGGTCATCGCGCGTGCCTGTGCCATCCCCGCCACACTGACGACCAAGAGGGCGCCGGCCACGATCGCGGTCGCGATTAGCAGGCCGTTCCACGGATGCCCGCGCAGAAGCAGTGTCCCACTGGCCAGGGCGACCAGCAGCGCGGCGCTGCCGAGGGCCCCATAGGCCTGCCCGAAGGAGCGGAGGAAGGCGACCCGCTGTGCGGGCTCGAGGGTCGCCGATGCCGCCCGGGCGACGAGGAAGATCGTCACCAGGCCGCCGACCCAGATCGAGGACGCCGCCAGGGTTACCGCGATCAGCGGCACCGAGGCGGCGACCGGGATCAACCCTGCTTCTCCTTGAAGTGATCGGCGTTGATCTCGATGTAGCGCTGCCAATCGTGGGGGACCATGTCCTGTGGGTAGATCGCGTCGACGGGGCAGGCCTCGACGCAGGCATCGCAGTCGATGCACTCCTCCGGGTCGATGAAGAGCATCTCGGCGGCGTCGTAGCCGGCCTCCTCGGGGGTGGGGTGGATGCAGTCGACCGGGCAGACCTCCACGCAGGAGTTGTCCTTCGTGCCGATGCAGGGCTCAACGATCACATAGGCCAATTGGTCCTCCAACTTAGTTTTCACAGAGAAAGTGTGAAAATAGCAAGACGGAGACGCCCTTTACCCAGCTTGGCTGTGCAAAGCTGGGTCCGATGGACCTGCCTCTGCCCGTGGAGGGCGCGCTCGCGCAACCGACCCGCGCCCAGATCTTCGCCTTCCTGGTCGAGCGGCGGGGGGCGGTGGGGACCGAGGAGCTGGCCGAGCACTTCGGCCTTCATCCGAACGGGATAGGCCGCCATCTCGAGCGCCTGCTGGAGGGGGGTTTCATCACCCGCAGTCGGGTGCAGCAAGGCAAAGGACGGCCCCGCGACAGCTGGGCCGTATCCCCGGAGGCGCACCCCGGCGGCGAGCGGCCCCGGGCCTACTCCGACCTGGCCGGCTGGCTGGCCCGCGCGATCCCGGCCAAGCCCGGCCGCCTGCGCGAGGTCGAGAACATGGGCCGGGAGATCGGCCACGAACTGGCGCCGTCCTCCGGCGAGGATCCCGCCGAGGACCTGCGAGACGCGCTTGCTGCGCTCGGATTTGAGCCGACGCTCGAGCGTGATGAGGGCGGCTTCAGCTGTCGTCTCGGCAACTGCCCCTACCGGGACTCGGTGCGCGAGAACCAAGAGGTCGTCTGCGGCCTGCATCGCGGCATCACCGCCGGGATCCTCGCCGCGCTCGATCCGACGGCGAAGCTGACCCACTTCGAGCCCCGCGATCCGGACCGGGCGGGCTGCCTGATCGAAGTGGTGGGATCAAAGGGCGAATCCAGCTAGCGAAAGGACTCCGAATGGTCACCGTGGGAATCCGCTACATCGTCGATGACGTCGACGCCGCGATCGAGTTCTATCGCGAGCGGTTGGGATTCGAGGAGATCATGCACCCCGCGCCGAGCTTCGCGATGCTCACGCACGGCGATCTGCGGCTCCTGCTCAGCGCTCCCGGGGGTGGCCCCGGCGGCGGGGCGATGGCCGACGGGCGGGCGCCCGAGCCCGGCGGGTGGAATCGGTTCCAGCTCGAGGTGTCGGACCTGGTCGCAACGGCAGAGGCGCTAGGGACGCACGGTGCTTCCTTCCGCAACGAGATCGTCGACGGTGTCGGAGGCAGCCAGATCCTGCTCGAAGACCCGTCGGGGAATCTGATCGAGCTTTTCGAGCCGAAGCTGCCGCAGGCGCGCCTCTCTTCAAGTTAGGTCGTAGCACGATATTTTTTGGGGATGAGCGACGGCGCCATCCCGCCCACCGACCTGCGCCATCTCGGCGACTTCTCGACGACCCGCCGGGTTCTAACCATCGCCGCCCTGGCGATTCCGATCGGGGCACTAAGCGCCTGCGTCGCCTGGGCGCTGCTGCGGCTGATCGGCCTGATCACCAACCTCGTCTTCTACCAGCGGGTCGGCACGGCGCTGGTGGCGCCGGGAAGCGGGCATCACTCACCGGCCCTGATCCTGCTGGCGCCGGTCTGCGGCGGCCTCGCGATCGGCCTGATCGCCCGCTTCGGCTCTGAGAAGATCCGCGGCCACGGCATCCCGGAGGCGATCGAGTCGATCCTGGTCTCCGGCAGCAAGGTGGCGCCACGGGTGGCGGTGCTGAAGCCGCTCGCCTCGGCGATCGCGATCGGAACCGGCGGACCGTTCGGGGCAGAGGGGCCGATCATCATGACCGGCGGCGCCCTCGGCTCGATCTGGGCGCAGTTCCTGCACCTGACCGCCGACGAGCGCAAGACGCTGCTGGTGGCCGGGGCGGCGGCGGGGATGGCGGCGACCTTCAACGCGCCGCTCGCATCGGTCCTGCTCGCGGTCGAGCTGCTGCTGTTCGAGTGGCGCCCGCGCAGCTTCATCCCGGTGGTCGCCGCGGTGGCGGTGGCGAGCGTGGTGCGGGTGCCGCTACTCGGCGCCGGCGCGATTTTCCCCGCACCGTCCGGTGCCCTGCATCTTGACGCGGCGACCTACGGGCTGTGCATCGTCTCCGGCGTCGCCGCGGGCCTGCTGGCCCTGTTGGCGACGACGCTCGTCTACCTCTCCGAGGACACTTTTCAACGCCTGCCAATCCACTGGATGTGGTGGCCGGCGATCGGCGGCCTGATCGTCGGCATCGGCGGCCTGATCGTCCCCCAGGCACTCGGGGTCGGCTACAACGTGATCGAAGCCGAGCTCAACGGCAGCATCGCCCTCAACCTGATCGTCGGCATCCTCGTCGTCAAGACGCTGATCTGGTCGCTCTCGCTCGGCTCCGGCACCTCGGGAGGGGTGCTGGCGCCGATGCTGATGATCGGCGGCGCCCTGGGTGGCCTGGAGGCGACCGTTTTCCCCCACGTCGGCGCCGGGTTCTGGCCGCTCGTGGGCTTGGCCGGCGTGCTCGGCGGCGTGATGCGCTCGCCACTGACCGGCGTCGTCTTCGCGCTCGAGCTGACCCACCGCTACGAAGCCCTGCTGCCGCTGCTGATCGGCGCCACCGTCGCCTACGCGGTCTCGATCCTGGTCCTCCGGCGCTCTGTCCTGACCGAGAAGATCGCCCGCCGCGGCCTGCACCTCACCCGCGAATACAGCATCGACCCGCTCGAGGTGCTGTTCGTCGGGGACGTGATGAGCGCCGTCGTCGAACCCCTCGACGGCCCCACGGAGAGGGTCGTCGCCCACGCCGACGACACGCTGCGACACGTCGCCTACGCGATGGCCGAGCACGGCGTGACCCGGCTGCCCGTGGTGGACCGTGAGGATCACGCCAAGGTCGTTGGAACGATCACGCTGGAGCAGCTTCTCCAGGGGCGCCTGCGCGATCTGCAGGAGGAACGACACCGCGAGCGGGTACTGAGCTCAGGTGATCTGATCGGGTTCGGCCGCGGCGATCGGAAGGAGGTGGTGACGGGTGGCTGAGCGCCAGATGACCAAGGTGGACTACGAAAAGCTGCTGGGCTTTCGCACCGACCTGCGCCGCTTCCTGCGCTGGAGCGAGGAGCAGGCGCGGGCCGCCGGCCTCACGCCCGCCCAGCACCAGCTGCTGCTGGTGGTGAAGGGGCACGCCCATCCGGCCGGGCCGACGATCGGCGAGGCAGCCGAGTACCTGGCCCTGCGCCATCACAGCGCCGTCGAGCTGACCGACCGTGCGGAGAGGGCCGGCTACGTGGTGCGCAGCCGGGACGGCGAGGACCACCGCGTGATCCGCCTCCAGCTGACTTCAGAGGGCGAGGCCCTGATCCGCCGACTCTCCCGGGCACACCTGGACGAGCTGCGCCGGCTGCGGTCTTTCTCGTGACTCGGTCGCGTCCCTGGCGAACCAGGGCCTGATTGAGGCGATGCATGCCGACGGCCACAAGGTCGCCCTCAGGCCCGCGATCGACTGGATCAGCTGTCGGCGCCGAAGCCGATCAGGGCGATCGAGGTCGCGGCGAGCTGAATTGGGTGCATCCCAGAGTCCAGCGCGGCTCCTGTAAGCGGAGCTATGGGGTGGGTGAAAAATCCCGAAGAGTCCTCAGCGCGGGCGCCGTGCCAGAGCCACTTCTTATGTTGTTCTTCATTTCGCCCGCCATCCTGGGTGTGTGACGACTGAGGGCGCTTTTGCGTCGCAGCCTGCCGGCCGACGAGGGAGAGGAGACGTTGCGCTACGAAGGGCTCGTCCTCGACCCGCTGCTCACGGCCCCGCTTGGGTTCTTGGTTGGTTTCGGGGCATTCAACTACTGGCTGCGCTGGGCGTTCGGGATGCCGACCGAGCCGGAGGACCACGCCGAACACGGGGCCTCTACCTGGCGCGACTACTTCACCTTCAACACCGATCACAAGGTGATCGGCATCCAGTACATCGTCACCACCTTCTTCTTTTTCTTCGTCGGAGGGCTGCTGGCGATGCTGATCCGCGCCAACCTGGCTCAACCGGGATCGCAGATCGTCGACCCCGCGAGCTACAACTCGATCTTCTCGGCTCACGCGACGATCATGATCTTCCTTTTCGTGATTCCGGTCTTCGCCGGGATCGCCAACTACGTCCTGCCGCTGATGCTCGGCGCCCCGGACATGGCCTGGCCTTTCCGCGACTGAACGCGCTCAGCTTCTGGCTGCTGCCGCTCGCGGGCATCATCTTCATGAGCAGCTTCCTGGTGCCGGGCGGGGCCTTCGATGCCGGTTGGACGGGTTACGCACCTCTTTCGACCGGCGCGCCGCTGGGCCAGAGCTTCTTCAACATCGGCGTCCAGTTCGCCGGCTTCTCCTCGATCCTCGCCGCGCTCAACTTCCTGGTCACGATCGTCACGATGCGTGCCCCCGGGATGACCTTCTGGCGGATGCCGCTGCTGATTTGGGCCAACCTGGCCACCTCGCTGCTGGTCATTGCCGCTACCCCTTTCATCGCCGGGGTGCAGTTCATGGTCCTCTTCGACCGCATCCTCCACACCAACTTCTTCCAGTTCGCGGCGGGCGGCGACGTGATCAGCTACCAGCACATCTTCTGGTTTTACTCCCACCCCGCCGTCTACATCATGATCATCCCCGGCTTCGGGATCATCAGCGAGGTCATCTCCACCCACTCGCGCAAGCCGATCTTCGGCTACCGGCTGATGTCGCTCTCGCTGATCGCGATCATCGTCCTCAGCTACTCGGTCTGGGCCCACCACATGTTCGTCGCCGGCATGTTCAGCTGGCTGCGGGTGCCGATGATGCTGACCTCGATGCTGGTCGCGGTGCCGACCGGGATCAAGATTTTCTCCTGGCTGGGAACGCTGTTCTTCGGCAAGATCAATCTGCGCTCGACCTCGATGCTCTTCGCCCTCGGCTTCATCGTCAGCTTCATCGTCGGCGGGATCAGCGGCGTGCTGCTGGCGATGGTGCCGATCGACATCCACGTCACCGACACCTACTTCATCGTCGCCCACATCCACTTCGTCCTCTTCGCCGGCTCGGTGTTCACGATCTTCGCCGGGATCTACTACTGGTTCCCGAAGATCACCGGTCGGATGTATGACGAGAAGCTGGGCCGGCTTCACTTCTGGCTCACCCTGATCGGAACCTGGGGCACCTTCCTGCCGATGTTCTGGATCGGCATGGACGGGATGCCGCGCCGGGTCGCCAGCTACGCCACCCAGTTCGGCGAGTGGAACCTGATGATCAGCTGCTTCGGCTTCCTGCTCGGGGCAGCGCAGCTGGTCTTCCTCTACAACATGATCGTCAGCTGGCGCTTCGGGCCGAAAGCGCCCCCCAACCCCTGGCGCGCTAACTCGATCGAGTGGCAGGTTTCCTCGCCGCCGCCGCGCTTCAACTTCGAGCGGATTCCGCGTGTCGTCGGCGGGCCCTACGAATACGGGATTCCCGGCGCTCGGCACGCCCTGATGGATGACTCCGAACAGGCCGCCGCCCAGGCTTCGACTGCCGCAATGGCGGTGCCGGCTGGTGAGTCGTCGATGCAATGAATAGTTTGCACACACTGTCTGTGCAAAACTTGGATCATGGATCTACCAGCCTCAACCGATGATCCGCTGACGCAGCCGACGCGCGCGCACATCTTCGCCCTGTTGGCGGAGTTGAAGGAAGCGGTGGGAACCGACGACCTGGCGACTCGCCTCGGCCTGCACCCCAACGGCGTGCGGGTCCACCTCGAGCGGCTGCAGGAGGCCGGCCTCGTCGAGCGCCGACAGGAGCGAGCGGGGAGGGGGCGTCCCGGCGACCGCTGGACCGTGGCCCCCGGCGCGCAGCCCTCCGGCCAGCCGCCCTCTGCCTACGCCAGCCTCGCGGTCTGGCTGGCACGTGCGACCCCTGCCGGCCCGACCCGACTGCGCGAAGTCGAGCGGACCGGCCGGGAGATCGGCCGGGAGCTTGCCCCGAAGGAAAGCGGCGACGTTGTCGAGGGGCTGCGCCAGACGTTCGCCGCGCTTGGGTTTCAACCTGCGATGAAGGTGAAAGCCGATGGCAGCCTCACCTGCCGCCTTGACAACTGCCCATATCGCGACTCGGTGCGCGAGAACGCTGACGTCGTCTGCGGCTTGCACCGTGGGATCACGGCCGGCGTCCTGGAGAAGCTTGATCCGAAGGCCAAGCTGACCGGCTTCGAGCCTCACGACCCGGATCGGGCGGGCTGCCTGATCGAGGTCTCCAGGTGAGCAGCTCCGCCGCTCGCCACTGCCGCCAAAAACCCCGTCCGCGCCGCGAAGGCGATCTGCGCCCCACGGATGTGGTTGGCGCCTTTTTCATCTGCGGTATTGCCTTTCTGCTCGCCGCAGCGGCGGTTGGCGTCGCCCAATGGTTTGCCCCATGGCCGTGGGGCCACTGGCTCGCGCTGCATCTGGCTTTCGTCGGAGGCGTCTCGCAGCTGGTCCTCGGCGCCACCCAGTTCTTCGCAGGCGCCTTTCTTGCCACCGATCCTCCTCCGCGAGCTCTCATCCGCGCCCAGATCCTCTACTGGAATGCCGGGGCGATCCTGCTCGCGATCGCCGTTCCTGAGCATGCCGAGGCGCTGATCTGGCTCGCGGTCGGCCTGCTGGTCGGTGGTCTGGCCGCCTGGGCGGCGGCGATTGCCGCGATGCGGCGATCCTCGCTGCGACGCTCCCCGTGGGCAACCCGGTGGTACGTCAGCGGGGCCTGCTTCCTCGGGCTGGGGATGGTGGCGGGGTCACTGCTGGCTCGCGGCGTGCCCTGGAGCCACGGCGATCTCCTCGGCGCCCATATGTCGTTGAATCTGGCGGGTTGGTTCGGCGCGGCGATCGTCGGCACCCTGCACACCTTCTTCCCATCGTTGACCCAGACCCAACTTCGCTTTCCCCGCATGCAGGGGGTCGCTTTCCTCACCTGGACCGGAGGCGTGGCGGCGCTTGCCATCGGCTACGGCTGGGCACTCGAACCGCTCGCCCTCGCTGGCTGGCTCGGACTCTGCGCGGGTGCGATCGCGCTTCTCGTCAACATCGCCGCCAGCCTCCGCGACGCGACCCCGCCGCTTTCGCTCCCGGCGCGAATCGTCGCGGCGGCCCAGCCCTTCCTTCTCGCCGGGCTTCTGGTCGCCACGGTGGCGGCGATCGTAGACGGCCCCTCGAATGCCCTGACCGGCTCGACGCGGGCCACCGTCGGCACGCTTCTGGTCAGCGGCTGGATCGGCCTCACCGTGCTCGGCTCGCTGACCCACCTGCTCGCCGTGGTCGTCAGGGTCCGTGGCGGCTTCGCGGCACGGATGCCGGCGGCGCGACCACGACTCGACGGTTTCATTGCCGCCCTGGCAATGGCCGGAATCGCAGCGCTGGCGCTCTCCCAGTCGTTTGGCGTCGACGGGCTGCGAAGTCCCGCGGTCGCGGCACTGCTCCTGGCCTACGCGATGCTCGCCGGCCGCGTCGCGGTGCTTGCCGCGCGGGTCCTCCTGCGAGCTCGCCCGAGTCTCTGATGAAACGGGCAGAGGCGCTGCAGCCGCTCTCGCGCGATCACCTGAAGTCCCTGCTGGCCGCGAAGCGGCTGCGCAACGCGACCGACGCCGCCGTCGCCGGCCAGGACTTTCTTGCGTTCTGGGAGTCCGAGGGGCGACACCACTTCCGGGTCGAGGAGGAGGTGCTGTTGCCGGGTTGGGCCTTGCATCGCCCAGTGGACCGCGTCGCGGTCGCGCGGATGCTGGAGGAGCACCTGTCGATCCGGCGCGCGGCCCTGCGTGCCGCGGGGGCGGAAGCCTCACTCGAGGAGCTGCGAGACCTGGCCCGGCTCCTGGACGACCACGTGCGCTTCGAGGAGCGTGAGCTCTTCCCGATGGTCGAACAGGCTCTCGAGCCAGACGACCTCGCTCGCCTCGCGATCGCCATCGAGCGGGCGGAGGAAAACCCGTGAGCAAGGGCGCGATGGAGATCCGCCTGAAGCGTGCCTACGACCCCGTCGAGCCCTCTGACGGCTATCGAATCCTGGTCGACCGACTCTGGCCACGTGGCCTCTCCCGAGAGCGTGCAGAGCTCGATGAGTGGGACCGGGAGCTGGCACCGAGCACCGAGCTGCGGAAGTGGTTCAGCCACGAGCCCAGCCGCTTTCCGGAGTTCCGACGACGCTTTTGCGAGGAGCTTGGGGAGCACCGCTCGACACTGGCGGGGTTGCGCCGGCGGGCCCGCGAAGGCACCCTCACCCTCGTCTACGCCGCCAAGGACACCGATCACAACGACGCCGTCGTCCTCGCAGAGGTGCTGAGGCGCGGATTACCACGCGGGGGACGGCGCTGACTGGCGGCGAGCGGAGCCCGGAGCTCTCGCGGGAGCGCCGTTTCTCGGTCGAGCCATCGCCGCCGTTTCGGCTCGATCTGACGGCATGGGCGTTGCGGCGACGGCCCCACAACGAGGTCGACCGCTGGGATGGGCACCTCTTCCGCCGCGCGCTGCCATTCGGCGAGGGTGCGATGGCTCTCGCGCTGACTCAGGCTGGGCCGCCGGAGGCTCCACGACTGGAGGTGGCGCTCAGTGGCGACTCGATCGAACGCGGCGCCGAAGCCCAGGCGCGGCAGACGCTGGAGAGGCTCCTCGGCCTCGGGACCGACCTATCTGGATTCGCGAGGATGGCCGCATCGGAACCTTCCCTCGAAGGCCTGGTCGCCCGGATGCGCGGACTGAAGCCGCCGCGGTTCTCGACCGTCTTCGAGGGACTGGTCAACGGCATTGCCTGCCAGCAGCTCTCGCTCGACGTCGGAGTGCATCTACTCAACCGGCTCAGCACGGCCCATGGACGATCGGTTGGCGCTGGACAGGATCGGCTTCACACGTTCCCCGGCCCGGCGGAGCTCGCAACAGTGGATCCGACCGACCTCAAGCGCCTCGGGTTCAGCATGGCAAAGGCGCGGACGATCGTCACCAGCGCGGGGGAGATCGTCGACGGCGATCTGGATCTCCAAGCCTTGGAGGACGCCGGGGATGCCGAGGTGCTCGAGCGGCTGACGGGTCTGCGGGGGGTCGGCCGATGGACCGCGCAATACGTTATGCTGCGTGGGCTCGGCCGGCTGCACGTCTTTCCCGGCGACGACGTCGGGGCTCGGAACAAATTGAAGGCTTTTCTCGGGCTCGACGGGCAGTTCGACTACGAGAGGGTCGAGCAGGTCGTTTCGCGCTGGGCACCGTACGGCGGTCTCGTCTACTTCCACCTGTTGCTCGACTCGCTTTCGCGGGCCGGTTTGGTGGCCTAGCTGGACTCCGAGCGCTTCGCGGCACGGCGGCGGGCGTAGAGCTTGTCCTGAATCGTCATCGAGCCTGGGTGATTCTCGCCGGGCCAGGGGGCCAACAGCAGGAACAAGCGTGCCTTGGAAATGGTGAGGACCTCATGTCGTTCGCCCGGAGCGAATTCGCTCAGAAGCCCGACGCCGCCAGTTACGCTCTCCCCAGAGGTGGTGCTGACCTCGATTTCACCGTCGATGACCAGGAGCCATGCGCGCTCGTGCACCACGTGTTCGGCAAGGCTCTCACCGGCGTCCAGATCGAGCACGATGACCCGGGCGGCGTCGTGGGTCGAGAGAATCTCGGGCAAGCGTGGCTTGAGATCCAGCGACCTGAGCTTCCAGCTATTCATTCGCGCTCCCTCTTGAGTTGACTCTAAGCGGCCGCGCGGCGGCGAGATCGAGGCTGGCTCTCACCGCGCCGCGCATAAGGTCGAGACCCTCCAAGTCGATCTCGGTCGAGCTGTCCAGCACCGCCTTGGAGGGCTCCAGACTCTCACCGGCAAGGGACGCGAGCAAGGGGGCCAGATATCTCCCCGCGACCTTCCCCCGCGGGAACCAGAGTGCGTGGTCGGTCACCGCTGAGGTTTCGCCCTGGCCACCCTCCAGCTCGTTCCGCAGATATCTGGGTCGCTTGCCGGTCAGCAGGAGCCCGCGCAGGGTTGGGTGAAAAGGCTCTGGCTCGACCTCCCCGTTGAGCTGCGCGGCGATCGTGGCAGCAACCGTGTCTGACTGCTGGGCGGCGAGCCCACCCTGCTTGACCGGGAAGTCGGTCGCGTCCCCAGCGGCAAATACATCGGGTAGGCCGCGCACGCGGCCGTGCTCGTCGACCGGAATGAATCCCCGCTGATCGCGCTGTATGCCGTCGATCTGGCGCCCTTCGTAGCTGGGCATGCTGACTACACGATCCGCCGGGATCGAATCGCCGGGGACCATGGACAGCTTGCCCCCCTCGAATCGAATCGGGTAACTGCCGGTCTTGATCGCTATCCCGCGATCGGAGAGGAGCGCGGCGACCTGATCGCTGGCGTTCGGTCCGAATAGCTGCAGCGGTACGTCCTCCGGGGTGACGATGACCAACTCGGCGTTCTCCACTCCCAGTTCGGCGAGATGCGCCGAGGTCATCAGGGCCAGCTCGTAGATCGGAAGCGGCCAGCCGAAGCCGGCCGGCATCGTGAACAGCACTCTCCGCACCGCGCCTTCCTCCAACTCCTTGAGGAGGCGGTCGAATCCCTCATGGCCGGCCGGTCCCCAGAAGGTGATCGCACCAGGGACCGACCAGTGCATTTTGGCTCCGCAGGCGATCAGGAGCTTGTCGTAGCCGATGCGCCGGCGCCGACGCATCGTGGCTCGATAGTGCTCCGGCTCCACGGATTCGAGTCCTTCGGCCCGGAAGAGCGCCCCGTGGCTTTGAGCGATCTCGGCAAGGTCGAATCGCAGCGCCTGGCCGATGCCAAACGGCTCGGCCACCGCCAATGGCCGGTAGACGAACTGGCGGCGCGGAGCATGGATCTCGATCGTGACCCGATCGCCGAGCAGGGCACGTAGGGCCAGCAGCGCCTCGAGTGCCGCCACGCCCCCTCCCGCGATCAGTACGTGCGTCTTGGCGTCCTCGGTCATCGCTTGGCCTCGAGTCGTTTGTGGGTTTTCGGGTGGCCATCTATTTTACACATTAGTACTGTGTAAAACAAGCAGCCCACCTTGACCTGCTGAACGAAAGGAGCAGCAATGGCCATTGCAACTCGCGCCGCCAAGACCACCTGGTCAGCCGACCTCGCCAGCGGACACGGTGTGGTCCAAGCCGACAGCGGAGGCTTTGACGATCTCGACGTACCTGGGCCTCCCGCGCGGAGGCTCCCGGCGGCAAGACCAGCCCGGAGGAACTCTGCGCGGCGGCGCATTCGTCGTGCTTCGCGATGGCGCTCGCGCTCAAGCTGGGGGAGTCGAAGATGACGCCGCAGGAGCTGCAGGTGAAGGCGACCGTGACCCTTGCCGAGGTGGACGGTTTGCCGACGATCGTCTCCTCGGTGCTCGATGTGGGCGGACGGGTCGACGGGCTCGATGCGGCCGGGTTCGAGGCGGTCGTTGCCGAGGCTGCGGCCCTCTGTCCGGTTTCCCGCCTCTTCAGCGGGGCGGAGGTCACTGTCGGCAGCCATCTCCTGGGCGAATGAATAGTTCTATAATTTACACATGGCACCTGTGTAAAACGACCCAAGGAGGGGCCCTGTGGCTTATGTGATCAACGAGCCCTGCATCGGCACGAAGGACAACTCCTGCGTGGAGGTCTGCCCGGTCGACTGCATCCATCCCACGCCTGAGGAGCCCGACTACGACTCGGTGGAGATGCTCTACATCGACCCCGATGAGTGCATCGACTGCGTCGAGGCCTGCCCGGTGGACGCGATCACGCCCGAGGACATGGTGCCGCCGGAGTGGCAGAAGTACATCGAGATCAACGCCGCCTACTACCGCAAGGACAAAGATTGATCGCCGCCGCCTCAGCACCCCTGATCGCGGTACACGCCCTTGCCGCTTCGATCTGGGTGGGGGGTCTGGTGGCGATCTTCATCGTCGCCCGGACGGCTTCACGCACGCTCGAGCCCGCTCAGCGAGTCGAGTTCTTCCGCGTCCTCGGTCGCTCCTACGGGGTTGTCGGCACCCTCGCGCTGCTGGTCGCGCTCGCCACGGGCGCGATTCTGCTCGACGAGCATCCGTGGGACGGCCTCATGATCGCGGCCGTCGTCGTCGCCGGTGCACTCCTGGTCGCGACCGCCGCCGGGATGGCCCAGGCCCGAGCGATGACGCGGCTGCGCCGTCGGGCGGTGGCTCAGGTCGGCGGTGAGCCGCTCGACCCACGGGTCCGCCGGGCCGCGATCGTCGCCGCGATCCTGCGCGCCTGCATCGGCGTCCTCACCCTGACGCTCGTCGTGCTTGGCGCGACGTTGGTGGATTAGCCGAACGAATGGACCGGCTGCCTTCATCGGACAGGGCCCAGCCGGTCGAGGAGCCTCTCCTGGCCGCCTGGAAGCTGCCGCTGATCGTGGCGGCGATCGCCGTCGTGATCGTCGGCGGCTTCTACCTCGGCGGGCCGGGTCTCGGCATGGCGGCGGGGGCACTCGCCGCGACCTCGATCGTGGTGATGGCAATCCGTCACCCGCCGCGTGGCCCGATCGTGCCCGCTCCCCTGCGCGATATTCGCCACCACTTGCTGGTCGTCGTCAGCGGCGCCCTCGAGGACGAGCGGGCGATTGAGCAGATCGTCGAGGTGGCCGGAATCGGGGACGTCGACCAAGCCGAGGCGGAGGTTGTGGTCCTGATGGCCGCTCGGCATCGGTTCCTCGATCGCTGGGCCTCCGATTCAGACCCCGCCCACGATCTGGCTCAGCGCTGTCTTGTGCTGAGTGCCGCCTCGCTGGCCAAGGCCGGCGTCGCGACGGCCGCGCGGGTGGGTGACGAGGACATGGTCCAGGCCGTGGAGGATGAGCTGCGCACCTTTCCTGCCACGGAGGTGGTCCTGGTGACCGGGACTCTCGATTGCGATATCGCCGGCAACGCCGCGGTGGCAGAACTGCAGGCTCGCCTCCAAACCGACTTCCACCATCTGGTTCAAGAGCCGATGGAGCTGGAGCGAACGAGGCTCTAGCCCGGCCGGCCACGCGGGAGCTCAGCGATGAGGCGCCGACTCGCCGAGCGGGATCAGCCTGGTCGCCGAGGCCTTCCACGCCGCGGTCACCCGTTGCCCCGGATGCAGACCCAGCGCCGTCGCGGAACGGGCGGTGACATCGGCGCTCAGCGACTGCGGGATCGAGATCCCGATCCGCGCTCGGTTGCCGAGCGTGGTCATCGAGGCCACCTCCCCCTCGACGCGATTGAGCATCGAGTCATCCGCCATCCGCCCGGACGGCTCGAGCGAGATCTCCCAGGGGAAGACGCTGATCGCCACCGGGCCGCGGGCGCGGTCGATGCTGTGGACCTCGCCGCCGCCCTCGAGCCGGACCAGCGTCAGCTCGCCGTCGGCATCGGTTGCCTCGCCGCGGAGCACCACCGCGCCGGCGAAGACGGCCACGAACGGGGAAGCCGGTTGGGCCGATATCTCGGCGGCGGTGCCGCGCTGGAGGACCCTGCCGGAATCGACCACCACGAGTGAGCTCGCCAATAACGCCGCCTCGTCGAAGGAGTGGGCGACGAGGATCGCCGGCACCTCGAGCTCGACGAGGATCCGGCGGAGCTCGGCGAGCGCCTCGCGCCGGGTGGAGCTGTCAAGCGCCGAGAGCGGCTCGTCGAGGAGCAGCGCCCGCGGTTGTGCTGCCAGCGCTCGCGCCAGCGCGACCCGCTGGCGCTCGCCGCCCGATAA
>OLLT01000166.1_pt1 | contig 14492 bp, 13 predicted proteins | sample 1604621 | NCBI WGS metagenome assembly OLLT01 (sample SAMEA104055725, study PRJEB20765) | soil metagenome | biome: Arctic tundra; feature: Polygonal ground; material: soil | place: USA | collected 2011-09 | depth 0-0.5 m | reverse complement strand
CTTCATCGCGGCCTCCATGTCGGCGGCGTCCCTCGAGCAACCGCCGGGCCAGGCGCCGATCGCGACCGGAGGCCTGGGCCGGGGAGATCGCGGCCAGAACCGCGTCCGCCTGCTCGGCGACGGCGTCGAGCGGACCGCCAACGGGACCGACCGGGGGGCCGCTGAAGATGACCAGGTCATAGGCGTTGCGCAGCTTCGCGACGACGTGACGGAAGCTCTGCAGGGCGAGCAGGCTGCCGGAGTCGTCAGCCTGCCGGCCCGCGGAGATGCAGACCAGCGGCTCCGAGCGCCGCGACGCCGCCGAACCGGCCAGCGCCAACGGCTGCAGGATCTGCGACGGCGTCGCCTCCCAGCGCAGGTACTCGTGCAGGCCGGGCGAGGGCGCCAGGCCGAGATCGAGCGCCAGTCGCGGCCGTGCCAGGTCGCACTCGAGCAACACGGTTCGGCGACCTCCGGCGCAGGCGGCGCCGGCCAGGGCCAGGGCGAGGATCCGAGCCCTGTCATCCCAACCAGCCGCGAGGACCGCACCGCGCCCCCGCAGCCGCTCACGGGCGCCGGCGAGCCGCTCGAAGTCGTCGCGGCGCAGCGCCCAGGGCCGATCACCTCCGGGCACAGGGCCGGAGATCTCGGCGAGGACGGACAGCTTGGCGCGCCCGCGCCGCATCACATCCGCTCGGGGGCCGAGATCCCCAGCAGGCCGAGTGCCTCCGCGATCGTCCGCTTGGTCGCCAGGCAGAGCTCCAGCCGCGAGCGCTCGACTCCCTCGCCCTCGGCCCCGACCACCTGGCAGTCGCGATAGAAGGCGTGGAAGTCGGCCGCGACGGCGGTCGAGTAGGCGCAGATCCGGTGCGGGGCGCGGCGCGCGGCGGAGGTCTGGACCTCGTCCGGGAGCTCCAGCAGCCGCTTGATCAGCGCCTTCTCGCTCGGCTCCAGGGCGGCATCGCGACGATCGGCGTCGAGCCCGGCGCCGGGCTGCTCGGCAACCGCGCCGGCCTTGCGCAGGATGCTGGCGATGCGGGCGTGCGCGTACTGGACGTAGTAGACGGGGTTGTCGCTCGACTGGCTGCGGGCCAGCTCGAGGTCGAGGTCGACGGTGGTCTCGTGGCTGCGCCAGAGCATGAACCAGCGGGTGGCGTCGACGCCGATGTCGTCGAGCAGGTCGTCGAGCGAGACGAAGTCGCCGCTGCGCTTGGACATCTGCACCCGCTCGCCGCCTTCGACGACGTGGACCAGGCTCATGATCTGCGCCTCGAAGGCGTCGGGGTCGCCGCCGAGGGCCGCGATCGCCGCCCGGATCCGCCCCACGTAGCCGTGGTGGTCGGCCCCGAGCACGTCGATCAGGCGGTCGAAGCCGCGCTGCAGCTTGTCCCAGTGGTAGGCGACGTCGGCGGTCAGGTACGTGGGCTCGCCGTTGGAACGGATCAGGACCCGGTCCTTGTCGTCGCCGAAGGTCGTCGTCCGCAGCCAGAGGGCGTCGTCGCTGCGATAGGTGTGGCCCTCCGCGTCGAGCTTGGCGAGCGCCGACTCGACCTCGCCGCGGCCGTAGATCGCCCGCTCGGAGGCGAAGCTGTCGATGGCGACCCCGAAGCGGTCGAGGGTGGCGCGAACGCCCTCCAGCATCAGCTCGATGCCGCGCAGGCCGAGCGCCTCGCGGTCGTCTGGGTCGATCCCCTCGGCGGCAAGCCGCTCCCCCAGCTCGATCACGTAGCCGCCTCCGTAGCCGTCCTCGGGTGGCTCCTCGCCCGCCATCCGAGCCGCGATCGAGTCGGCGAAGCGGACGACCTGGGCACCGGCGTCGTTGACGTAGTACTCGCGCTCGACCTCGTGGCCGACCGCCTCCAGCAACCGCACCACGGCGTCGCCGTAGGCGGCGAGGCGGCCGCCGCCGACGTGCAACGGCCCGGTCGGGTTGGCGGAGGGGCCCTCGACCAGGACCCGCTCCGAGGTGGCGGTCGGCGGCGGCCCGAGATCGTCGCCGGCGGTGACGAGGTATCCCAGCGCCCGCCGGTACCAGGCGTCGGAGAGGAAGAGGTTGACGAAGCCGGGGCCGGCGACCTCGATCCGGTCGACGTCGCCCGTGCCGCCGAGGCTGGCCTCCAGCTCGACCCGCAGGCGCTCGGCGACGGCGCGCGGGTTGTCGCCGAGCGGGCCGGCGAGCAGCATCGCCGCATTGGAGCTGTAATCGCCCAGGTCCGACTTCGGGGGCCGGTCGAGGGAGGGCGCCGGCTCGGTCTTCTCACCGTCGCGCAGCGCACGGGCGGCTCCCTCGAAGGCGCCGCGGAGCTCGCTGATCGGATCGGTGGCGGTCACGGGTCAATCGTATGGACCGGAGCTGGCCCAGGGTACGCTGGCCGCTTGCGCATAGCCGTCCTCAGCGATGTCCACTCCAACCTGCCCGCCCTCGAGACCGTTCTGGCGGCGGTCGACGAGGCCGGCGTCGACCAGCTCTGGTGCCTCGGCGACCTGGTCGGGTACGGCGCCGACCCGGACGACTGCACGGCCCTGATCCGCGAGCGCTGCGAGGTCTGCCTGGTCGGCAACCATGACCTCGCGGTGCTCGATGACATCGGGGTCTCGGCCTTCTCGGACACGGCGAAGATCGCCGCCGAGTGGACCCGGGAGCGGGCAAGCGCGGAGACCATCGACTTCCTCCGCGGCCTGACGCCGCAGCTGACCCATCGCGATTTCGGCCTCTTCCACGCCTCCCCTCGCGACCCGATCTGGGAGTACGTGCTCGCGATCGACCAGGCGGAAGCCGGGCTCGACGCAGCCGCGCAGCGGATCAACCTGATCGGCCACTCTCACGTCTCGCTCTTCTTCACCCGGCCCGAGGGTGGGCCGAGGCGCGGCTACGCCCACGGCGCCCAGGCGGGCGACGGGGCGCTGCTCGACATCGAGGACGGCGCCTGGCTGATCAACCCGGGCAGCGTCGGGCAACCGCGCGACGGCGACGCCCGCGCGGCCTGGCTCGAGCTCGACGACGAGGAGTGGACGGTGCGCTTCCACCGGCTGCCCTACGACATCGACGCCGCCGCCAGGGCAATCCTCGACGCCGGGCTCCCGGCTTCCCTGGCCGAACGCCTCCAGGTCGGGCGCTGACCCCAAAATGCAGGCTAAATACAGCCTCATGGTCGTTGTCTAGACTCGAATCATGGGTCGTCTGCGCGCATCCCTGCTTGCCCTTGCCCTCGGCCTCGCCGCCGCGGTGGCGCTGAGCGCTTGCGGCAGCGCCGGCAACGCCAAGCTGCTGCCGGGCGCGACCGCGAGCCAGATCACCTCCAACCTCGACCAGGTCCAGGAACTGGTCGGCGAAGGCGAATGCATCGGTGCCCAGAACGCGGCGGCCGCGGTCAGCGAACAGGTCGAAGAACTCAACGGCGTCGACGCCAAGCTCAAGCAGGCGCTGAGCGAAGGTGCCAACCGCCTGAACGAAGTGGTGAGCAGCTGCGAGGAAGAAACGGGGCCGAGCGAAGCCGAAGAACAGGCCGAAGAACAGGAAGGGCTCGAAGCCGCGGAAGAAGAAGAAGCCGAGAAGACCAAAAAGCCGGCGAAGGAAAAGAACGAACCGGAAAAAGAAGCGAAGGAACCGAAGGAAGAAAAGGAACCCCCGGTCAAACCCGAACCGCCCGTGCAGGAAGAACAAAGCGAAGCCCCACCGGCCGAACCCGGTGGCGGTGCGGGAGCCGGCGGCGTCGGCCCGGGCGCGCCCGTGGGTGAAGATTGATGGAGGCGGGAACCCTCTCGGGGCGCTACGAAACGGCCGAGCGGCTCGGCTCCGGTGGGATGTCGAACGTCTACAAGGCGACCGACCGGATCCTCGAGCGCACCGTCGCGGTGAAGATCCTCGCCGAGCACCTCTCCGACGACGAGCGCTTCGTCGCCCGTTTCCGCCGCGAGGCACTGGCGGTGGCGAAGCTGATCCACCCCAACATCGTCCAGGTCTACGACACCGGCGTCGACGACGGCCGCCACTACATCGTCATGGAGTACGTCGAGGGCCGCTCCGGGGCGCAGATCCTGCAGCGGCACGGGCCGGTCGAGCCCGAGATCGCCGCCGAGATCGGGATCCAGGCCTGCGCCGGCCTCGACTACGCGCACCGGCGCGGGATCATCCACCGCGACGTCAAGCCGGGCAACCTGATGGTCGTCGGCGGCCCGGTCGGCGGCGACGCCCAGCCCACCGTCAAGCTGACCGACTTCGGCATCGCCCGGGCGATCGAGCAGACCCGGATCACCCAGGTCGGCTCGGTGGTGGGGACCGCTGCCTACCTCGCTCCGGAGCAGGTGCGGGGTGAGGAGGCGACGCCGGCAACCGACGTCTACGCGCTCGGCGTCGTCCTCTACCAGTTCCTCACCGGCCGGCTTCCCTACGAGGGCTCCTCGCTGGCCGAGCTGGCGGTGCGCCAGCAGAACGAGAAGCCGCTGCCGCCCAGCACCTATAACGACGAGGTGCCGGGACCGCTCGGCGCCTCCGTCCTGCGCGCGCTCGAGGGCGACCCCAATCGTCGCTACGCCAGCGCCGACGAGCTCGCCGGCGGCCTCCGCCTCGGCCTCGAAGGCGAGGACGTGACCCTGCCGTTCGCCGAAGGCGAGACCCCGACCCAGTTCCTCGGCGGCGACACCGCGGCCACCCGCCACCTCGACCGCGGCGCCGCCCAGACCGAGTACCGGCCGGCGGAATCGCAGACGCGAAGGCCCCAACCGCGCGTCGCCCCTCCCCCACCCGTCGCCCAAGCGGCGCGCGCCGCGGCGCCGAAGAAGCGCTCCGGCTTCTCGCGCTTCGTCAGGTTCGTCCTTGCCTTGATTGCCCTGGTGCTCGTCGCCGGCGCGGTGGCCGCAGCCGTCATCATCACGACCGACAAGGCCGCGGGCGTGAAGATCTCCAAGGTCGCCGGCGACACGGTTTCGAAGGTCGCCGAAGGGATGAAGGAACTTGTAAAGAAGAACACCGAATAGGCCCGATTCCGGGTTAGCTGGTGGGGTTCGGGGCCGCCCAGGGGGCAGCGCCGGCGAGGACCGCGCTGCGGTAGGCATCGAAGGTTCCAGCCTGGATCGCGGTGCGGGCGTGGGTCGTCAGCTCGTGCATGTAGGTGAGGTTGTGGAGGACGATCAGGCGGACCGCCGTCAGCTCCTCGGCGCGGGAGAGATAGCTGATGTAGTCGCGGTCGTGGCGCTGGCATGCCGGGCATGGACAGCCGTCGACGAGCGGGTTGCGGTCGCCGACCCAGCCGGACTTGCGCAGGTCCAGGCGCCAGCGTCTATCCGGGTCGGGGACGAGGGCGACGCCGTGGCGGGCCAGGCGGGTGGGGACGGCGCAGTCGAAGACGTCGAGGCCGAGGGCGATGCCGCCGAGCATGTCGTCGACCTCGCCGATCCCGAGCAGGTGCTTCGGCGCCGCCTCGGGGAGCAAGGGCGCCGTCATCGCCAGGACCTCGTGCATCTCGCCCTTGTCACGGCCGAGGGTGCCGCCGATCGCGAGGCCGTCGACCGGCGCCTCGGAGACTCGCTGGGCGGATTCGCGGCGCAGGTCCTCATGGACGCCGCCCTGGACGATCCCGAACACGGCCTGGTGCCGGGGCCCCTCGTCGCGATGCCACTCGAGGCAGCGGTCGAGCCAGCGATGGGTGCGCTCGGTGGAGCGAGCGGTGTACTCGCGGTCGGCGTGGAATGGGGTGCACTCGTCGAAGACGAGGGCGATGTCGGAGCCGAGCGCCGCCTGGACCCGCATCGAGACCTCAGGCGAGATGAACAGCTCCGAGCCGTCGCGATAGGAGCGGAAGCGCGCGCCCCTCTCGGTGATCTCGACCTTCGAGCCGTGCTCCCCCCCGGACCGCCCACTCCCCTTGACCTCGTTGGCGACGCCGCCGTGGGCGAGCGAGAAGACCTGGAAGCCACCGGAGTCGGTGATCAGAGCTCGATTCCAGCCCATGAAGCCGTGCAGGCCACCGGCGGCGGCGATCCGCTCCGGCCCCGGCGAGACGAACAGGTGGTAGGTGTTGCCGAGGATCAGCTGGTAGCCGAGGCCGGCGACCTCCTCGCCATCCAGCCCCCGTACCGACCCCTTGGTCGCCAGCGGGATGAAGGCCGGCGTCTCGATCGGCCCGTGCGCGGTGTGGATCACGCCGGCCCGCGCCGCGCCGTCGCGGGCGTCGATCTCAAATCTGAGTCGCTCCGGCTCAACCCTCATCGCGCCTGACCGACTTTGACCACGCTAGGGCGTGGTCGATTCCGGCTGTGCGATCAGCGAGCGGCCGGTCATCGGCGCCGGCTGGGCGATACCGAGCAGTTGCAGGGCGGTCGGGGCGACGTCGGCGAGGATGCCGCCGTCTCGCAGCCGCAGGCCGTCGGCGGTGACGATCAGCGGCACCGGGTTCAGCGAGTGCGCGGTGTTGGGCGAGCCGTCCGGCTCGAGCATGTGGTCGCAGTTGCCGTGGTCGGCGGTGACGATGCAGGCGCCGCCCTTGGCCAGGACGGCCTCGACGACGTCGCCGAGCAGCGCGTCGACCGCCTCGACCGCCGCCACCGCGGCCGGGATCACGCCGGTATGGCCGACCATGTCGGGGTTGGCGAAGTTGATGATCCCGAAGCGGTAGGCCCCGTCGCGCCAGTGCTCGACGAAGGTCGCGGCGGCGGCGGCTGCGCTCATCTCCGGCTTCAGGTCGTAGGTGGCGACGTCGCGAGGCGATTCGACCAGGAGGTGCTCCTCTCCCGCGTACTCCCGCTCGCGGCCGCCGTTGAAGAAGTAGGTGACGTGGGCGTACTTCTCGGTCTCGGCGACGTGGAGCTGGCGACCACCGGCCTCGGCGATCGTCGCCGCCAGCGTCGTCTCCGGCCGCCGCTCGGGGAAGGCGACCGGGTAGGGCCAGCCCTTGCGGTACTGGGTCATCGTCGTCAGATCGATCGGAGTGCCGCCCGCCCGCGGGAACTCGTCGAAGCCGGGCTCGGACAGGGCCCTGGTCAACTCGCGGGCGCGGTCGGGCCGGAAGTTGAGGAAGATCGCGACGTCGCCGTCGGCGACGCCGTCGTAGTCGCCGATCACCGTCGGCTTGACGAACTCGTCGCTCTCCTCGCGCTCGTAGGAGGCCTGGATCGCCTCGGCGCTCGACGCGGCGTGCAGGCCGCGGGCGTGGACGATCACGTCGTAGGCGAGCTTGATCCGCTCCCAGCGGGTGTCGCGGTCCATCGCGTAGTAGCGGCCGCCGACGGTGCCGACGCGGCCGGCCTGGCGCAGCCAGCGCTCCAGCTCCTCGAGATAGCCGCGGCCGCCGTGCGGCAGCGTGTCGCGGCCGTCGGTGAAGGCGTGGACGACGAGGTCGGGGACGCCCTCCTGCGAGGCCAGCTCGATGCAGGCCTCGATGTGCTCCCAGCCGGAGTGGACGCCGCCGTCGGAGAGGAGGCCGAGCAGGTGCAGGCGCCCGCGGGGGCTGGTGCGCGCCCGCTCGCAGGCCGCCAGCAGCGCCTCGTTCTCGAAGAAGCTGCCGTCGGCGACGGCGTCGTCGATCCGCGCCAGGTCCTGCTTGACGATCGCCCCGGCGCCGAGGTTGAGGTGGCCGACCTCAGAGTTGCCCATCTGCCCCTCGGGCAGGCCGACGTCGCGACCCTGGGCGGAGAGCTGGGTGTGCGGGTACCGCTCCCAGAGGCGGTCGAAGACGGGGGTCCGGGCGAGCGAGATCGCGTTCCCGGGCCCCGGCTCGGCCAGCCCCCAGCCGTCGAGGATGATCAGCGCCAGCGAAGGGACGAGCGGTGTCACCCTGCGGCTTCCACGATCGCCGCGAAATCGCCGGCGTCGAGCGCGGCGCCGCCGACCAGGGCGCCGTCGACGTCGGGCTTGGCGAGGATCTCGGCCGCGTTGGCCGGCTTGACGGAGCCGCCGTAGAGGATCCGGATCTCGTCGGCGGCGGCGCCGCGCAGGCGCAGCGCGTCGCGGATGAAGGCGCAGGCGTCCTGGGCCTGCTCGGGGGTGGCGATGCGGCCGGTGCCGATCGCCCAGATCGGCTCGTAGGCGACGACGACCTTGGCCAGGTCGACGGGGCCGACGGCGGCGAGGTCGATCTGGAGCTGGCGCTCGAGCACCGCCTCGGTCTCGCCACCGTCGCGAGCGGCCTCGGTCTCGCCGACGCAGAGGATCGGCTCGAGCTCGGCGGCGAGGGCGGCCGGAACCTTGCGAGCCAGCGCCTCGTCGGTCTCGCCGAAGAACTGGCGGCGCTCGGAGTGGCCGAGGACCACCGCCTCGACGTCGAGCTCGACCAACATCGGCGCCGAGATCTCGCCGGTGAAGGCCCCCGCCGGCTCCTCGTGCATGTTCTGGGCGGCGACCCTGACGGCGGTGCCGCGGCGGCGCTCGACCACCTCGTTGAGGGCGATGAAGGACGGGCAGAGGACGACGTCACACTGGGTCGCGGCGATCCGCGGCAGCAGGGCGTCGACGAACTCGGCCGCCTCGGCAACCGTCTTGTTCATCTTCCAGTTGGCGGCGATGTAGGGGGTTCGTTCGGCCATCTAGATCTCAGTCCTCCGCGTCCATCAGCGCCTCGACTCCGGGTAGCTTCTTTCCCTCCAGCAGCTCCAAGGATGCTCCTCCTCCGGTCGAAAGCCAGTCCACCTCGTCGTCGAGGCCGAATTTGCGCAGCGCCGCGACCGAATCGCCGCCACCGACCACGGTCGTTCCGGGGGCCTTCGCGACCGCCTCGGCGACGGCCCGGGTCCCGGCCGCGAACGGCTCCATCTCGAAGGCCCCCATCGGGCCGTTCCAGAGCACGGTGCCGGCGCCCGCGACCGCCGCGGCGAAGAGCTCCGCGGTACGGGGGCCGACGTCGAGCCCCATCCAGCCGTCGGGCACCTCGACCCCGTCGCTCTCGCGGCGCTCGGTATCGGCGTCGAAGCTCCTGCCGAGGACGAGGTCGACCGGGAGCGACAGCTCGCAGTCGGAGTCCTTCGCCCGCTCCAGCGCCTCGGCGGCGAGCTCGACCCCCTTCTCCTCGACCAGAGAGTCACCGGTCCCGATCCCCTGGGCACGGAAGAAGCTGAAGGCCATCGCGCCGCCGATCAGGATCCGGTCGGCGACTTCGAGGAAGCGGTCGATGACGCCGATCTTGTCCGAGACCTTGGCGCCGCCGAGGATCACGACCAGCGGCCTGGCCGGCGACTCGACGACCGCGGTCAGCTCGTTCACCTCGCGCTCCAGCAGCAAGCCCGCGTAGGCGGGGATGTGGTGGGCGACGCCCTCGGTGCTGGCGTGGGCGCGGTGGGCGGCGCCGAAGGCGTCGTTGACGTAGAGGTCGGCAAGCGTGCCGAGGCCTTCCGCCAGCTTCGGGTCGTTCTCCGTCTCCCCCGGCTCGAAGCGGACGTTCTCCAGCAGCAGCACGTCGCCGGGGCCGAGGGCGCCGCAGCTGATGTCGACGTCGCCCTCGATCACACCGGTGGCGAGCTTCACCTCGGTCCCCAGCAGCTCCCCCAGCCGTTTCGCCACCGGCGCCATCGAGAGCTCCGGGTCCGGCTTGCCGTCGGGGCGGCCGAGGTGGGAGACCAGGACGAGGGCGGCGCCCCGCTCGCGCAGCAGTTCGATCGTCGGCAACGCCGCCCGGATCCGCATCTCGTCGGCGACCTCGCCATTTTCCAGCGGCACGTTGAAGTCGACCCGGACCAGCACCCGGCGGCCCGCGACCTCGGCGTCGCGGACGCTTGCCTTGGAGAAGCTCACGGAGCCGACCCGGCCGGGCTCAGGAGCCCGCCAGGACCTTGCCGGCGAGCTCGACGCAGCGGTTCGAGTAGCCCCACTCGTTGTCGTACCAGGCGAGCGTCTTGACCATGCGGCCATCGCCGATCACCATCGTCCCGCCCGCGTCGACGATCGAGGAGTGCGGGTCGCCGACGACGTCGGTGGAGACGATCGGGTCCTCGGTGTAGGCGAGGATCCCCTTCATCGGGCCCTCGGCCGCGGCCTTCAGAGCGGCGTTGATCTGGTCGACCTCGAGTGGGTCGGGGGTGGTGAAGACGAGGTCGACGGCCGAGCCGACGGGGACCGGAGCCCGCATCGAGAAGCCGTTCAGCTTCCCGTTCAGCTCCGGCAGGACGAGGCCGACCGCCTTGGCGGCGCCGGTCGTCGTCGGGATCAGGTTGAGGCCCGCGGCGCGCGCCCGGCGCAGGTCGGAGTGCGGCATGTCCTGCAGCCGCTGGTCGGCGGTGTAGGCATGGATCGTGGTCATCAGGCCCTGCTCGATCCCGAAGGCCTCATGCAGCACCTTGGCCAGCGGCGCCAGGCAGTTGGTCGTGCAGGAGGCGTTGGAGATGATGTCGTGGCTCTCGGGGTCGTAGGCGGAGTCGAAGTTGACGCCGAGGGCGACGGTGACGTCCGGCTCCTTGGCCGGAGCGGAGATGATCACCTTCTTGGCGCCCGCCTCGAGGTGCTTGGCGGCGTCGGCGCGGGCGGTGAAGAAGCCGGTCGACTCGATCACCACGTCGACGCCGAGGTCGCCCCAGGGCAGCGCCGCCGGATCGCGCTCGGAGAGCACCTTCAGCTCCCTGCCGTCGATCGAGATCGACGAGCCCGCGACCGTGACCTCGCCCGGGAAGCGGCCGAGGATCGAGTCGTACTTGAGCAGGTGGGCGAGCGTGCCCGGGTCGGTGAGGTCGTTGACGGCGACGAACTCGAGGTCCGCTCCCGCCGCGTTCGCCGCGCGGAAGACGTTGCGCCCGATTCGCCCGAAACCGTTGATGCCGACCTTCACAGCCATGAAGTCACGCCTCCTGAATTCGTTTGAGGGGGAACGATCCTATGGACTCGAGCGCCTAGTCGGTCCCGATCGTGATCTCGATCTCGTAGCCATCCGGGTCCTTGATGAATGCCGAGTAGGAGCCGGACCCGTACGAGCGGCGTTCGCCGGGCTCGCTGACGTTGACGCCCCCCGATCTCATCCCGTTCTCCCAGGCCGCCTTGACGGCGACGATCCCCAGGCCCGAGAAGCTCAGCAGGCCGAAGCCGGGCCTGGGCTCGTGGTGGGCGGCGACGAAGAAGACCGGCTTGGCGATTCCCCAGCCGATCGTCTGGTCCTCGTCGAAGTGCCGCCGCCACCCCAGTGGCGCCAGCATCGAGTCGTAGAACGAGCCACTTCGGTCGAGGTCGGAGACCTCCAAGAGGACGTGGTGAAGCATCGCAAGGGCAAAGCTATACGGGAGCGCCGACGATCGGTCGTGCGCTCAGCCCGAGCGGGGGGTCCAGCGAAAAAAGCGGACGGCCAGGAGGAGACCGACCACGCCCCAGATCGCGACGATCGCCAGGTTGCCCCAGGAGACCGAGGCGCCGCCGCCGTTGGCCGGGACGTAGGCGTCGAAGAAGGCCTCGAAGAAGTGGCGGATCGGGAAGACGTCGGCGAAGTGGATCACGCCGCTGGGCAGCTGGTCGTCGGGGATGAAGACGCCGGAGAGGAAGTAGAGCGGCAGCAGCAGGGCGTTGACGATCGGCGCCGCGGCGTCCTGGGAGGGGATCGCCGCGGTGAGGGCGATGCCGAGGCAGGCGAAGGAGGCGGCCCCGATCACCAGCACGAGGACGATCTCGGGCAGGCAGTCCCAGGGGATCGAGACGCCGTAGGCGAGCCGCCCTATCAGCGCCAGCAGCGCCATCATGATCAGCGCCACGACGATCGAGTTGCCGATCCGGCCGGCGATGAAGACCCAGGGTGGCATCGGCGTGCCGCGGCCCCGCTTCAGGCGCCCGTCCTCGCGGGCGATCACCAGCGACATCGCCAGGCTCTGCATCGTCGCCGAGATGATCGAGAGGGTGATGATCGCCGGCACGTAGTAGGTGGTGGTCTTGATCCCACCCCTCACGTCGACCGTCTGGCCGCCGAAGACGGTGCCGAAGATCAGCAGCAGGACGACCGGGAACATCACCGTGAAGAAGACCGAGGCCGGGTTGCGCCAGAACGCCTTCTGGTCGTAGCGGAACTGGTGGCCGACCAGGGCGAGGCCGCTCATTCGGCCGTCCCCGGGTCGGCGGTCAGCTCCAGGTAGACGTCCTCGAGCGTCGGCCGGGTCACTTCAAGGCCCTCGAGATCCTCCCCACGCTCGAGCGCCGCGCCGGTCAGCTCGTGCAGGGTCTTGACCAGCGTCGTCGTCTCGACCTTGACCTGACGGCCGCCGTCGCGGTAGTGGATCGTCGCCGCCTGGTGGTCGCGGTCGCCGAGATCCTCCGGCGTGCCGCGGGCGACGATCTCCCCGGCGGCGATGATCGTCACCCGGTCGGCTAGGCGCTGCGCCTCCTCCATGTAATGGGTGGTCAGGAAGACGGTCTTGCCGAGGTCGCGGAGGCCGGCGATCACGTCCCAGAACTGCCGCCGCGCCGAGGGGTCGAAGCCGGTCGTCGGCTCGTCGAGGAAGAGCAGCTCGGGGTCGCCGATCAACGCCATGCCGACGTCGAGCCGCCGCTGCTGGCCGCCGGAGAGCTTCCTCGCCCGCTCGTCGGCTTTCCCCTCCAGCCCGACCAGCCCGATCACCTCGTCGATCGGCCGCGGCGCCTGGAAGTAGCCGGCGTAGAGGCCCAGGGACTCTCGCACCGTCAGGTACGGGTCGAGGCGGCCTTCCTGCAGGACGATGCCGATCCGCTCGCGCCAGCCGCGCCCGGCTCGCTGCGGGTCCTCGCCCAGCACGCTGACCTCGCCGCCGCTGCGATGGCGGTAGCCCTCGAGGATCTCGACCGTCGTCGTCTTGCCGGCCCCGTTGGGGCCGAGGAAGGCGAAGACCTCGCCGGGCTCGACCTGGAGGTCGATGCCACGCACGGCTTCATGGTCTCCGTAGGTCATACGAAGACCGCTTATGGAGATGACTGGCTCAGCCAAGAATCGGGGAGTCTAGGTCCACGTCGCGATGCTTGACCCGTACGATCACGTCCTCGCGAGTCCCCAGGTCGCGGCGGATCCGGTCGGCGACGGTTACCGAGCGGTGCCGGCCGCCGGTGCAGCCGACGGCGATCGTCAGGTGGCTCTTGCCCTCGTTCACGTAAGCCGGGACGAGGAACTCCAGCAGCGGCAGCAGGCGACCGTAGAACTCGCCGGCCTGGGTCCCGGACTCGACGTAGGCCCGGACCTGCTCGTCCATCCCGGTCAGCGGCCGCAGCTCGTCGTCGTAGTGGGGGTTGGGCAGGAAGCGGACATCGAGGGTGAGGTCGGCGTCGCGCGGCGGCCCGTTCTTGAAGCCGAAGGTGAGCAGGGTGAGGGCGAGCTTGCCGCCCTCCTCCTGGCCCAACATCTCTTCGCTGATCCGCCGTCGCAGCTCGCCGCCGGTCAGATCGCTGGTGTCCATGACCACGTCGGCGCGCTCGCGCAGCGGCGACAGCAGCGCCCGCTCGGCCCGGATCCCGTCGACGATCCGTCCCTCGGGGGCGAGCGGATGGCGGCGGCGGGTCTCCTTGTAGCGGTCGAGCAGGGTCTCCTCGTCGGCCTCGAGGAAGAGGACCGTCGGCTTCAGGCCGTCGTCGCCGAGGTCGTCCATCACCTGCAGCAGGTCGTCGAAGTACTCGCCACCACGAACGTCGGAGACGACGGCGGCGCGCTCGACGCCGCTGCCCTGGTGGCGGAAGAGCTCGCCGAGGCTGTCGATCATCCGCGGCGGCAGGTTGTCGACGCAGAAGTAGCCACCGTCCTCGAAAGCGGCGATCGCTTCCGACTTGCCGGCCCCGGAATGGCCGGTGATGACCACCAGCGTCACCTCGCCGCCGGCCGGATCCCGCTTCGCCTTCGCCGCCTTCGCCATTGCCTCGAGTCGCCCTCTAGCTGGTTCTGTTCAACTGCTCGTGGATCTCGCGGCCTACTTTGCCAGGCAGGCCGGGCACCGCCTCGAGCTCCTCGCGCGTGGCGCTGAGAAACCGCTCTGGAGAGCCGAAATGTTGGAGCAGCGCGCGCTTGCGGGCGGGCCCGATCCCCTTCAGCTCGTCCAGCACCGAGCCGGTCATCGCACGGTCGCGGCGACCACGATGGTGGTCGATCGCGAAGCGGTGCGCCTCGTCGCGGACCCGCTGCAGCAGCTTCGACGCCTCGGAGTCGGCGGCGAGGTCGATCGGCGCCGCGCGACCCGGCACGTAGACCTCCTCCTCTCGCTTGGCGAGGCTGACGACGGTGACGCCGCGCTCGCTGAACGGCCGCAGCGCCCGCACCCCGGCGGCGAGCTGACCTTTGCCGCCGTCGATCAGGACCAGCGAGGGCAGCGAGGCGAAGCTCTCGTCGCGCTTGCCGTCGTGGGGCGAGAGGTCGGCCTGTTCGAGGTAGCGGTTCATCCGCCGCGAGAGCACCTCCTCCATCGAGGCGAAGTCGTCGGGGCCGCGGCTGTCCTCCTGGCGGAGATCGCCGCGCACTTTGAACCGCCGGTAGTCGGACTTCTTCGTCGCACCCCCCTCGAACACGACCATCGAGGCGACGGTGTGCTCACCGCCGATCGTCGAGATGTCGAAGCCCTCGATCCGCACCGGCAGCTCCTCCATCCCCAGCACCTCGCGCAGCGAG
>OLLT01000441.1_pt1 | contig 14593 bp, 18 predicted proteins | sample 1604621 | NCBI WGS metagenome assembly OLLT01 (sample SAMEA104055725, study PRJEB20765) | soil metagenome | biome: Arctic tundra; feature: Polygonal ground; material: soil | place: USA | collected 2011-09 | depth 0-0.5 m | reverse complement strand
TGAAGATCGGCCGCAAATGGACCTACAGGGGCCACCACTACAGCTACATCAACGCAAGGTGCGAAACGGGCCACCTCCAGGCCAAGGGCGAATTCACTTTCAACGACGGAACCTTCCTCAGCGGCACGTTTCTGCGGCGATGCACGGTTCGCAACTGAGGACAGATGGCGCCGGAACTACCGACCTCCGGGGCCGCCGCCCGCGGTACGAGTCTCGACGGACCTGAGCACATGATCCGCGCCTTCACCGGCGCCCTGCTCGGCCGCGACGCCACCGCGGCCGCGGCCTACTTCGGCCCCAGCTCCCAGCTGCTGACCCCCGACGGTACCGAGGTCAGTGGCCGCGCCCAGATAACCGCGGTCCTCTCTCGGCTCAGCAGCTCCGGCTAGCGCCTCTCGATCATCACCGAGCGCACCCTCACCGTCGGGGACATCGCCCTCACCACCCAGCCTTGGTCTATCAGCTCGCTGTCCCACAGCCCCGAGCCCTTCGAGCGGAGCTTCACCGCCACCTTTGTCCTGCGGCGCGGGGATCGGCGCTGGCAGGTCCTGATCGCTGCCCCCTGGAGTTGATACCCCGGCGTCCGCTCACGGCTGCGATTAGTCAGCCTGGATGCGTTGAAACCGGTATCTTGTCTTGAAAGTACCATGATGCTGTTCCAATAATTCTCCTCTCATGACCCTCCCACCGGCCGGCCTCTCCGCCGTACAGCGATCGCCAGTCCCGGGCTCTAATGCTCGCCCCGGCATCGGCGCCAACCGCGTTGCCGCAACGCACCCAAGAACGGGCAGTTACACGGCATGCGCACACAGTGCGCGGCCGGCGAGCAGGCTCCAGAGCTTGCAGGGGAGAACAAGCGTGGGGCAGTCCCAGCCACCACGGGTCGTCGGCCTATTTCCAGCCGGCAGGCGATCGACGGAGGCGGCCCGGGTTCCAGGCGATCCACCTCGTCCCGGGCCGCCGAAGTCATCCGCCCCGATCTCCGATCATCGACTTCCTTCTCGCCTCAGTCTCATCGGCGGGAGCAAATGGTCGTCGCTCTCTGGCGGGCGACGCCAACCCGGTCCTCCGTGCTCCCTGCCGGAGTGGCCTTCTGCCGGACCGCCGGCGGCGCCAGGACCCGGAGCGATCCGTGTGCCGAATACCCGGGCCGCTCGCGCTCAGGTGGCCGGGCGTCGAGGTACTTCCCTGTCCTCGGCGCCCGCGCCACCTATCTTCTTCGCGCTTGCGCTCAGCGATGGCGCTTAGCGACCAGTCGCCCGCCGATCGCTCCGGCGGCCCCTTCGCCTTCCGGCCCGATCCCACGCCGCCGCTTGCCCTCGCCCATCTCCCCGCCGGCCGGCACGGGCTGCCCCGCGAGTTCATCGAAGACAACCAGCGCAACCGCCTCATGGCCGCCGCCATCGACGTCCTCGGTGAGCGCGGTTATCTGGCCAGTACCGTCGATGCCATCTGCAGCGCCGCCGGCGTCTCCAGTAACACCTTCTACACCCAGTTCGACGACAAAGAAGCCTGCTTCCTCGCCGCCTACGACGTCACCCTCGCCTGGCTCACGGATGAAGCAAGCCGCTCGGTCGCTGCGGCCGACGACTGGCCGCGGCAGGTTCAGGCCGCCGTCGCCGGGACCCTCGAGTTGCTCGCCTCAGATTCCCATCTCACCCGCCTCTGCGCGGTCGAGATCCTCCGCCTCGGCCGGGTCGGTTCCGCTCGCCACCAGGCCACAATCGAGCGCCTCGCGATGCCGCTGCGCCGGGGCCGTGCGCACTGCCCCTGGGGCGAAGATCTCCCGCCCTTGCTCGAGGCGACCATCGCCGGCGGCGCGGTTTGGTTGGTCGGTCATCGGACTCGGTCAGGTCAGCCCGGCAGCCTCACCGAGCTGGCACCCGAGATCACCTATTTCCTCCTGGTGCCATACCTCGATACACCCGCGGCGCAGCAGGTTGCCTTCGGATCGGCCGAGATCGGAGCGGCGGGGCCATGACAGTGGATATTTCCTCGGTGGCCGATCACCGCGATGGCGCCGAGCGCCTGCTGGCGACCCTCGCCGCCGCCTGTGATCCCGCCGCCGACTTCCCCGACCAGCTGCGCTCGACCCTCGACGCCGCGCTGGATTTGCTCGCCTCAGACCCCGACCTGGCTCACCTGCTCTGCGTCGAGCCCTACGTCGAGCCCTACGCGGGGGACAACCTGGCCTGGCGAGCCCAGCGACGCTGGCGGGCAGCCTGCGCGGCACAGCTTCGTCGCGCAGCCCGCTCTTGCCCGCGCGCCGGCACCCGGCCGCCCTTCCTCGAGCCGCTGCTGATCGACGGCATCTACTGGATGATCTCCGAGCGCGTGCGCGCCGGGCAGCTCGAGCAGCTGCCGGCCCTCTTGCCCGGCCTCTTGGAGTCCACGCTCGCCTACTACTTCGAGCCCGCAGAGCTCAGCCGCGTCCTCGACGCGGCCGGATGAGGCGTCGCGCTGCAACCGAAAGCGTGGATCTGGTGTTCGCAGCCACTTCGCCCTGCAGAGCGGTTTGCGCCCCGGGGGTTTGGGAGCAGGCGAAGTGGCTGCGAGTGGGGTGGTTGGTAGGCCAGGACGGTGGGGCGGGGGAGAGGGTGTTTCGGGTGTGCATGGTTGGGAGTTGAGCGGGCCTGGTGATCGCCTCGCACCTCCAAAAGGCTGCGGACGCGGCTGCGACCAGGGGTGCGACCGCGCCGTCCGCAGCCACCTCCCATTCCAGAGCGGTTTGCGCCCTCCTCACGAAGCTGACCATGCACCCACACGATGTGAGTGCGCATGGTCAGATTCGATCGTCGGATGGAGAGGGGGAGACGGGAGGTGGCTGCGGTGCTCGGTGGTGGTGTTCTGGGTCTGGATCTGGTTGAGGACGGAGTAGATGCAGGGGGGTGGGGGAGAAAAGAACCGACGGGTCAGCGCGCGCGATCTGGAGGTGTTGGGGTTCGTGGCGCGCTTTGGGGTCGTGCCGAGAAGTGCGATGGCGAAGTGGGCGGGGACGGCGAAGACGGTGACGGGCGAACGCGAGAAGCGGCTGCGGGACGCGGGCTTGCTGGAGGTCACGAGGCCTTGGCTGAGTCCCGAGCCGGTCTTGGTCGCAACTGCCGACGGGATCGCGGCGAGCTGCCAATCCGAACTCTTCAAGGCCCGCCTCTCACCCTCGACCCTGCGCCACTTCGCCGCCGTCGCCTACCTCGCCGCGAGCTTGGAGTCGGCCGGCGAGGAGCTGCTCTCCGAGCGCGAGCTGCTCGCCCACGAGCGAGCGAAGGGGGAGAGGTCCTTTTCGATCCGCCTCCTCGGGAAGGACAAATACCACCGGCCCGACCTGATCGCGCTCGGCGAGCTGCCGACCGTCATCGAGGTGGAGCTGACCGCGAAGGGAAGAAACCGGCTTGACGAAATCGTCTCCGGCTGGAAGGCCGCCGTCGAGAGAGGTCGCTTCGCCTCGGTCCGCTATTTCTGCACAAAGAAGGCGCTGCCCTACGTCAAACGCTCTGTCGAGCGGGCCGACGCGGGAGCGGAGGTAACCGTCGAGGCGCTGCCCGACGAGACTTCTTTGCCACTCCGATCTACGCCTGAGCGGTTTTAAAGGCCAGGATCGGGTTCCTGGCTCGCGGCTGGCGCTACCTGCCCTGCTCGCTTCATTGTGCCCTCGGCTCGTCGGGGCGCAAGGTCGCTGCGCTCCCTTCCCCTCGCTGCGCTCGGTGCGCTCCTCCTCGTCCGCGGGCTGATTGCGCTCATCAGGGCAGGCGAGGACCTGCCGGGAGCACGAGCGAAGGAGTGATTGCGATGCGCGAGAGAGTTGATTTGACCGACGCGGTGGCCTACGTCGGTGAGGCGATGCGGGGGCGACTGGAGACGCTGAAGCTGCTCCAGGCTGTGATCGACGACGACGGCCGCAACATCGCTGAACCGGACGCGGTCGCCGCTGAGCTGGGAATCGACCCGGCCGATGTCGACGGTGATGGGGCCGACCTGTTGGAGGTAGCCGAGACGGCGTTGTACGAGCTGCCGCTCTGCGTCGAAGCGACGACGACGTTTGAAATCGTGCTCGGCACGGGTGGGCCGGACGATCGACTCTTGATCGAATGCGAGACGGTCGAGAACCCGATGCGCGATGAGCGCGATCACGCCGACTACGAGATCAGACGCATTCTCTACCGCTACTCCTGGTCGGGCAGCGCCGAGCGGGTACTGAGCGGCGAGGACTACGAGGTGGCGGGGCGTTCGCAAGGCGGATCGTGCCAGAGTTGGCCTGAGCTTCGACTGTCCCCTCTGTTCTAGGGGATGGTCGAGCCGCAGGTCTCGATTCCAAGACGACAGAGAGGACACGGCCTGAGACGCAATCGCTTCGCGACCACGTCGATGCCGGCCTCCATCAAAGCCAACGGATAGAGGAGGTTCGAGATCTGTGCCACAAGCGCTGAGAGCAGCAACGCGCGCCACGCTCGCCGTAGACGGCGAGCTCTGAGCGCCTACCATCTTCCTGGAATGACAACGCCCATCACCACCCGCTCCGACTGGCTCGCCGCCAACCCGCCGGCCCTCGCCGGCTTGACCCAGACGCTTGCCGGCATCGCCCATCGTGCTCGTCTCGGCGAGGATTTCCAGCATGCCGTGCGAGAGTTTCTCGACGAGTTCTCCCTACGCGCAAGCGATCACTCCCGCGTGGAGGCCATCGCCGAGCGCCCGCAGGCCACCGGCGAGCCTCGCTACGACGCCTATCTGGCAGCTCTCGCCGAGCATCTCGCCACGGTGCACGGTCTCGACCGCCCGCTCTGGTCGCTGGAGCCGGGGCGTTTCCTCGAGCGCTTCTGGTTCGTCAGCGAGGTGCCGGGATTCCGCGCGATCTCGATTGCCCAGGCGCCGGCGGCCTTCCGTCGACGCGGCGTCTTCGTCCCCGAGCGCTCCCTGCACCGGGTCTAGGCTGAGATGGATCGCGCCGAGATCATCGCCGCCCTCACCGCGTTGGCCACCGAGCTGCAGCAGCGAGGCATCAGCGCCGAGATGTACGTGGTCGGCGGTGCGGCGATTGCCCTTGCCTTCGACGAGCGCCGCTCCACCCGCGATATAGACGCCGTCTTTGAGCCCAAGGCTGCCGTTTACAGGGCGGCAGTCGTGGTTGGCGAGCAACGCGGCTTGCCCGCCGGTTGGCTCAACGACGCCGTTAAGGGCTTCCTGGCGGGAGAAGATCCCGCCGCGGCTCCGGTGCTTGAACTGCCCGGCTTGCGCTGCCTTGCCGCCTCCCCCGAGATTCTGCTCGCCCTAAAGGTCCTCGCCCACCGCGTCGGCGAGGACGAGGACGACCTCCGCCTGCTTGCCGCCGAGCTTGACCTCAATACCGCCGAGCAGGTTCTCGCGGTTGCCGAGCACACCTTTGGCGACCGCCTTGACCCCGCCGCTCGCTTCTTCGTCGAACAGTTATTCGACTAGGAGCGGCTCGCTGCGCCTTGAGCTGTCGTGGTAAGGCCGATCGACTGAGTCACTGCCTCTGAGACCACAACTCGGCCCGACCCGGTGATGGCGGTTCGCGCAGCTCCCGCGCTGCTCAGCGCCAGCTGAGACTCGACCCCGTCCCTCGCCGGCTATTGGCCGCGATTGTGGCACCGGCGTCGGGCCCTAGGGCTGGGCGGAGACGAGCCGAGCGGAGGCGGCTTGCTCATAACGATCGGCCAGGGCCAGCGCGGCGTCTCGCTGTCCCTCGAACTCGCTCGCCTTCGCCTCGTCCCGAAGTTGCCTGGCGCGAGCCCTGAGCTCGTGCGGCGTCTGCTCGGTGTCCTCCAGCGGCTCTTCCATCAGTTCGATCGACCAATGATGCTCGTCGGGAATCTCCGCCCACGGCTGCATCGACATTAGCGACGTGTAGCCGGGCCGCCCACGGCCCAATCCCTCTCTCGATCGGCGGCCAGGACCTTCCCGCAGGGTGCTCTAGGTGGCTGGCCCGCGCTCCATCGCTCGCTGGCTTTGCGGCCCCAGCGTGGCGCCGGCGTCGCGCCCTTGCAAGCCCGGCTGCGCCGGGGCTCCTTGCGGCCCTGCGGGTGCCGGGCGCGCCGTCCGGCGCCCCTCGCGGCCTCCATCAAAGCCAGCGAGCGATGGAGGTCGAAGATGTATGCCAGCACCACCGAGCAGCGAAGCCGCGAGCGGGTCCGAGTCCTCGCCGAGCAGCTCTACCGCGAGCGCTACGACCACCTATTGCGGATCGCCGCCACGAACGCCGCCAACCGCGACGACGCCGAAGAGGCAGTCCAGTTCGCCTTCCTTGCCTTCATCGAGCACTTCGATCCGGAGGGTGAGGCGCCACCGCTGGCCTGGCTCACCCTCGTAGCTACGCGGGACTGCTGGCGCCGCTACCGCGCCCAGCACCTCGACCGCAGCGTCGGCCAGGAGGCCGAGCCTGGGGGAGAGGGGCCGGGCGCGGTCCTCGACGCGATCCCCTCACCGGCCAGCGGTCCCGAGCAGCTGATCGCCTGGGTCGACGAGGCCCGCGCCAAGCTCGTCGCCCTCAAGCCGGCTGAGCGCCGGACGCTCTGCCTGATTGCCGCCGGTTACTCCTATGCAGAGGTCGGCCAAATCACCGGCTTCAGCTACACCTATGCCAACCTCCGCGTTATGCCGACCTCAGTCCGCAAACCCGCTTTACAAGCGGAGATCGCGCTGAGAATGTCGGCATAATCCAGCGCCACTGAAGACGCTGGAAGCTCCTCCTCCCACCAACCAGAGGAGGAGATTCCATGACCGAGCGATTGCGAGTTCGGATCAACAACCCATTGCGGGTCGGGGTGACCGGACCGCTGGCACCGTTCAAAGCCGGCTTCGCCGCAGAGCTTCAGCGGCAGGGCTACGCCCTAAGCAGCACTTGCATCCTGCTGCGACTGGCAGCCCACCTGAGCCGCTGGCTGGCGGCAGAGGGCCTGGGCGCGCACGATCTCACCCCGGCCCAGGTGGAGCGGTTCCTGGAGGATCGACGCGCCGCCGGCTACAGACACAACATCTCGGCCAGGAGCCTGGCGGCTCTGCTCACATACCTGCGCGGGCTTGGGGACGTGCCGGCGCCGGCGCCTCCCCCGCCACCCGTGGGACCGCTGGAGGAACTGCTCTGTCACTACCGGCGCTACCTCACTGCCGAGCGTGGCTTCAAAGAGCCGACCGCTAAGCAATACGCGAACGCGGTCCGGCCCTTCCTGAGCGAGAGGATTTCATCGCAAGGCGTCGAGCTCGATGCGGCCGACGTCAGCGCCTTCGCGCTCGCCGGCGCCCGGCAGCAAACCCGAGGCACGGCCAAGCACACAGTGGGGGCGCTGCGCTCGGTCCTCGGCTTCCTGCACCACGAGGGTCTGATCGAGCGACCGCTGATCGCAGCCGTCCCCCGGGTCGCCAACTGGCGAGGGGCGGGGCTGCCGAAGGGCCTTGAGGCCGGCGAGCTGCGCGCGCTCCTTGCCTCCTGCGATCGGGAGACCGCAGTGGGACGTCGCGACTTCGCGATTCTCACCCTGCTGGCAAGGCTGGGGCTGCGCTCGGGTGAGGTCGCCGGCCTACTGCTCGACGACATCGACTGGAGGGCGGGGGAGACCCTCGTGCGCGGCAAGGGTCGCCGGAGTGAGCGGCTGCCGCTGCCCGCCGACGTCGGCGAGGCGATCGCCGCCTACCTGCGCGACGGCCGCTCGGCGAGCGCCGAGGGGCGGACGGTGTTCGTGCTGGCCGTGGCCCCCTACCGCGCACTCAGCAACGACACCGTCACGATGGTCGTAGCCTCGGCTGCGCGCCGCGCCGGACTCGGGAAGCTCTACGCCCATCGTCTCCGCCACACCGCGGCGACCGAAACCCTGCGCGCCGGCGCCTCGCTGCCCGAAGTCGGCCAGCTGCTGCGCCACCACCAGCTCCAGACCACCGCGATCTACGCCAAGGTCGACCGGGAGACCCTGCGACGAATCGCCCGCCCCTGGCCGGGAGGTGCCCGATGAGCCCGCTTCGCTCCGCGCTCGCCGACTACTTGACCGTGCGCCGCGCCCTCGGCTACAAGCTGGATAAGGCCGAGTGGATGCTCGGCAAATTCATCGCCTACCTCGAAGAGCGCGGCGAGCAAACTATCCGCACTGAACACGCCGTCGCCTGGGCGGTGCTGCCGGGCGGAGCCCCGAGCTGGCACTGCATGCGGCTCACGGTGGTGCGCGGCTTCGCCGCCTACCTGCAGACGATCGACCCCGCCTGCGAGGTGCCGGGCGCCGATCTGATGCGCGCCCGCTGCCCCCGCATGACTCCCTATATATATTCCGAGCGCCAGATCTCCGCCCTGATCGAAGCAACGCAGACGTTGCGCGGCACACATCGGGTCGCGACCTACCGGACGCTGATCGGATTGCTCGCGGTAACCGGGATGCGGATAGGGGAGGCGATCCGGCTCGACCGCGAGGACGTCGACCTCAAAGCGGAGCTGATCGTCATCCGCAACACCAAGTTCGCCAAGTCGCGCGAGCTGGCACTTCACAGGAGCACAGCGGCGGCGCTGCGTCGCTACCAGCGACGCACAGACCGGCCAGGGTCGGTGACGGACACCGATGCGGTGTTCGTCTCCACCACCGGCGCCCGGCTGAAATACGGCCAAGCCCGAGCGACGTTCGTCCGGCTCCTCGACCGCGCCGGGGTCGAGCCGCGCTCGGCCCGCTGCCGGCCGAGGCTGCACGACCTGCGCCACACCTTCGCGGTGGCAACGATCCTCGACGGCTACCGCGAGGGTGGTGAGACGGAGGGGCGCCTGGCGGCGCTCTGCACCTACCTCGGGCACGTCAGCCCGGTCAGCACTTACTGGTACCTCTCAGCCACCCCGGAGCTGATGGAGCTGGCCGCCCAACGGCTCGAGCGCCACCTCGGTGATCGCTCATGAGCGCCCTCGCACCGACGCTTCAGGCGTTCTTCACCGAGCGGCTGATCCGCCAGCGCCAAGTCAGTCCCAACACGATCGCCGCCTACCGCGACACGCTGCGGCTGCTGCTCGGCTTCGCGACGAAGCGGACTGGCAAGCAGCCGAGCAAGCTGGAGGTCGATGACCTCGACGCTCCACTGATCGGGGCGTTCCTCGATCACCTCGAAGCCGAGCGCGGCAACGGGGTGCGCACTCGCAACGCCCGGTTGGCGGCGATCGGTTCGCTGTTTCGCTTCGCAGCGCTGCGCCACCCCGAGCACGCCCAGTCGATCGAGCGGGTGCTGGCGATCCCCCCGAAGCGCTTCCAGCGAAACCTCGTCACCTTCCTCAGCGAGGAGGAGGTCGAAGCGCTGCTCGCCGCGCCGGACCGCTCGACCTGGACCGGCCGGCGCGACCGGGCGATGTTGATGCTCGCCGCCCAGACGGGATTGCGGGCATCGGAGCTGACGGGGCTCAGGTGCGCTGACGCTCACCTCGGCAGGGGCCCCGCACGTCAGCTGCCTGGGCAAGGGGAGAAAGCAGAGGATCACGCCGCTCACCTCCGCGACCGTGGCCGTCCTGCGCGTCTGGCTTGCCGAGCGCGGAGGCCAGGAAGGGGATCCGCTGTTCCCGACCCGTACCGGCGGGAGGCTCAGCCGCGACGGGCTGGAGCGCCGGCTTGCCAAGCACACGGTGAGCGCCGCCGTCACCTGCCCGTCGTTACGCGAGAAGAAGGTGACGGCGCACGTGCTGCGCCACACCGCCGCGATGCGACTACTGCAGGCCGGCGTCGACACCTCCGTGATCGCGCTCTGGCTCGGCCACGAGCAAGTCGAGACCACCCAGATCTACCTGCACGCCGACCTCGCAATCAAGGAACGGGCGCTCGCCAGGACCACGCCCGCGGGCGCCAAGCCCGGCCGCTACCGGCCAAAAGACACCGTTCTCGCCTTCCTTGAGCGGCTGTGATTATGCCGACCTCATCGGGGCGATCTCCGCCCTACAAGCGGGTTTGCGGACCCAGGTCGGCATAACGCGGAGGTCGGCATAGGTGTAGTTATGCCGACATCGGCATAACTACACGAAAACGAACCGCTGCGCCGCCGAGGGCCGTGCCCGGTTGCGCGAACAGGGGGCGGCGTGATGGCGAACCTGGCTTCAGACCCCCATTTCGTAAGATGCTATCTTACCGCTATGAGAACGACCGTCTCCACCAAGGGCCAGATTGTCTTGCCGGCTGAGCTTCGCCAGCGCGACGGCATCCAGCCCGGCCAGAAGTTCGAGGTCGAGCGCCTCGGCGCCAACGAGTACCGGCTGACCCGGGTCGCCGCCTCCAACGAGGGCCTGGTCGACTGGCTGCTCGCCTGTCCGCAGAAGGGCTACTTCGTCGCGGTCGACTCCGAGTCGACCGCGACGATCGATCCTTGATTCGGTGCGACCGGGGGTGCGGGTGGCCAAGCAGGTCAAGGACGCAGGGCGCAGCCTTTGGCGGTGCCAAAGGCAAGTCCGAGGACGCTGAGATGCGAAGCGCCACGCGCGTCATCCGGGTGTACGGGAATCAAGGGTCGATCGTCTGCACGCTGTGAAGCACCTCGTCGACGCCAACGTCCTCTCCGAGGCGACCAAGCCCGAGCCCGATCCTCGGGTCGTCGACTGGCTGCGCGCCAACGAGCGCTCGCTCGTCGTCGACCCGGTCATCCTCGGCGAGGTTCGCTTCGGCATCCTGCTGCTTGACCCCGGCGCCCGCCGCGGCGAGCTGGAGCGTTGGTTTGAGGCGGGCGTCGCTCGCATCCACTGCCTCTCCTGGGATTCGGCGGTGGGGTTGCGCTGGGCGGAGCTTCTGGCCGACCTGCGCCGCCGCGGCCGGCCGATGTCGATCAAAGACAGCCTGATCGCCGCCAGCGCCCTCGCCCACGACCTGGCGCTGGCGACCTTGAACCGGCGCGACTTCGAGCCGGCTCAGGTCAAGCTCGTCGATCCGCTGGCCTGAGGTCGACCCCGGCCGGATCACCAGCTGCACCTACAGCAAGATCGAGCGCTGCCTCGGCGAGGGCCGGGCGGCTTGAGGAAGCCTGACTCCGGGCTACTTCTATGCCCCTGCAATAGCCAGCACCAGCCCGCTGTCACTCCACTTCCTGACCGGCCTTCAGCTCCTGGTGGCCGTAAACTTTGGCGCCGACTCGGCCGCTATCTTCGCGACTCGCAACTTCGCGCCGCGGGCTCGGTTTGAGACTTTGACTCAGGCAACACCAGGAGGAGGGTGCAGATGAAGGGCAAGCGGAAGCTCGTGGTCGGGTTGGCCCTAGCAGCGGCGTCTTGCCTCGCTTCGATAACCGTCTCAACCACCCCGGCCCTCGCCTCTACCTGGACCAGCGCCCAGCTACCGGGCCAGGCGGCCAAGGTCTTCCTGCTCGGTGTCTCCTGCCCCTCGCAGGGATTGTGCGTAGCCGTCGGCACGAACAATCTGATCGCCTCCTCGACCGACCCGACCGGCGGCCCTTCGGCCTGGCACTTCGTCTACGCGGGAGAAGGGCCCTCGCCGAATACCGAAAACTGGCCGACCGAAAACATAGAGGGCAGGCAGATCCAGAGCGTCTCCTGCCCATCGGCGAGCCTCTGCGTCGCGGTGACCGATCAGGGCTTCATCTACTCCTCGACTCAGCCGACCGGCCCGGCCTCGGCGTGGAGGGTGACCCCGATCGAAGAAGGAGGGGGCAATACCCATCTCGAGGGGGTCTCCTGCCCGACCGCCTCGCTCTGCGTCGCCGTCAGCGGCGGGCGCAATCTCCGGGGGCTCAAAAACAGCGGCAAGGTCTTCACCTCGACCAATCCGACCAGCGGCGCCTCGACCTGGCAATCGACTCAGCTGGATGGATCTCCGAACCTGCGCGCCGTCTCTTGTGGCTCCCCGTCGCTCTGCGTCGCCGTAGGGGCTGAAGGCCGGATCGTCACCTCGACCGACCCCACCGGTGGCGCCGCGGCCTGGAACGTGGTCGGTGAACCCGGCGGTCCCGGCGTCCTGGGCGGGGTCTCATGCGTGGCGGCGGCGCTTTGCCTCAGCGGCGACGAAAGCGGCAACCTCTTGAGCTCCACCAATCCGAGCGCGGGCGCTTCGAGCTGGAGCGTGGCCAACGGGGGCGGCTCGGTCCAGATCGCCGGCGTCTCTTGCCCCTCCCCCTCCGAATGCATCGCCGTCGATAACAACGGTGACGTCCTCACCTCCACCGATCCGGCCGGCGGCGCGGCGGCCTGGTCCTTCGCCAACGTGGTGCCCTTCACGAGCGAAGAGGGCAACGCTCTGTTCGCCGCCTCCTGCCCATCCAGCTCGCTATGCGCCGTGGCCGGCGCCCGTGGGCAGATACTCACCAACTCCGCTCCATTCGCCAAGGCCGCCGTGCCGCTGACGACACCGCGGGGAAAGAGGCGGCGGAAGCGTCCAAGAGTGACGATCGCCAGTCTGCTTGACCAAACCTCGCGAAGGCAGATGGAAGCCCACCGAGGGAAGGTGCTGGTCCGTTTCTATTCCCGGGACGGAGCCCGGGGCTTCCTCTGCAAGCTCGATCGCGGCCACTTCAGGCCCTGCCGCTCCCCCAAGCGCTATCCAGTGGGAGACGGCAATCACGTCTTTCGCGTCAGGGCGATCGGGTTTTCCGGCCTCAGAGGCCCCGTGGCAATCGAACGCTTTACGGTCGGCAATATCTGCGAAGGGCGAGACCACAAAACTCACCCGTGCTGAGGGCCATCACCCTCAGGGCATCCGATAGCGCGCCGCCATCCGGATAGCGAGGCATGGGAGGCGAACGACTTCCTTGCGCTCGGCCGCATGACCGCGGGGGAGCGTCGTTTTAAATCTCACCGCGGTTGGCTGCACGGGCCTTGAGGGGCCGGTGACCGTCGAACGGTTCACCATCTGCCCGCTCCGCTCTTCGGCCTTTGCCAGGGGCCGAGTCCTCACCTCTCTCGAGCGAAGCTTCAGGAACCCATCGATGAGCCCAGAGGAGGTCAAACACTTCTCAGCGATGTCGCCGGGCCAGGTTCAGCTGCCGGGGTGGTACTCACGCCCCTTCTTCTTGACCCGGCCCTCTTTCTCGAGGTCGCCGAGCACCCGGTAGAGGTAGTTCGGCTTGATCTTCATCGTCTTGGCGATTTCAGAGGCGCTGATGCCGGGCGATTTCTCGATCAGCTTCACGGTCTGATCGGCGCGGGTGCCGCCGCGGCGTTTGCGACGTCTACGCGTCGCCGCCGCTGCGCTCGACGTGCTAGCAGCGGCTCTGCTACCGCGCGGACGACCGGGGGAGCGACGGGCGGCTTTGCCGCCCAGCTCAACCAGGGCGCGCTCGAGCCGCTTGCGCTCCTCGTCGAGGTCGGTCAGGCGCTTTTGGACGAGTTCGCGAGCCTCGTCGAGTACAGCTGGTGCGTTGGGCATATCTCTCCTTCGTGGGGGACCGGGGCGGCGCAGTCTCGCACAGCCCGGTGGGTGTATTTAGGTGTTGATCGCCTTCTCCAACCCCCATCCCCGGATCACCATCGCGATCGCCTGCCTGTTGTTCGCCGGGCTCGCTGGCTGGCTGCGGCTCAAGCTCGGCCGATTCCACCGCCACCGCGGCGCGCACCTTTCATTCACTTATCCCTGCCGGCTGGCATCGGGTCCCCCTGACCGGCCTGCCTGGCGCCGACGTGCCCTTGGAGATCGCCTCGGCGAGCGTCCATGGCGCGGTACGGACGATCTGCGACCGCAGGAGAGCGGGACTGGGCGCCAGGGGGCTGGCGCCATTAGCCGGGTGAAAGATCCGCGGCAGTACCCGGATCTCCAGAAGCCTTTCCATCTTGGCTCTCTACAGGCCCAGGAGTGCGGGGAGACCTACAAGACGACTTCCTTCCGAGTCGGTGGAGAGGTCTTCGGATTGAGAGTCTGGACGGCTCCGACCGGCGCCAGCGCGGTGGTGCGGGCTCAGATTGAGCGGCTGATGGACAGCGTCCGCGCCCCTTAAGCCAGCTCGTGATCGATCACCATCCCTCATTTCGCGATCCGGCCTCTTCCCGCTGAAGCTACGTTCCCATAAGCGCCGGCAAGCGCTCACAGCATTCCGTCGGATCGTGCCACGAACAGCTGCGCTAGAGGCCCGATAGACAACGCCCCTTCGGGGCTGACAAGAACCGGCTGGTCCGTTCCGCAGTAACCCTTACCCGGCGCCGTCGTTCCCCCCGAAAAGCAGCAGACGCCCACGCACCTCCTCGCCCTCGCCGCCGCCGGGCTGATCGGCTTCGCCGGCAACTGGATCGCGGCCCAAATCCGGACCCGCGCCGGCAACCGCCTCGACAGGCCGGCCCTGATCGCCGACGGCAACCACGCCCGCGCCGACTCCTATGTGAACCTGCCGGTGATCGCCAGCGCCGCCGTCGTCGCGCTCGGCCTACCGATCGCCGACCCGCTGATCGGCCTCGCAATCACGGCGGTAATCCTCAAGATCACCTGGGATTCCTGGGGGACGGTGCGGGGGCATCAGCGCCACCACTGATATGGACGTCCTTTTGTCAAGTCCCCAACCACCGAAGGCCCGCTGTGAGCGAGCCTTCTTCTTGGTCCAGGAGGCGGCGGTCGGCCTAGTGCGCGACGCGCGGTCAGGCTGATATGCGCGGGTTGGCTACCGCAGGACCGGGTTTCGTCTCAGCGCCCGCTGTCTAGGATCGAGCGTG
>OLLT01000432.1_pt1 | contig 15174 bp, 13 predicted proteins | sample 1604621 | NCBI WGS metagenome assembly OLLT01 (sample SAMEA104055725, study PRJEB20765) | soil metagenome | biome: Arctic tundra; feature: Polygonal ground; material: soil | place: USA | collected 2011-09 | depth 0-0.5 m | reverse complement strand
CGACCCGCCGATGCACGAGCCCGGCAGTCGCGAGACCGCCGTCGTCCTCGCCGGCACGCTGGCGCTGATCGTCGACGGCACCCGTTACGAGCTTTCAGAGGGCGACAGCGTCACCTTCGACGCCGACCTGCCCCATCACTTCGAGAACGATGGCGAGGAGCCGACCAGGTTCATCGCCGTAATCGCCGCCGGCCTGAGAAGGGGCTAGCCGCCCCGGACGCGGAGGCGAGAGAACGAGGCAACCGGTAACCATGAGCGCGAACGAGCGAAAGCAGAGGAGGCGGCATTTATGAAGAACATGTTCGAGAAGATCTGGGCCGCGCACGAGGTCTCCGACGGCCTGATCTACATCGACCTCCACCTTGTCCACGAGGTGACCTCGCCGCAGGCCTTCGACGGTCTGCGCCTGGCCGGTCGCCCGGTGCGCCGCACCGACAAGACCCTGGCCACCGCCGACCACAACACGCCCACCGACGGGACGATGGCGGCGCGCCTGATCGCCGACCAGCTCTCCCGCGTCCAGGTCGAAACCCTGGAGCGCAATTGCGAGGAGTTCGGCATCCCGATCTACTCGCTGGGATCCGACCGCCAGGGGATCGTCCATGTGATCGGCCCCGAGCTGGGCGTGACCCAGCCGGGGATGACGATCGTCTGCGGTGACAGCCACACCTCCACCCACGGTGCCTTCGGGGCGCTGGCCTTCGGCATCGGCACCTCCGAGGTCGAGCACGTTCTGGCGACCCAGTGCCTGGTCCAGAAGCCGCCGAAGACGATGCGGATCTCCTATAGCGGCGAGCTCGGCTCCGGGGTCACGCCGAAGGACCTGATCCTGGCCACGATCGGTCGCCTCGGCACCGGCGGCATGAGCGGCCACGCGGTCGAGTACGCCGGCCCGGCGATCGAGGCGCTGGAGATGCATGGCCGGATGACGATCTGCAACATGACGATCGAGGGAGGCGGCCGGGCCGGCATGATCGCGCCGGACGAGACCAGCTTCGATTGGGTCCGCGGCCGCCCCGGCGCCCCCGCGGACTTCGAGGCCGCCGTCGCCCGTTGGCGCGAGCTGCCAACCGACCCCGGCGCCGGCTTCGATCAGGAGATCGAGGTCGACGCCGGCGCGATCTCGCCGATGGTCACCTGGGGCACCAACCCCGGCATGGTCGTCGAGGTCACCGACACGGTGCCCGACCCGGCGGCGCTGGAGTCCCCGGCGGATCGCGAAACCGCCGAACGGGCGCTCGCCTACATGGATCTGAAGCCGGGGACGCCGATGACCGAGGTCGCACCAGACCGGGTCTTCATCGGCTCCTGCACCAATTCGCGGATCGAGGACCTGCGCGAGGCCGCCTCGGTGGTCGACGGTCGCAAGGTCGCCGACTCGATCCGGGCGATGGTCGTCCCCGGCTCCCAGCAGGTCAAAGCCGCCGCCGAAGCGGAGGGACTGCACGAGGTCTTCCGCGGCGCCGGCTTCGAATGGCGCCAGGCCGGCTGCTCGATGTGCCTGGGCATGAACCCGGACACCCTCGCCGAGGGCGAGCGCTGCGCCTCGACCTCGAACCGCAACTTCGAGGGACGGCAGGGCAAGGGTGGGCGCACCCACCTGGTCAGCCCGAAGATGGCCGCCGCGGCCGCCATCGAGGGACGTTTCGTCGACATCAGAGACTGGAGCTGAAGATGAGGCCGATTGACGTGATCGAGGGAAAAGTGTCGGTGCTGGACCGCAGCGACGTCGACACCGACCAGATCATCCCCAAGCAGTTCCTCAAGCGGGTCGAGCGGACAGGCTTCGGAGAGTTCCTCTTCTACGACTGGATCCGCGACGGCGAGATCGAGCTGGAGTCGAACCCGATCCTGATCGCCGGGCGCAACTTCGGCTGCGGCTCCTCCCGCGAGCACGCCCCCTGGGCGTTGGAGGACTTCGGCTTCCAGGCGATCGTCGCGCCTTCCTTCGCCGACATCTTCTACTCCAACTGCACCAAGATCGGGTTGCTGCCGGCGATCCTCGACGAGGAGCGCTGCCGCGCCGTCGCCGAGGCCGGTGAGGCGCGGATCGACGTCGACGACGAGACCGTCACCTGCGCCGCCGGCGTCTTCGAGTTCGCGGTCGAGCCCGACGTCAAGTACCGGCTGCTGAACGGCCTCGACGACATCGGCATCACGCTCGAGAGCGCGACGGCGATCGACGCCTTCGAGCAGGGCGGAGGCGCAGATCGCGGCCCGGTGACGACGGCGATCTGATGGACTCGGCGACCCGCGACTGGGACGCCAGCAGCTACCACCGCGTCTCGCTGCCGCACGAAGAGTGGGCCAGGTCGGTCCTCGATCGGCTGCCGCTCGACGGCGACGAGGTCGTGCTCGACGCCGGCTGCGGCAGCGGCCGGGTCACCGGGCTGCTGATCGAGCGCCTGCCGCGGGGCCGGGTGATCGCCGTCGACGGCTCGGCCTCGATGGTCGAGAAGCTGGGGGAGACGCTCAGGCCCGGCGACAGCGCTCTGGTCGCGGACCTGACCGCGCTCGAGCTGCCGGAGCGGGTCGACGCCGTCTTCTCGAGCGCCGTCTTCCACTGGATCGCCGACCACGACCTGCTCTTCGCCCGGCTGCACACGGCCCTGAGGCCCGGCGGCCGGCTCGCGGCCCAATGCGGTGGCGCCGGTAACATCGACCGGCTGCGCCAGATCAGCGACGAGGTCGCCGCACACGAGCCGTTCGCGTCGTACTTCGCGGACTTCGATTCGCCCTGGAATTACGCGGGCGCCGAGGAGACCGAGGCCCGGCTGAAGGTGGCCGGCTTCGACGCCGCCGGCTGCTGGCTGCAGCCCTGGACGATCGAGCCGCCAGAGCCGGCCGAGTTCCTGCGCACGGTGTGCCTGGGGCCCCAGGTCGATCGCCTGCCCGCCGAGCTCCGCGAGCCCTTCGTCGATGCCGTCTTGGCGGCGGAGCCGGAGCCGCTCCAGCTCGAGTACGTGCGCCTCAACATCGAAGCTCGCGTCGACAATCCATAGAGTCCCGGGAATGAGTCCTGTGCCCCGCATAGTCGTCCTCGCCGGCGACGGGATCGGGCCCGAGATCGTCGGCGCTGCGATCGAGCTGCTGGAGTCGCTCGGGGAGTTCGAGTTCGACCAGCGGCTGATGGGCGGCTGCTCGATCGACGAGCACGGCACCGCTCTCACCGACGAGGTCCTCGACGCCTGCAGGGCCTCCGACGCGGTGCTGCTCGGCGCCGTCGGCGGGCCCAAGTGGGACACCACCGACCCCGGCGCGCCGCGGCCCGAGCAGGGCCTGCTCGGGTTGCGCAAGGACATGGGCCTCTACGCGAACCTGCGCCCGGTGCGCCCCAGCCCGGCTCTGGTCGGCGCCAGCCCGCTGCGCGAGGAGCGGATCGCCGGCACCAACCTGCTCGTCGTCCGCGAGCTGACCGGCGGCATCTACTTCGGCGACAGCGGCCGCGAGGGTGACACCGCGCACGACACCTGCGAGTACGACGCCGGGGAAATCGAGCGGATTGCCCGCACCGCTTTCGAGGCGGCCCGGCGCCGCGCCGAGAGCTCCGGCCGCAAGCCCAAGGTGACCTCGGTCGACAAGGCCAACGTGATGGAGACCTCCCGCCTGTGGCGCGAGGTGGTCGGCCGCGTCGCCCCCGACTACGCCGACGTCCAGCTCGACCACCTGCTGGTCGACAACGCCGCGATGCAGCTGGTCTCGCGCCCGGCCGACTTCGACGTGATCCTCACCGAGAACCTCTTCGGCGACATCCTCAGCGACGAGTCGGCGATGCTCACCGGCTCGCTCGGGATGCTGCCCTCCGCCAGCCTCGGCGCCGACGGCGCGCCGGGGCTGTTCGAGCCGGTCCACGGCTCGGCGCCCGACATCGCCGGCAAGGGCACCGCGAACCCGCTCGCGACCTTCCTCTCGGTGGCGATGATGCTTCGTCACGGCTTCGGCCGGGCCGACGACGCGATCCGGATCGAGGCGGCGGTCGACGCCGTGCTCGAGCGCGGCCTGCGCACGCCCGACCTCGCCAGCGGCACCGTGGCACCACCGCCGATGTCGGACGTGCCGGCCGAGGTCGAGGTCGGAACCGCGGAGATGACCACCGCCGTCCTCGAAGAGCTCTCGGCCTAGCCAAGCGCTACGGGGCGGTCACCGCCCAGAAACCCTGGACCTGATTTTTCGATTCCGCGGTCGTGAACGTGACTTTCAAGCCGAAGCCGAGCCGATTCACGCTGTTGACGTCGAAGCTAAGCGCGGCGCCCGTGCCTTCTTCGACCTTGACGTAGACGCAGAGCTGCCCGGGCGCGGCTTCGGGGGTCTGGGCGTTGCCGCCTTTGAGGCCGGGGCACGCCGCGCTGGTTGCGGTCGATTTGAGGATGTTGGCTTCGGGGGCGGTGGGCGGGTTGGTCAGTGGGAACTGGAAGCTTTCACCGACGCGCGCCGTTTTGCTTTCGCCACCGAGGTCGAACGTCCCTCGCAGCGTCTGGCCGGTGCGCAGAGTGCCGAGCAGGGGATTGATTTCGGGGCCCAGCTTCGCGGTCGTCACCGAGCCGTTGGCGAGGATCGGCGTGGTCACGGCGTTGGCCGCCAGCTTCGAGGTGTTGACGGCGCCGTTGCCGAGCTTGGGGTTGGTGATCACCCCGTTCTTGATCGAGCTGGCGATCACGGCGCCGGCGGCGATCTTGGCGCTGGTGACGACGCCGTTGCCGAGATTGCCCGGCGTCACCGAGTTAGGCCCGAGCTTGCCGCTGACGACCGATTTCGGCGCCAGCTTGCCGCTGGTGACGGCGCCCTTGCGGATCGCGCCGGCGGTGACGGCGCCGTGCTTGAGCTGCTTGGCGCCGACGCTGTGCCGGGGCAGGCCGGCGGCGACGGCGGCGCCGCCGAGGGCGACGAAGAGGGCGATCGAGGCGATCACGTTCGAGTAGCTGAGCTTGGGACGAAGTCGGGATCTCATCAGGGGGGCTCCTTTTCTGGTTTGCAGGCGTCATTCGCTGCCACGAAGGTGAAGACCTTCGTTTGATCGGGCATACTTCCCCAACATGGAGAAGCAGGATTTGATTTGGAAGAACGGCGAGTTTGTGCGCTGGGAGGACGCCCAGGTGCACGTGCTCACGCACGGCCTGCACTACGGAACCGGCGTTTTCGAGGGCATTCGCTGCTACGAGACCGAGCGCGGCCCGGCAGTCTTCCGCCACGCCGACCACCTCGCCAGGCTCGAGAAGTCGGCCGAGCTCTACTACATGGATCTGCCGTACTCGGCCGAGGAGATCCGCCTCGCGACCCACGAGCTGCTGACCCGCAACGGCCTCAACTCGGCCTATATCCGGCCGATCGCCTTCCGCGGCTACGGCGAACTCGGCCTCTACGCCAAGAGCGACATCGACGTCGTCGTCGCCGCCTGGCCCTGGGGCGTCTACCTGGGCGAGGAGAGCAAGGGCGCCGGCATCCGCGCCAAGGTCTCGAGCTGGCGCCGGATCAGCCCCGGCGGCTCGATCCCGCACGCCAAGGCCTCGGGCTCCTACCTGAACTCGATCCTGGCCAAGACCGAGTCGCACAACGCCGGCTACGACGAGGCGATCCTGCTCGACGAGCGCGGCTTCGTCTGCGAGGGATCCGGTGAGAACATCTTCGTCGTCCGCGAGGGCGAGATCGTGACGCCGCCGCACGTCGCGTCGATCCTCGACGGGATCAACCGCAAATCGGTGATCCAGATCGCCCGCGACCTCGGCTACACCGTGGTCGAGCGCGACATCGCCCGGGCCGAGCTCTACCTGGCCGAGGAGGTCTTCCTGACCGGCACCGCCGCCGAGCTGGTTCCGGTCCGCGAGATCGACGATCACCCGCTCGGCGAGGGCCGGCCGGGGGAGATCACCACCCACGTCCAGGCCAAGTTCGAAGACGCCCTCTACGGGCGCGCCGAGGAGTACCTGGAGTGGCTCGACTTCGTCGCGGCCCCGGCCGGGGTTGACGCGACGGATAAGGTCAGTTCGTGATGCACCGTCTTTTCGAGGCAGTCGGGCGAATTACCGCAGCCGCCTAGCGGCTGGCGCGGCTGTGCCGTGCGCCTGGGCCCTTGGGCCTTCCCCCCGATCTTCAGACTCGAAAGGCAGCAGCGGATGGAACAGGTGAAGCTCTACGACACGACCTTGCGTGACGGCATGCAGGGTGAGGGGATGTCGCTCTCGGCATCGGAGAAGGCGCGGGTCGTGCTCGCGCTCGACGCGCTCGGCGTGCAGATGATCGAGGCCGGCTTCCCGAGCTCGAATCCGAAGGAAGTCGAGCTCTTCGAGCAGCTGGCCGAGCTCGATCTCCAGCAGGCGACGATCTGCGCCTTCGGCATGACCCGGCGCCGTGGCGTTGCCGCCGAGGAGGATCCCGACCTGCTGACCCTGGTCGAATCCTTCACTCCCGCCGTCACCCTGGTCGGCAAGACCTGGAACCTGCACCTGGAAAAGGTGACCAAGGTCTCCCGCGAGGAGAACCTGGCGATGATCTCCGAGTCGGTCTCCTTCTGCCATCGGCACGGCAAGCGGGTGATCTACGACGCCGAGCACTTCTTCGACGGCTTCCGCGACGACCCCGGCTACGCGCTCGGCTGCCTCGAGGCGGCGCTGGAGGCAGGGGCCGAGAACGTCGCCCTCTGCGACACCAACGGCTCCAGCCTGCCGAGTCAGATCGCCGAGGCCACCGCCGCCGTCAACGACCGCTTCGGCGAGAGGGTCGAGATCGGAATCCACGTCCACGACGACATCGGCTGCGGCGTCGCCAACTCGCTCGCCGCGGTCCGCGAGGGCGCCAGGGTCGTCCAGGGCACCGTCAACGGCTACGGCGAGCGCTGCGGCAACGCCAACCTGACCACGATCCTGCCGACGCTGCAGCTGAAGATGGGCTTCGACGTGGTCAGCGCGGCTCAGTTGGCCTCGCTCGCCGAGACCGTCCACTTCGTCGACGAGCTCTGCAACGTGACCCCGAACCCCGACGCCCCCTACGTCGGCCGCAACGCGTTCGCCCACAAGGGCGGCATGCACGTAGCCGGAATCGAGGCCGACGCGCGCACCTTCGAGCACATCGACCCGGCGCTGGTCGGCAACAAGCGCAACGTGCTCCCCTCCGAGCTCTCTGGCCGGGCGACGATCCGCAGCCAGGCCGAGCAGGCCGGGCTGGAGCTCGACGACGAGGCGGCGGCGCGGGCGGTCGAGCGGCTGAAGCAGCGCGAGCACGACGGCTACCACTACGAGGCGGCCCCGGCCTCCTTCGAGCTGCTGCTGCGCCGCGAGGCCGGCAGCTACAAACCGCTGTTCAAGCTCGAGAGCTACCGCGTCGTCACCGAGCGCCGCGCCGGCGGCGAGGTCGAGACCGAGGCGACGATCAAGGTCGAGGTCGACGGCGAGCGCTACCTGCGCGTCGCCGAAGGCAACGGCCCGGTCAATGCCCTCGATCGCGCCCTGCGGGGAGCGATCGTCGACCACTACCCGCACCTCGCCGACATCGAGCTCAGCAACTACAAGGTCCGCATCCTCGACGAAGCCCACGGCACCGGTGCCGTCACCAGGGTCCTGCTCGACTCCGCCGACGGCAGCCGCGAGTGGGGCACGATCGGCGTCTCGGAGAACATCATCGAGGCCTCCTGGCAGGCGCTGGTCGATTCGCTGGAGTACGCCTTCCAATGAGCGCGGAGGAGCGGATCCCACTCGCCCGGCCGGAGATCGGTGCCCGCGAGGAGGAGCTGGCGCTGGAGGTGCTGCGCTCGGGCCGGCTCTCGCTGGGGCCGATGGGGGAGCGCTTCGAGCGCGACTTCGCCGCCTGGCTCGGCAGCGAGGATGCGGTCGCCGTCTCCAGCGGCACGACGGCGCTGCACCTCGGCGTGCGGACGTTGGGGTGGGGCCCGGGCGACGAGGTCCTGACCAGCCCCTTCAGCTTCGTCGCCTCGGCCAACTGCCTGCTCTACGAGGGCGCCCGGCCGGTCTTCTGCGATGTCGACCCGGAGACCCTCAACCTCGATCCGGTGGCCGCGGCGGCGGCGATCGGCGAGAAGACCAGGGGCATCCTGCCGATCCACATCTTCGGCTACCCGGCGGCGATGCAGGCGCTGGAGGCTCTCGCCGCCGCCAACGATCTCGGGATCCTCGAGGACGCCTGCGAGGCGCTCGGCGCCGTCGACTCCGAGGGCCGCAAGGTCGGCACCCGCGGCAACCTCGCGACCTTCGCCTTCTACGCCAACAAGCAGATGACGACGGGAGAGGGGGGGATGATCGTCCCCGCCGACGCGGCCGCCGCCGCGCGCCTGCGCAGCGAGCGCAACCAGGGCCGCGCCGCCGACATGGGCTGGCTCGACCACGGCGGTATCGGCTTCAACTACCGGCTCTCCGACATCGCCGCCGCGCTCGGCGTCGCCCAGGTCGAGAAGCTCGGCTCGCTGCTGGAGCGCCGCGCCGCGGTCGCCTCGCTCTACGAGCAGGGCCTGGCCGGGATCGAGGGAGTGCGGGCGCCGATCGCCGGCCGTGGCTCCGAGCGCCGCAGCTGGTTCGTCTACGTCGTCCGCCTCGACCCCGGCGTCGACCGTGACGCGACGATCGCCCGCCTGGCCGAGCGCGGCGTCGCCAGCAAGGCCTACCTGCCCTGCATCCACCTCTTCCCGCACCTGCGTGAGCTCGGCTACCGCGAAGGCCAGTTCCCGGTCGCCGAAGCCGCCTCGGCCGACTCTCTGGCGCTGCCATTCTTCCCGGCGATGGGCGAGGCTCAGGTGGCACGGGTCTGCCAGGAGCTGGCGGCGGCAATACGATCGCGCTGATGGCCCGCTTCCGCAAAGATCCCGACCCGCGCTTCTGGGCGCTCAATCGCTCGCTCGAGTTCGACTGGCGGCTGGCTTCCTACGACCTCGACCAGTCGCGAGCCCACGCTCGTGGCCTGCGGGAGATCGGTGTTCTCGATGCCGCCGAGCTGGAGCGGATGGTCGCCGGCCTCGACCGCGTCCAGGCTCGCATGGCCGAGCACGGCTTCCAGTTCGATCCCGCCGACGAGGACATCCACATGGCGATCGAGCGCCTGCTCGGCGACGAGGTGGGCCCCCTCGCCGGCAAGCTCCACACCGGCCGCTCGCGCAACGACCAGGTCGCCACCGACGTGGCGATGGTCGTCCAGGCGCACTCGCTGCGGGCTATCGAGCTCTGCGGCGGCGCGATGGAGCGGCTGCTGTCCCTCGCCGAGTCCCACCGCGACTGGCCGATGCCCGGCTACACGCACCTCCAGCGTGCCCAGCCGGTCTACCTCGGCCACCACCTGCTCGCCTACTTCTGGATGCTCGCCCGCGACGTCCTCCGCTTCCAGTTCGCGCTCGACAGCGCCGGCGTGATGCCGCTCGGCTCCGGCGCCCTCGCCGGAGTCAACTGGGAGATCGACCGCGACTCGGTCGCCGCCGACCTCGGCTTCGAGCACGTCACCCACAACTCGATCGACGGCGCCTCCAACCGCGACTTCGTCCTCGACTATCTCGCCGCCGCCTCGACCTGCTCGATGCACCTCTCCCGCTTCGGCTCGGAACTCGTCATCTGGAGCTCAACCGAGTTCGGCTTCTGCCAGCTCGACGAGTCCTTCTCCTCGGGCTCCTCGATCATGCCCCAGAAGCTCAACCCGGACTCGGCCGAGCTGCTCCGGGCCAAGAGCCCGCGTGTGGCCGCCAGCTACGCGACTCTGCTCGGGGTCATGCACGCGTTGCCGCTGACCTACGGCAAGGACATGCAGGAGGACAAGGAGCCGCTCTTCGACGCGATCGACACGATCGAGCTCTGCCTCGACGCGACCGCGGGGATGCTCGACGGGATCCAGTTCGACCGCGAGCGGATGGAGGCGGCCTCCGGCGACGAGATGCTGGCCGCGACCGAGGTCGCCGACCTGCTCGTCCGCGGCGGTGTGCCCTTCCGCGAGGCGCACGGGATCGTCGGCGACCTCGTCCGCGACGCCGTCGAGCAGGGCAAGCCACTCTCCGAGCTGACGCCGGAGGACCTGCAGCGGCGCTCGACCCACCTCGATTCGTCCTACTACGAGGTGCTCCAGCGCGGCAGCTGGCTGGAGTCGAAGCGGATCGCCGGCGGCACCGGCTCGGTCCCCCTCGCGGCTCAGCTCGACAGCGCCCGCGAGACGCTGGCGGCGGTCAGGGCAAGGGTCGTCGAGGAGCGCTCCTGAAGCTCGCCGCGCAGACCTCCGAGCGACGCCTCGAGCGGGCGTTCTTCGAGCGCTCGGTCCACGACGTCGCCCGTGAGCTGATCGGCTGCCGGCTCTTCTTCGACGGCTGCGGCGGCACCATCGTCGAGACCGAGAGCTACGAGCGCGACGACCCCGCCTGCCATGCCTACGTCGGGCTCACCGCGCGGACCGAGGTCCTGTTCGGGCCGCCGGGCCGTGCCTACGTCTACCTCTCCTATGGCATCCACAGCCTGCTCAACTTCGTCTGCGAGCCGGAGGGGGAGGCGGCCGCGGTGCTGATCCGGGCGCTGGAGCCGACCGCCGGCCTGGAGCCGATGCGCAGGCGCCGTGGCGTCAAGGCCGACGCCGAGCTCTGCTCGGGGCCGGGCAAGCTGACCGAGGCCCTCGGCATCGGCCTCGAGCTCAACGACGCCGACCTCAGCCGCGATCCCTTCCTCCTGTTGCCACCGGCCGGCGAGCCCCCGGCCGTCGTCGTCGGACCGCGGATCGGGATCACCAAAGCGGTCGAGCGGCCCTGGCGCTTCAGTGCCGCGGGCAGTCGGTTCGTCTCCCGGCCGCGGCCTTAGACGGTCGATCCCGTGGTGGGATTTGGAGTGGTGGGGTTGGGGGTCTCTCCCACGAAGCTCCACCCCGCTCCCAAGTGGGCAGCTTCCGAGATTGGGGAAAGCTTGCAAGGGACGGAAGCTTTCCGAGCCCGGTTGCTAATTGTCGCCCTCTGGGCTACAAGCGGCAACCGCGCAGTCTCGAATCGGGGGTGCGGGACAGCGCTCTCCGGGAGAGGGGGAGCTCTCCGACCCTCGCCCGCGAACCCCGGTCACCCGGCAGTGACGCCACCACCGCCGCCCGCGCCACCTTCCGCAGGAGCTTCTGGCGTCGCTTCCGGAGCGGCTTCAGCCGGCGCTTCGGTTTCCGGCGCTTCGGTTTCGGGAGCCACTTCGCCGCCGCCTTCTGATTCTTCTTCCGGCACATATTCCGATTCTTCTTCCGGCACGTATTCGGCTTCGCCGCCGACGCCGCCGACTTCGTGGTGTTCGCCACTCTTCTTTTCGGCGCCGCGGCTCGCCTTGATTTCTTCCCAGGCGCTCATCACGCTGGCCCAGATCAGCGCCGGGAAGGTGCCGCCCATCACCGGACCGCCGTTGAAGAGCGTCGTCATCGGCGTCGTCGAGTTTGGGTAGCCGACCCAGACGCAGGCGGTCACTTCGCTGGCGATGCCGCCGCAGAACCAGGCGTCGGCCTCGTTGGAGGTGGTGCCGGTCTTGCCCCACTCGCCTTCGGCGCCGGTCTGGGCCGAGGTGCCGGTGCCGCTGGAGACGACCGTTTCGAGGATGCTCTTGGCCTCTTCGCCAGTGCTCTGCTGGAAGACCTGTTCGTGGGTGGGGTTGTTGTCGCCGCCCTTGATCACGTGCCCGCCCTTGTCGGTCACTTCGGTGAAGGAGACGGGGCTGTCGCCGGGCCGCGGCGCGAGGGTGCCGCTGACCCGATCGCCGTTGTTGCCGATCGTGCTGTAGGCGTAGGTCCAGCCAACCGGGGTGACGCCTTCCGCGAGGCCGCCGAGAACCATCGCCGGGTTGGTCGAGATCGGGTCCGTATATCCGGCCTTGTGGATCGTTCCCGCGATCGATCGGGTCCGGTCCTCGATCGTCTTCCCCTTCAGGCCTTCAAGCGCTAGCTGGGCGTAGATCGAGTTGTCCGAGTAGGTCGTCGCGCAGATGATCGAGCAGGAGCCGAGGTAGGAGTGTTCATCGTTGTGGACGACGAAGGTTTCGCCACCGTGTTTGCCGAAATGGAATTCCTGCGGCGCCGATTCGTAGACCGTTTCCGGCGAGATCCCCTCTTCGAGCGCGGTCAGCAGCGTGAACGGCTTGATCGAGGAGCCGGGCTGGCGGTGGCCCTGGGTCGCCAGGTTGAAGGGCGTCGTGTCGAAGTTGGGGCCGCCGACCATCGCCTTGATGCCGGCGTTGTGGTCGTCGATCACGACCACCGACGCCGTCGCCGGCAGGGAGCCGAGATAGGAGTTGACGGCTTCTTCGGCTTTTTCCTGCAGCTGCAGATCGAGCGTCGACTTGACCTTGAGACCCCCGAAGAAGGCCTTCGAGGCGCCGTAGCGTTCGAGCAGCTGCTGGCGCAGATAGGCGACGAAGTAGGGCGCCTTGGATTCGAACTTGGGCGGTTCGATGTCGCTCGGGGAGGGCAGCGCGTGCTTGATCCCTTCCTCGTACTGTTCATGGGAGATGTAGCCCTGTTCGTACATTTTTTCGAGCACGAGGTTGCGGCGGCCGAGGCTGTTTTCGGGATAGAGCTTGGGATCGAAGGCCGAGGGGTTGGCGATGATCGCCGCCAGCGTCGCCGCCTCCCAGGGCTCGAGCACCGTCGCGCAGGGCTCGGCCGGCGTGCCGCAGCCGGGATGGGCGGCGCCGAAGTAGGTCCGCGCCGCGGCCTCGATCCCGTAGGCACCCTCGCCGAAGTAGATCGTGTTCAGGTACTCGGTGAGGATTTTGTCCTTGCTCCAGTGTTTCTCGAGTTTGTAGGCGAGGGCCGCCTCGCGGAACTTCTCCAGGATCGTGCGGCTGCCTTCGGCTTCGAGCGCGTTCTTGACGAACTGCTCGGTGATCGTCGAGGCGCCCTGCTGGGCGCTCTGGCTGAGCACGTCGCTGACCAGGGCCCGCCCGATCCCGCGGAAATCGACGCCGTCGTGTTCGTAGAAGCGCGAGTCCTCGATCGAGACCACCGCGTTCTTGATGTTGGGGGAGATCTGCGTCGAGTTGAGCAGGATTTTGTTGTGGTCGCTGGTCAGCGTCCCGAGCGGTTCACCGCTGGAGTCGACGACCTCGCTGTTTTTCGAAGCCTTGTACTGGGCGAAGTCGTAGATCGCCGGCAGGTCCTGGGAGATGGCCGCCATCATCCCGAAGATCATCGAGACCACGGCGAGGATGCCGAGGCCGAGCAGGACGAAGAGCACGCGCAGCTTCTTCAGCCGCGGTTTGCGCTTCGGGGGTGGAGCCGGGGAGGCGGGCGGAACTTCGCCGCCGCCACTTTGCCGGCGCTTTAGTCCAAGGAGGGCGGCCATCGAGGGGAAACTGCGGGCCCGAAGGCCTGATGGAGCCGTCGAGCGGAGGCGGCAGTCTAGCATTGCGGCGATGCCGGACCTGACGCGTAACGCGGTCGACGTGCTGCCCGAGGGCCGCCTCGCCGAACAGCTGGCCGGCGACCGCCCGCTGCGGGTCAAGCTGGGAATCGACCCGACCACCGCCGACATCCACCTCGGTCACACGGTCGTGCTGGAGAAGCTCAGCGAGTTCCAGCGCGAGGGCCACACCGTCGTCCTCATCATCGGCGACTTCACCGCCCGCGTCGGCGATCCCAGCGGGCGCTCCAGCAGCCGGCCGCTGCCCTCGCCGGGGGAGATCGAGGCCAACGCCGCCACCTATAAGGAGCAGGCCTTCAGGCTGCTCGACCGCGAGCGCACCGAGGTCCGCTACAACAGCGAGTGGCTGCGGATGGAGCCCGAGGCCTTGCTCGGCCTGCTCGCCCAGACGACGGTGGCGCGGCTGCTCGAGCGCGACGACTTCCAGAAGCGGCTCGGCGCCGGCCAACCGGTGGCGGCGCTGGAGCTGCTCTACCCGCTGCTGCAGGGCTACGACTCGGTTGCGGTCGAGGCCGACCTCGAGTTGGGGGGGACCGACCAGAAGTTCAACCTGCTCTTCGGCCGCGACATCCAGGCCGCCTACGGGCAGATGCCGCAGTCGATCCTGACGATGCCGATCCTGGTCGGCACCGACGGCGTCCAGAAGATGAGCAAGTCGCTCGACAACTACGTCGGCGTCAGCGACGCCCCGGAGGAGATGTTCGGGCGGCTGATGAGCATCCCCGACGAGGCGATGGCCGAGTACTACCGGCTGCTGCTCGGCGCCGAGGTGCCGACCGGCTCCCCCAACCAGGCCAAGCGCGAGCTGGCGCGGAGGATCGTCGATCGCTTCCACGGAGCGGGCGCGGGGGAGAGGGCCGAGGAAGACTTCAACCGGGTCTTCGTCGACCACTCGGTGCCGGAGCGGATCGAGGAGCTCGAGCTGGGCCCATACGCCGGCAGCGCGCCGGGCGTGGTCCTGCTGCCGAACCTGATCGGCGCCGGTTTCGAAACGAGCTCGAGCGAGGCGCGGCGCCTGATCAAGCAGGGCGGGGTCCGACTCGACGGGGAGACGGTCGCCGGCGACGTCCTCGAGTTGCCACGAGAGGCTCTCGTCGGTAAGGTGCTGCAGGTTGGGAAGAGGCGCTTCCTGAAGCTCGTGGACCGGGCTTGAGGAAAATTTCTGCAGGGGCTAGGCAAACGCCCGACGCAGCGCTATACTCCCCGGTCCTTCTGGGGCTGCCCCGTGCGGTCCCATGCGTGAAGTGCGACGAGACCCGTCGCAGAGGCGCAGCGGTCTTTGAAAACTGAGCAGCGTGCACTCCGTGGACCCATCAACAGGTCCGCGGAATGTTTGAGCCCGAATCACTCGGTCACGTCAGCGTGCCGAGATGATCTGAATTACCCGTCATGCCGGTCATCGAGTTTGTGTACCCGGTGACCCGCCAGGCATGGCAGCTCTTCGTAAGAAGTACCTTTCACGGAGAGTTTGATCCTGGCTCAGGACGAACGCTGGCGGCGTGCTTAACACATGCAAGTGGTGCGACGAACCGGGGCTTGCCCCGGGGCCAAGCCGCGAACGGGTGAGTAACACGTGAGTAATCTGCCCCGATGACCGGGACAACCCGAGGAAACTCGGGCTAATACCGGATGTGGTGCACAGATCTAAGTTTGTGTACTAAAGGAAGCTTCGGCCTCCGCATTGGGAGGAGCTCGCGGCCCATTAGCTTGTTGGTGGGGTAACGGCCTACCAAGGCAACGATGGGTAGCTGGTCTGAGAGGACGATCAGCCACACTGGGACTGAGACACGGCCCAGACTCCTACGGGAGGCAGCAGTGGGGAATCTTGC
>OLLT01000378.1_pt1 | contig 15243 bp, 14 predicted proteins | sample 1604621 | NCBI WGS metagenome assembly OLLT01 (sample SAMEA104055725, study PRJEB20765) | soil metagenome | biome: Arctic tundra; feature: Polygonal ground; material: soil | place: USA | collected 2011-09 | depth 0-0.5 m | reverse complement strand
AGTCCACGCGGTTGCCGCTTGTAGCCCAGAGGGCGACAAGTAGCAACCGGGCTCGGGAGAGCTTCCGTCCCTTGCAAGCTTTCCCGAGCCCGGAAGCTGCCTACCTTGGGGGGCGGGGTGAGATCGTCCGCTAGGTGGTCTGGAAGCGGGCTCGCCACTCCTCGCGGTCGAACTTGGCCGGCTCGGACTCGGCGAGGAAGCGGTCGAGTACGGCGACGAAGCGCCCTGGCGCCTCCAGTTGGGGCAGGTGGCCGACGCCGTCGAAGATCTCGAGTTGGCTGTCGGGCAGGGCCGCGTGGGCGGATTCGCCATGGGAGACGGGGATGATCGGGTCTCCCGAGCCCCAGACGATCAGGATCGGCAGCGACTCGGCCAGCGCGAGACGATCGCCGGCGGCGACGCTCTGACCGCCGGTGCCGACCACCGAGCGCAGGGTCGCGAGAAAGGCTCGGCGCCGTCCCGGGTCCGAGAGCGAGGCGTAGCCACGGGCGACCTCGGCGACGTCGGCGCTGGGCCGCAGCCCGATCGCCCCGATCGCCCGGCTCAGCACCGAGCCGGCCTGCCGGCCGACGCCGGCGGTGGCCGAGATGAAGAGGTCGGCGCCGGGCAGGGCGGCCGCGCGCAGGACCACGCTCACCTCGGGGCCGAGGCCGCCGCTGGAGACCAGAACCAGGCGCTCGACCATCTCCGGGAATTGGTAGGTGAGCTGCATCGCGATACCACCCCCGAGCGAGTGGCCGACGAGCGTCGCCCGGTCGTGCCCGAGGGCGATCAGGAGATCGCGCAAGCCGGTCGCCAGGGAACCCAGCGAGTAGTCGCCGTGACCCGGCTCCGATTCGCCGTGCCCGGGCAGGTCGGGAGCGATCACGGTGTGGGCGCGGGCGAGCGGTTCGATCACAGCCCGCCAGTTCTCAGCGTTCCCGGCCATGCCGTGTACCAAAAGCAGCAGCGGGCCGGATCCGGCTTCGAGGTAGTTGACGGCGCGGCCGTGGACGGTCGCGGTCCTGCTCCGCACCTTGCCTACGCCCAGGGGCGTCACCTTCGTGGCCACTCCCCCAAGGTAGCTCCAACCGCGGCCGTCAGAACCAGGATCGCGGCTGTGTGACGGATTCCAATACTGTCGCGGGCGCATGAACCGAGCGCCGGAAGAGACGGGAATGCCGCGCTGGATCCTGGCGATCGTCGGCGTCGGCCTGCTCGCCTGCGTCGCCGCGGCGCTGCTGAGCACCGACAGCGCCAGTGGCGAAGCGGCGCGCCTCGAATGGGTCCAGGTGGCGAAGGTGCCCGACTCCAAGCCCGTCGCCGTGCCGGGCGGCAAGCAGACGATGCAGCTGACGGAAGGCGGGATCCGCGCCACCGGGACCAACGACAGCGGCTACTCGCTGTTCCGCGTCGCCTCGGTGCTGCGGATCGAGACGGGCGCTCCGGTGGGGGGCGGCCGCGTCCTCTGCTCGGTGAAGGCCGCCCACGGCACCGAAATAGCGCAAACCTCGGGGGGGCTGCGGGCGACCTACCCACGTTCCTCGGAAAACGGCATCTACGGCCAGGAAGTGCCGGAAACGATCCTGATCAACTTCAGCTCCCATGGCGACGAACTCGCCGTGCTCGAAGTCAACGATCTGCCAACCCGGTTCACCACCGAGAAGGGCGTCAAGCTCGAATGGCCCGAATACAAGGTCGGGATCGAGCGCCTCAAATACTTCCTCCCCGACGGCAAGCCGAAGCAGGACCTCGAACTGCCCTTTGACACGGTCTGGAAAACGACCGCGGTCCCGGCGGGAAAGATCGCCTGCACGTTGACCACCAGCGCCGGCCACGCAACCGTCCGCACCGCGGGCGCGCTGAGGAAGATCTCGCCGCCGATCAACGAAAAGCTGGAAGAAGAAAACCAGGAAGCAAAGGAAGAAGCGGAAGCCGAAAAGGGAGAATGAGGCTCAGTCGGATTGTGGCGCGACCAGCAGCTCCGGCCCTTCCGCCATCCCTTTACCGACCTTGTTCAGCCGCGGATTGGCGGCGGCGCTGTCCATCCGACGGGCGTCGAGCGGTGCGCACATCGCCACCGCGTCCTCGACGCTGAGGTCGGGTCGCAGCCAGGCTGCCTCGGCCTCGGCGCTGGGAAGGATCGCCGGCATCCGGTCGTGGACCCGGGAGACGAGCTCGTTCGGCGTCGTGGTGACGATCGTGGCGCTGTAGAGCCAGCCGTCGTCGAAGCCCCGGTCCTCCTCGTCCTCCCACTCCTTGCGAGTGCAGATCCCGGCGAAGGCGAAGGGCTCGCCGCCGTCGACGGTGAAGCGCCAGGGCTGGCGCGGCTGCTTGGGATCCTCCGCCTTCATCCACTCGTAGAAGCCGTCGGCGACGATCAGGCAGCGGTGGCGGAACTTGCCGACCAGCGGGCCGTAGGCGCGGCTCGAGGTCAGGTTCTCGGCTTTGGCGTTGATCATCCGGTAGCCGACCTTGAGGTCCTTGGCCCAGCGCGGGACCAGGCCCCAGCGCATCAGCCGCGCCTCGCGCTCTCCCTGCGCCGCCTCCTCGGGGTCGGGAGAGGAGCGCACGACGAGGATCCCCTGGGTCGGGGCGACGTTGAAGCGGCCCATCCCCCGGGCGGCTTTCTCCGCCCGCTCCTTCGTCGGCGGCGGCACCTCGCCGCTGACATTGCCGCGCTTCAGCGCTTTCTCGAGCTCGACCTGGAAGCGGTCGGCGATCTTCTTCGTGTCCGTGCTCGTGACCGTGAATCGCCCGCACATCAGGGACGCACCTCCGGATGGTCGCGGTACCAGTCCAGGGTACGGATCAGACCGTCGCGCAGAGAGACCGCGGGGCTCCAGCCGGTGAGGCCCCGCAGCTTCGTCGAGTCGACGTACTGGCGGTCGATCTCGCCCGCCGGGTTGCCGGCGCCGTGGTACTCGGGGTCGAGGCCCGAGCCCGAGACCCCGGCGATCGTCTCCAGCACCTCGGCGACCGAGTGCGGAGTCTCGCCGCCGGCGTTGAACGCCTCCCCCGCTCCCGGGCCTCCCGCCCCGACCACGTGCTCTACCGCGAGGTAGGCGGAGACCGCGTCGTCGACGTAGAGGAAGTCACGTTCGGGGCTGCCGTCGGAGCGAATCTGCGGCCGGCGGCGATCGAGCACAGCGGCGATCGCTTCCGGGATCAGCCGCGAGAAGTTGAGATCGCCGCCGCCGTAGATGTTGGCGAAGCGGGTGACGGCGACCGGCAGCCCGTAGGCGGGCCGGTAGCTGAGCGCGATCGCGTCGGCCGCGGCCTTGCTCGCCTCGTACGGGGAGGCCGGGCGCAGCTGCATGTCCTCGCGGTATGGCAGCTCCTCGCTGGGGCCGTAGGCCTTGTCGGAGGAGGCGACGACGACCGCCGGCACCTCGGCGCGCCGACAGGCCTCGAGCAGGGTCCAGGTGCCGCGGACGTTGGTTTCGAAGGTGGGCGTGGGGTCGGCCATCGCCGGGCCGACCAGGGTCTGCGCGGCGAGGTGGAAGACGGTGTCGAACTCGCCCGACTCGACCGTGGCGCCGACCTGGCGGGTGTCGCGCAGGTCGGACTCGACCAGCTCGACCTCGGACCCGATTCCCTGCAGCGCCAGCCCCGAGAGCGGCGGCGACGCCAGCTCGAAGACGGTGACCGCGTCGCCGCGCTCGAGCAGCGCTCGCGCCAGGTGCGAGGCGACGAAACCATGGCCGCCGGTGAGCAGGACCCGCTTCACGGGGTTTCCACCGCCGCGGCGTCCCAGATTCGCCAGGGTGGCTCGCCGGCGCTCCAGAGATCGTTGAGGACGACCGCGTCCTTGTAGGTGTCCATACAGTCCCAGAAGCCGTCGTGGCGATAGGCGCGCAGCTGGCCCTCGTCGGCGAGGCGCGTCAGCGGCTCCCGCTCCAGAACGCTCTCCGCGTTCAGGTACGGGAGCACTCCCGGCTCGAAGCAGAAGAAGCCGCCGTTGATCCAGTGCTCGCTGCGCGGCTTCTCGGCGAAGCCGCTGACCCGGTCGCCGTCGAGCTCGGCGACGCCCCACTGGAGATCAGGCTGGACCACGGTCACGGTCGCCAGCGCTCCATGGCTGCCGTGGAATTCGAGCTGGGCGCCGAGATCGACGTCGGCGACACCGTCGGCGTAGGTGACGCAGAAGGGCCGATCACCGAGCAGCGGGGCGAGCTTGGCGACGCGCCCGCCGGTCGGCGTGTCGAGGCCGGTGTCGATGCACTCGACCTCGACTCCGGCGGGCCACGACTCGGCCGCGGCGAACTCCTCGATCGCCTCACCGAGATAGCCCGTCGCCAGCAGGAAGCGCTCGAAGCCCTGCGCCGCGTAGATCCGGATCACGTGCCACAGAATCGGCCGCGCCCCGATCTCGACCAACGCCTTCGGCACCGACTCCGTCCGCTCCCGCAAGCGAGTGCCACGCCCACCGCAGAGGATGACTACCGGGGGTTTCAGCCGCCCGCTACCGCTGGCAAGATCGTTACCTCGTCACCCTCTTCAATCGCCGTCTCGAGACCCTGCTGGAAGCGGATGTCCTCGCCGGAGACGTAGACGTTGACGAAGCGGCGCAGGTCGCCGTCCTGGGTGATCCGCTCGCGCAGGTCGCCGTGGGCGTCGAAGACGGCGTCGAGCGCCTCGCCGACGGTCGTCCCGGTCACCTCGACCGTCGATTCGCCGCCGGTCGCGGCGCGCAGTTGGGTCGGGATCTTGACGGTGATTGGCATTTAGGCGGCCACCTCCTGGCGGAACTCGACCTCGAAGCTCTCGAGGTCGGGGTCGATCTCGTGCATCTGGAACGTATCGCGGGTGGCGTCGAGCGTCTTCAGGCCCTCGCCGGTGATGTAGACGACGACGCGCTCGCCGGCGGCGATCTCGCCGCGCTCGGCGAGCTTGCGGAGGACGCCGACGGTGACTCCGCCGGCCGTCTCGGTGAAGATTCCCGTCGTTTCGGCGAGCAGTTTGATCCCCTCGCGGATCTCGGCGTCGGTGACCGAGTCGACGCCGCCACCGGTCTTGCGGGCGTGTTCGATCGCGTAGGGGCCGTCGGCCGGATCGCCGATCGCCAGGCTTTTGGCGATCGTGTCCGGCTTCTGGGGCTTGCAGACGTCCCAGCCTTCGCTGAAGGCGGTCGCGACCGGGCTGCAGCCCTCGGCCTGGGCGCCGTTGAAGACCGGCTGGGCGCCGGCGACGAGCCCGAGGTCGAGCCACTCCTGGAAGCCACGGCCGACTTTGGTGAAGAGCGAGCCGGAGGCGATCGGACAGACGACGCGGTCGGGCAGCTCCCAGCCCAGCTGCTCGACGGTCTCGTAGGCGAGCGTCTTCGAGCCCTCGGCGTAGTAGGGCCGAAGGTTGACGTTGACGAAGGCCCAGGGCCGGCTCTCGGCGAGCTGGGTGCAGAGCCGGTTGACGTCGTCGTAGTTGCCGCGGACGCCGACCAGGTTGGTCCCGTAGACGCCGGTCGCGAGCAGCTTCTGCTCCTCGAGGTTGGCCGGCACGAAGACGTAGGAGTCGAGCCCGGCGGCGGCCGCGTGGGCGGCGACGGCGTTCGCGAGGTTCCCGGTCGAGGCGCAGGCGACGGTCTCGAAACCGAGCTCCTGCGCCTTGGCGACGGCGACGGCGACGACCCGGTCCTTGAACGAGTGGGTCGGGTTGGCGGCGTCGTTCTTGATCCACAGCTCGGCATCGAGGCCGAGCCGCGCGGCGAGCCGGTCGGCGCGCACCAGCGGCGTCAGACCCGGCTCCAGCGGGTCGTTGGGCCGGCCCTCGAAGGGGAGGAAGTCGGCGTAACGCCAGATTCCCTGAGATCCGGCCTGGATCCGCCGTTTCGCCGCCACCGGGTCGAGCCCGGAGAAGTCGTAGGCGACCTCGAGCGGTCCGAAGCAGTTTTCGCAGACGTAATGGGCGCCGAGCTCATACGCGGTGCCGCACTCCTTGCACTTCAGGCTTTCGATTGACATCCGATCCTCTTTTCGACTCTCAAGAAAAACCTCCGCCTTACTGTGGGGCAGAGGTCCGATCGGACGTCCCCCACATCTTCCAGGTGCGTAGTCGCGACCTGCTGGAGTTGGCACCTCCCCTCGAACCGATGGCTCGAGGTGGTTGCCGGGGCTTCACTGGGCCAGTCCCTCCACCCCTCTAGATGTGGCGCTTATGTTGGGTGAAGCTTACCAGGCGCCTCCCGGGCCTTTGCGGGCGGGCCTGGCGGTTAACCTGTGCCCCAGCATGATCCCCCTGCGCGACGAGACGACGAGCCCGAGCGATGCCGAACCTTCCGAAGCCAAGGCTGCGACGGCCTGGCCGGCGCGGCGATCTCGGGCCGTCCGCCGCCGCTGAGCCGCAGACCCCCCGCGTCGAGCAGATCGACGCCGCCGGCCTGCGCTGGGTCAACATCGAGCGCCCGGGCGCCCTCGAGCGGACCTGGATCGAGGAGCACTTCGACTTCCACGCCCTCGACCTCGAGGACGTGCTCTCCCGCAACCAGCGGCCGAAGATCGACGTCTACGACGACTACCTGTTCATCGTCCTCCACCTACCGGTCTTCGACCGCGCCGCCAAGCGGCTCGGGGCCGGCGAGCTCGACCTCTTCGTCGGCCCCGACTACATGGTGACGATCCCGAATCAACCCCTGCAACCGATCGAGTACCTGTTCGAGCGCTGCCGCAGCAAGGAGGAGGTGCGCGAGCAGCTCTTCTCGCGCGGCTCCGGCTACCTGCTCTACCGGCTCGTCGACGACAGCTTCGACTACTGCTTCCCGATGCTGCGCAAGATCGGCAACAAGCTCGACGCGCTCGAGGACGACATCTTCGAGGGCGCCGCCGACGAGGTCGTTCGCGACATCTCCAACGTCAAGCAGGAGATCATCAACTTCCGCAAGGTGATCCGGCCCCAGCGTCCCGTCCTCCGCGACCTCGAGAAAGTCAAGCAGCGCTACCTCTCGACCGACTTCGACCTCGAGATCTACTTCGACGACATCGCCGACGCCCACGAGCGGATCTGGGACATGCTCGAGAACTACAAGGAGGTCGCCGAGGCGCTCGAGGAGACCAACGAGTCGGTGATCTCCCACCGGCTCAACGAGATCCTCCGTGTCCTCACCTCGATCAGCGTCGTGATCCTGCCGCTGACCCTGATCGCCAGCATCATGGGGATGAACACCTGGGTGCCGTTCGAACACCGGGTCGAGGGCTTCTTCGTCATGCTCGGCGCGATGGCGGTCATCCTGGTCGGGCTGGTCGCCTACTTCCGCCGCCGCGGCTGGCTCTGACCCTCCCGCGTCCGGGCACGGCTCCCCTTAGGATGAGATGCCCGTGGCAAATTTCCGCATCTGGGCGCCCTGGCGCCTCGCTTACGTGAAGGACGCGTCCAAGGACAACGAGGAGGAGTGCATCTTCTGCGCCAAGCCGCGGGGGGATGACGACGAGGCGAACCTGATCGTCCACCGCGGCCAGAGCTGTTTCGTGATCCTCAACCTCTTCCCCTATACCAACGGCCACCTGATGGTGGCCCCCTACGAGCACGTCGGCGACCTGCAGGAGATCCCCGCCGAGGCCCTGGCCGAGATGATGGCGCTGGCACAGCGGGCGATGGGGCGCCTGGAGGAGATCTACAGCCCCCACGGCTACAACCTCGGCTTCAACCAGGGCCGCGTCGCCGGCGCCGGGGTCGAGCATCACATCCACATGCACGTGGTGCCGCGCTGGGCGGGGGACAACAACTTCATGCCGGTGATCGCCGACACCAAAGTCATGCCGCAGTCGATCGAGCAGAGCTACGAGGCACTGAGGGGGGCGTTTTGATGCGATTCACCCCCGGACGCGGGAGCGCGGCCGCGTGACTTCCGGTGATTATGAGCGCGGCCGCGCGGGAGCGGAGGAGGTGAATCCTGAGATCTTCAAGGCCTACGACATCCGTGGCCTCTACGGCTCCGAGATGGACGAGAGCACGGCGCAGGCGATCGGACGGGCCTTCGCCCGTGTCCTCGGCCGGCTGCGTGGCAAGCCGGTCGGCGAGCTGCGGATCGGCCTCGGGCGCGACATGCGGCTGACCGCGCCGGCGATGGCGGCGGAGCTGCGCGACGGGATGATCTTCGAGGGCGCCACCGTGCTCGACGCCGGCATGGTCGCGACCGAGATGCTCTACCACCTGGTCGGCTCGCGCCAGCTCGACGGCGGCGCGATGGTCACCGCCTCCCACAACCCCAAGGCCTACACCGGGGTGAAGCTGGTCCGCGAGGGGGCGCTGCCGCTCTCGGGGGACGCCGGGATCGGCGACGTCAAGGCCCAGATCGAAGCCGGGCTCGGCCCAGCGCCGGGAGACGGCTCGCTGGAGGAGGTCGACGTCTGGGAGGATTTCCGCGCCCACGCCCTCTCCTTCATCGACCCGGCCAAGGTGCGGCCGATGAAGGTCGTCGTCGATGGTGGCAACGGGATGGCCGGGCCGATGGTCGGCCCGATCCTCGCCAAGCTCGGCCTTGATTTGGAGGAGATGTACTTCGAGCCCGATGGCGAGTTCCCCGACCACGAGCCCAACCCGCTGCTGGAGGAGAACCGGCGCCTGATCATGGAGCGGGTCCAGGCGAGCGGCGCCGACCTCGGTATCGCCTGGGATGGGGACGCCGACCGCTGCTTCTTCATCGACGCCAGCGGCGAGTTCTGCGACGGCGACTTCATCTGCGCCCTGCTGGCGCGCTCGGTCCTGCGCAAGAAGCCCGGCGCGACGATCCTCTCCGACCCCCGCTCCAGCCGCGCGGTGCCCGATCTGGTAGCCGCCGAGGGTGGTCGCTTCGACCTCTCGCGGGTCGGTCACGCCTTCTTCAAGGCACGGATGCGCGAGGTGGACGCCGCCTTCGGCGGCGAGGTCTCCGGCCACTACTACTTCCACGACTTCTGGTGCGCCGACTCGGGCACGATCCCGGCGCTGCTGATGCTGGAGCTGCTCTCGATCGACGGTCGCGGGCTCGGCGAGCTGATGGAGGAGTTCCGCTCCAAGTACTTCATCTCCGGCGAGATCAACTCCGAGGTAGCCGACCCGGCGGCGAAGATGGCCGAGATCGAGCGGCGCTACTCAGACGGGGCCAAGGTGAGCCACCTCGACGGCGTCTCCGTCGACTACCCCGAGTGGCACTTCAACCTGCGCGCCTCCAACACCGAGCCGCTGCTGCGGCTCAACCTCGAGTCGCTGTCCTCGCGTGAGGACATGGAACGGCGCCGCGACGAGATCCTGGAGCTGATCCGGGGATGACGATGACCCCCGAGCAGGCCCGCGAGCAGGCCGCGATAGCCCGCATCCACTGCCTGCCGGTGCCGACCCCGTTCGCGGTCGGACGGATCAACTGCTACCTGATCGAGGACCGGCCGCTGACCCTGGTCGACACCGGGCCCAACTCCGGCAAGTCGCTCGACGAGCTGACCCGGATGCTGAACGAACGCGATCACTCGATCGATGACCTCGAGCTGATCGTCCTCACCCACCAGCACATCGACCACATCGGCCTGGTCGAGATCCTGGTCGAGCACTCGGGCGCCGAGGTGGCGGCGATCGGGGTCGCCGCCAACCGCCTCGCCGCCTTCGACGAGGACGCGGAGCTGGAGGACGAGTTCGCGGTCGAAGTGATGCTCCACAACGGCATTCCCGAGGACGTCACGGTGGCCCTGCAGGGCGTCTCGCGCAGCTTCCGCGACTGGGGATCGCACGCGGTGGTGACCAGGCCGCTCGCCGACGGCGAGGAGATCGTTCTCCGCGACCGCCGCCTGCAAACCCTCCACCGCCCCGGTCACAGTCCCTCCGACACCCTCTTCTGGGACGCCGAGCGGCAGATCCTCTTCTGCGGCGATCACCTGATCTCCAACATCTCCTCGAACCCGTTGATCAGCCGCCCTCTCGATGGTTCCAGCGAGCGCACCCAGTCGCTGGTCACCTACATCGACTCGATGAAGAAAACCCGGGCGATGCCGGCCGAGATCCTCTTCGCCGGCCACGGCGAGCCGATCACCGACCATGTCGCGCTGATCGACAGCCGCCTCGCCTCGCACGAGCGCCGCAAGGAGAAGATCTACGACCTGATCGCCGAGCAGCCACGCACCGGCTACGAGCTGGCCCAGGCGATCTGGGGCAACGTCGCCGTCACCCAGGCCTTCCTCACCCTCTCCGAGGTGATCGGCCACACCGACATCCTCGAGAACGAAGGCCGGGTCCGCGCGGTCGACGATGGCAACGTGGTTCGCTACGAAGTCACCGAGTAGGCCCGCCAATGACCCGACTCGGGCAGAGGAAATCGCGTAAGCCCGCGAAGAAGCGGATGCTGATCATCGTCAACCCCTATGCGACGACGGTCTCGAATCGGCTGCGGAACCTGGTCGTCTACGCGCTGCAGGGGCGCTTCGACGTCGAGGCGGTCTCGACCGAGGGGCAGAACCATGCGACCGAGATCGGGCGGGAGGCGCGGGACGGTGGCTATGACGTCGTCGTCGCCTTCGGCGGCGACGGGACGCTGAACGAGGTCGCCAACGGGCTGGCCGGGACCGACCTGCCGGTGGCGATGCTGCCCGGCGGCTCGACCAACGTCGTCTGCCGGACCCTGGGGATTCCCAACGACGTCGTCGACGCGACCGAGCATCTGCTCTCGCTCGCCGACGACTGGAGGCCACGCAAGATCGACCTCGGCAAGGTCGACGAGCGCCACTTCGTCTTCGCCTGCGGAGTCGGGATCGACGCCACCGTGGTGCGGCGGGTCGACGAACACCCGAGGCTGAAGTCGAAAGCCGGGCCCTACTACTACAGCTGGGCCGGGATCTCGGGCTTCTACCGCAGGTACCTGCTCAACCCGGTCCGGGTGCGGGTCGAGACCGACGCCGGCGATCCGGTCGAGGGCGTGACCGCGATCGTCCAGAACTCCGACCCCCTGACCTACTTCGCCAGCCGGCCGATCCGAGTCTGCGAGGGGATCGCGATCGACGACGGCACGCTCTCGATCGGCGTCCTCAAGCGCGCCGCCCAGCGCGACATGCCGACGCTGATCTCGCGGCTGCTGAGCGGTAGCCGCACCGCCGCCGGCCACGGTCAGGTCGCCCACTTCGACGACGTCATGGCCGGCTCGGTCAGCTCGATCTCGAAGGAAGAGGACGGTTCCCCCCGTCCCTTCCCGCTCCAGGTCGACGGCGACTACATCGGCGATCGGACTCGGGTCGAGCTGAAGGCGGAGCCCGGGGCGCTAACGATCGTCGCCTAACAACCAGCTCACGAGCCAAGGGCGCCACGAGACTTCTGGCTAGGGATGAGGGCGCCCACTCAACCCCATTCCAGCTTCAAAGGCACGCCGGTTGCCACTTGTCGCCCACAGGGCTACAAGGAGCAACCGCACAGCCGAGAAGAGCTTCCGTCCCTTGGAAGCTCTCCTTCCACGGAAGCTGCCCAGCTTGGGAGCGCGGTGGAGCCACGAGCTCCCGCTAGTCGAACAACCCCCCTTCGCGAGCCGATATCGCGGTCTGGATCAGCGTCTCGGCGGCGTCGAAGTGCGGGTCCCAGCCGAGCTCACGGCGCGCCTTGCCGGCGTCCATCAGCACCGGCGTCGCGAAGGCGGCGGCCCACTCGAGCTGGGGCGAGACGAAGCTGAGGCGTTTGGCGAGACCCGCCCCCAGACCGACCGCCGGGCTCGGCACCCGCACCGAGCGCCAGCCGATCGCGGCGGCGATCTCGTCGACGCCGACCGTCCCCTTGCCGACGAGGTTGTAGGCGCCAGGTGGGCCCTCGCCGGCGATCGCCGCGGCGAGGGCGCGGGCGACGTCGTCGTGGTGGACGAGCTGGATCGGGATGCCGACGTCCGGCAGGATCGGCCGCACCAGCGGCAGCCTGCCGAGACCGCGACGCAAGGCCGGCAGCGGGTCGCCGAGGCGGGCGCTCTTGACGATCTGCCGGATCAACATCGTCGCCCGCGGCCCGGCGACGACGCACGGGCGGACGACGTAGACGTCGATTTCGCTGCCGGCGACGACCTCGCTCAGGGTCGCCTCCAGCTCGGCCTTCTGGGCGGAGTAGTAGAAGCTCTCGCTGCCGCGGGGCGGCACCGCCTCGGTCAGCGGCTGCGGGTTATCGGCGTGAAAGCCGTAGGCGGCGACGGAGGAGGCGTAGACCAGCCGCCTGACCCCGGCCGCGACCGCGGCCTCGAAGACGTTGCGAGAGCCCTCGAGGTTGACCCGGCGGGTCTCCTCGCGGGCGCCGAAGATCGCGAAGGCGAGGTGGACGGCGACGTCGGCGCCGTCGAACAGCGCCGCCAGCGAGCCGCGGTCGAGGATGTCGCCGCGGCGGTAGGCGATCTTCGTCCAGCCCTCCCGCGCCGGGTCGAACGGGCGCCGCCCCATCCCCAGCACCGAGCCGAACGCCTGGTTGCGGTCGAGCTCCTCCATCAACGGCAACCCGATCTCGCCGGTCGGCCCGGTGACTGCGACGGTCAGAGGCATCGATTCCCCCTGTCCGCCTTGCCGTCGATCAGGCGGCGGGGGTTATCCGATAGGCGTCGAATACCGACTCGACGTTGCGCAGGCGGGAGATGCAGTGTTTGAGCTGCTCGGTGTCCCCGACCTCGATCACGAACCGGTTCCTGACCATCGGATGGTTGGTCGTGCAGGAGGCGCCGATGATGTTGATCCCTGCCTCCGAGAAGGTGCGCGATAGATCCTCGAGCAGGCGGGTGCGATCGTAGGCGTCGATCTGCAGCTCAACCCGGTAGGAGGCCTCGTTTTCGCCTTCCCAGCTGACGTCGACGAAGCGCTCGGGGGCCTTTTTCAGCGCCTTCACGTTCTTGCAGTCGGCGCGGTGGATGGTGATCCCCCGCCCGAGCGAGACGTAGCCGGCGATCTCGTCGCCGGGCACCGGCCGGCAGCACTTCGCCAGCCGGACCGAGACGCTGTCGACGCCCTTGACGGCGATCCCGTAGTTGGCCGCGTCCTTGGTCCGGCGGGCCTGGTCTTCACGGCCGTCGACCAGCCCGGTCGGCGCCTCCTCGACCGCCTCGCCGGCCTTGAGCCGCTGCATCACCTTGTTGGCGGCGGTCTTGGTCGAGATCTTGCCCTGGCCGAGCGCGATGTAGAAGTCGGTCCCCTTGCGGAAGCCCATCTCGCGGATCACGTCGGTCAGCAGCGGCGAGCCGGCGACCTTCTGCATCGGCAGGCCGCGCTTGCGCAGCGCCTCCTCGAGGCCCTCGCGGCCGTCGCGCTCGGCGTCCTCGCGGCGCTCCTCTTTGAACCAGGCGCGGATCTTGTTGCGGGCGCGGCTGGTCCGCACCAACTTCAGCGAATCGAGCGAGGGGCCGCGCTTCTGCTTGGCGGTGAGGATCTCGACTATGTCTCCTGAGCGCAGTTGGTAGTGCAGCGGCACGATGCTGCCGTTCACCTTGGCGCCGACGCAGCTGTGACCGACGTCGGTGTGGACGGCGTAGGCGAAGTCGAGCGGGGTCGATCCGGCGGAGAGGTTCTTCACCTCTCCCTTCGGGGTGAAGACGAAGACCTCGTCCTCGAACAGGTCGACCTTCAGCGACTCGAGGAACTCGGCCGGGTCCTGTTCGCCCTCGGCCTCGACCAGCTGCCGCAGCCAGGTCATCTTCTCCCGCTTCGGATCGGTGCCGCCGCCCTCTTTGTAGGCGACGTGAGCGGCGATCCCGTACTCGGCGAGCTTGTGCATCTCCTCGGTCCGGATCTGAATCTCCAGCGGCTTGCCCTCGGGGCCGATCACCGTCGTGTGCAGCGCCTGGTACATGTTCGCCTTCGGCATCGCGACGAAGTCCTTGAAGCGCCCCGGCAGCGGCTTCCAGATCGAGTGGATGACGCCGATCGCGCCGTAGCAGTCCTTGACCGAGCCGACGATCACCCGCATCGCGGTGAGGTCGAAGATCTCGTTGAACTCACGGCCCTTCTTCGCCATCTTCGTGTAGATCGAGTAGAAATGCTTGGCCCGGCCGGAGATCTCGGCCTCGATCCCGACCTGCTGGAGCTCCTCGGAGAGGAACTGGCCGGCGTCGGTGACGTAGCTCTCGCGCTCGTCGCGCTGCTGGGCGACGAGCTGCTTGATTTCGGCGTACTTGCGCGGGTGCAGGGTCGCGAAGGCGAGGTCCTCCAGCTCCCACTTGATCGCGTGGATCCCCAGCCGGTGGGCGAGCGGCGCGTAGATCTCCAGCGTCTCGTGCGACTTCGCCATCTGTTTTTGCTTCGGCAGGGCGCCGAGCGTGCGCATGTTGTGGAGACGGTCGGCCAGCTTGATCAGGATCACCCTGACGTCGGTGGCCATCGCCACCATCATCTTGCGGTAGTTCTCGGCCTGCCGCTCGTCGCGGCTCTCGAAGGTGATCCCGGTCAGCTTGGTGACGCCGTCGACCAGCTGCGCGACCTCATCGCCGAACTCCGTTTGGATCTCCTCCAGGCTGGCGCTGGTGTCCTCGACGGTGTCGTGGAGGAGCGCCGCGCAGAGCGTCTCGGTATCCAGCCGCATTCCGGCGCAAACCTGCGCCACCCCGACCGGGTGGGTGATGAACTCGTCGCCGGAGTGGCGCAGCTGATCGGCGTGGCGCTCGCAGGCGAAGTCGAAGGCGCGCTCGATCGCGGCGCGCTCGATCGTCGATACCACGACCGCGGTGCCGCCGCCGTTGGCGCTGCCGTTCTCGCTCGGCGCCGAGTCGAACTCCTCGATCACCGCGAAGAGATCCGCGAGAAGCTCGCTGTGCTCTACGGCTGTCTGCGTCTTTCGAGGAATTGCTGGGCCTCCGAGAGTTCTCTGCTGTAGGCGCGGAACGCGGCTGAGCGCTCCAGATCCGTTCCCCCCGAGGATACGACGCCGACCACGCCGTCGCCACGACCGGGCTTGCCTGAGACCAGATTCAGCTCCTCCAGCACCCGGAAAATCCGCGCCGCGGCCTCCGCTGCGAGCGGATGGGCGCCGCTGCCGGTGAGGGCTTGACGCAGATCCCGCCCACGAACCTCGCCGGCCTCGCGCAGCGCCCGATACACCCTGGCGACGCTTTTGCGGGTCGGAAACCGCTCCTCCAGGGCCGACAGCGAGAACGGCAGCTCGGCCTCGGTCCAGTTGAGATGGAGGAACCCTGGCGCAGGCCCCGCGCCGGAGGCGGAGCCGTCAGCCGCCGCGGCGACCAGCGCCTCGACCCGAGCGGAGGGCGGCGGGTCGACCAGAATCACGTGCGCGAACCGCTCCGAGACGTTGGCCGGGCCGCGCTCCAGGGTCGCGAAATCAGTCAGGGCGAGGCCCCCGGCCGCGCGA